>TARA_R110000787_G_scaffold6571_1_pt1 | contig 12572 bp, 15 predicted proteins | sample TARA_R110000787 | Tara Oceans TARA_R110000787 (sample SAMEA4397920) | marine metagenome | biome: Polar Biome; feature: [DCM] deep chlorophyll maximum layer (ENVO:01000326); material: water (ENVO:00002006), including particulate matter (ENVO:01000060) such as... | depth 35 m
GTCAGGTCCTGAGCAGTATCAATTTATTACCCAATCACTACCAGCAATGGTTGGAAATAGCCCTAAAGCTATATCATTGACTCTACGTCAGATGCAAAGAGAGTCAGGTGATAGTAGCCCTAGTCCATATATGTTTGCCTCTGTAGTTAGAAATCCAAATACCTCACAATATGCAGATGATGTAGCAGCAGCATTTAAGGAACCAACTAGCCACTGGATGAAAAGTATCTCTGGAACTTCCCAGAAAGATATTAGAGCTGCAGTTACAAATCAATCTTCAGGAATACTAGGAGCATATAAGTCACAAGGTATGACAGATGATCAGCTAAGCAAGTATGTAGATTCTATGACCAATGCTGCAGCATATATGATGTCAAATAAAAGTGAAGACTTAGATACTGCTTCTTCTAATTCTTCTGACATATTTTTAGGAAAGCAATTAAATGTAAATAGCTTAAATAGCAAGTCTTATGTTCTTCCTAACTTTGATTTGGATGGAAAAAAGATAGATCCTGAAGATGCTCATGCAATTATAAACCAAAAATTAAGATCTATATCTGATGGCGACTTAGGTATACCTAATAATATTGAACCAAATGTAACAGATCCACATAAGCGTGCAGAAGATTATAGAGCCAAGATTATTAATAGTTCGTATGTAGCTAATGTTGGTGGAACTACTATTCAGTTTAAAGACTTTAAGGGAAACTTCATTAAAGACTCTAAGGGTAAAACATACAAATTACAATATTCTGAGTTTAACAGTCCAGATGTAGAACAGAAAAAAGCTATTATGTCTTATATGGATTCCGATGCAGTTACGTCAGGAATGAGTCAAGCTATGTTGGGAGGTTAATTTGGAACCAATACTTGGGCCAAGTGAAGATGAGCAGCAGCAAAAGTTTTCTCCACAAGGTAACTCCATACCATTTGGTGATGCAGTAGGAAACTTAGTATCAGAAACTGCCAACACTGGTGTTACTGGATCATTAATTCATCATATCTGGGGATCTTCATTTGCTCCAGCTACCAAACAAAACTTTGTTCCTAACTCTGAGATTCCAGATTACCTAAAGGCTAGATATCCTCATGGTACTAGTAGTCCTGAATTACATTACTATGTTGGATTACATGATGATGAAGCTCATCATGAATTTATGATGTCATCTGCCCCTAATGGATTCTTAGATAAGGCTGGTTATTTAGGCTCAGGAATTATTGCCGGCATAGTTACTGATCCAATAGTTGATGTAGCAACAGCTGGAACTGGAGCTGCTACAGAGGCAGGAGTTAATGCTCTTAAGACTGGAGTTTTGTTATCTAAAGTTAGTAGGGCAGTAACTCGTGGAGTAGCTGGATCCTTAGAAGGTGCAGGCATTCAAACTGCCCAAAACATATCTTCCTATGAATACAATAAAGAAATAGGCATGAACCCAGATCTAAATCTAACAGATGGTCTTGGTATGGCATCTATTTTTGGTGGAGCTATACATTCTGTAGCAGGTCACATTTCAGATATTGCTCATGATTCAAGACTAAATGCTAACTTAGCAGCTACTTCTCAGATGTCTGGTGGTGATTATGCTGATGGATCATCTATTTTACAGAATGCATTACATACAAGTCTTGATAAAACTATGGGTGAGGTATCTGCCTATGGTGGGAAAGGACCATATGTTACTAGCCCTAAAACTAAAAGATCATATCCTTGGGGTGAAGATCTAGATTTAAATACTACTCCTCAAATGGATAGTATTAAATTTGATTCTGTAGATCAAGATACTCTAATGGGATACCACTCAGTATTAGAGAATGAGATATCTAAAGTATCTAAAAAGATTAGTGATCTACCTGAAGATTATCCAAGTAAAGATGCAACTATACCTATGCTTAATAGAGCAAAAGATATACTAGTTAAGCTTCCATTAGAAAGAACTAATTCTGAAAGATCTTATTTAAAGAATATACAAAAAATGCCACATATAAATACAATGTTAGATGCTTTATCTGAAAATCCTGTTGGAATATCTAAGTCGAGTAAAGACATCATTAATTCACTACATGAAGATCCTAATTTTGAACGTACTATGATTGATAATAATATTGAAGAGAATAAAAAAAGCATAGATGAAATAAGCAAGCAATTTAAAAAGAGTAATATTGAAGAAGATGGCAAAGAAAAGGCAAACATAATACATAGTGATATTAATTTAACCAGAAAAGCAGCTTTATCTTCAATGCTTAAGGCTCGTAATAAGTTTAGTGATGAGATAGATAATCTTAATAATAGAAGTAAGGTACTATCTAAATCAAAGCAGGCTGGTAAAAAACTTACCCAGATGACACTAAAGAAAAACAACCTAGAAAATATGCGTGACTCTATATTTGCTCAGCAAAAGCTGCATGATATTAAACCTATGACAGCTCAACATCCTAATGCAGTATATTGGGCAGGTAAGCGTGGCCATAGATCTATTGGAGTTAATGAGGGTCGTGGTGGTTTAGCTAATGATATTATTAGAGATTCTGAAGTTCCAAGCAATGATGAAGGGTATCAAAGAGATAGACTGAAGGATATGGTTGATCAAGGATCAGTAGATCCTAAATCTATTTCTGAAGTTGAGAGTGATAATAAAAAACTTGATGATAATAATTCCAGATTTAAGAAAGCAATTGATGATACAATTAAGTGCATATTTGGAGATAGATCATGAGTGATGATTGCTTTAACTTTATAAAGGATTTACCTGAAGATTTTTTTGATGGCACATCTAATGCTAGAGACACCTATGATAGATTGAAAAATACTATTATTGGTGATGATGATGATAAGCAGGCTATATTAAAAACACTAGCTGATGATATAAAAAAAGATAAAGATAAAGAAGTTAGTCAGGCAAAGATTGATAATTGGGTACAAAAGATTAATACTCATAACCTAGCTGAAGGAACTGATAAGGGAATTAATTGGCAAGTACTTATTGGCAAGATCACTGGCGTATATGGAAAGCATAAAGGTAGAAGATTTTCAGCAGATGCTCAGCAAAAATCAATGGTTGGCTATACATTCTCTAAGTTTACCTGTTTAGATAATGGCGGAATGGGTGAGCCACTTACTAAGTTCTATAATAAGATTGGTGGAACAGAGCATGAAGAAGAACTAGCTGAGTCTTTATCTGGTAATGAAGGTGAAAATGAAAATGTAAACAAGATTGGCAGAATTCTTAAGCCATTACTTAAGCATTTAGCAGATCTTCAAAATAGACATGGAGCTGAGTTTGGGGAGCTTGAAGACTATAGAGTTACTCAGACACATAATGTAGAAAAAATGATGAAGCCTAAGGACTCATTTGGCCAATCAATTTCTGAAAGATTTAGGCTTGTTGCCGAAGGTAAAAAGAATGGTATGACTGTACGCGATGCAGCTGACTATGCAACAAAGCAAATGTATATTGAGGCTAGAGATAAGTGGAAGACTTATACTCTTGGACAGATGGATCAAGAAAGAACTTTTCGTGAAGTAGTTAAAAATAGTACAGAAAAAATGACCCCTCAAAAGATGGATTCAATTATGAACCATATTTATGATGTCATAGTCAAAGGTAAGCTATCTAAAACATATGATACTCATGCAAATCTTGCTCAACGTATTAGCCAAAATAGAGTAATCCACTTTAAGGATGGCAAGAATTGGATAGAGTATAATAAGAAATATGGTCATGGAACAATCAACAAGTCTATTGAGCATACCTTAGAAAAGAATTCCATGAACTATATAAATCTAAAAAACTTTGGCAAAGATCCAGATAAAACATTTCATGATGCTAAGGCTATTATTGCTGATCGTCATAAGGATGATCCTAATATTGCTCAAAAACTTAATAGAGCAGATAAGTATTTTGCAACTGTAATGGGGTATGACAAAATACCACACAGTTATTTAGGTGCTAAGATCTCAGCTAATATTAGAGCTATGCAGAATATAACAAAGCTAGCTGGTGTAATGCTAATATCTCTATCTGATCATGCTCAGGCCTTGTCAGCACTACGTAGTAACGGAGTTAGTGTAATTGATAGGTATAGCTTTGCATTCCAAAATTACCTTAATCCTCTAGCTATTAAAGATAGAAAGATTATGGGTGATATATTAGGCATAACTTCTCAGCATTCCTTGGGTACATTTATATCTAGCATTGTTGCGGCCGATACTCCAATGGCTAAGCTTGCATCATTTCAAAACCTTTTGTTTAAAGCTAATGGACAGGTTGCATTTGATAATGCATTACGTGGTGGATTTGCTACTGGCTTATCAAGAAATTTAGCCAAGAATTTATCTAAAGAGTATGCTTACTGGGATAAAAATCTTAAGCATACATTAGGTGGATATGGAATTGGTGAAGAAGAAGTAAACCTTATGAAGGCTAATAAGCATGCTACTAAAAATATAGATGGTAGAATGTTTGTTACTCCTGATATGTTTAAAGAATCAACAGATGAAAGCTTAAGATCCTATCTTCAAAAAGAAGATATTTCTGATGAAGATAGAGATGGCGTAGCACGTGATATGCAAGAACGTCTATCTACATATTTAATGGATCAAACTGATCATGCACAGATGCGTATGGGTGCATCTGAAAGGGCTATGATTTATAGAGGGACTAGCCCAGGAACTGTTTGGGGTGAGATGGCAAGATTCTTTGGTCAGTTTAAGTTCTATGGTCTTGCTGTAACTAGAAGATCTCTAGGAAGAATGATCAAAGAAGAAGATGGAGCTAGTTTGGCTGGAGGAATAAGTCATTATATGGCTGCTGCCTTAGCCTTTGGCTATGTATCTCATGCATCCCAATCCTTAGTTAAGTATGGGCAGATACCTAATCCAAAGAATATGGACACTTACTATGACTCTTTAATTGAAGGTGGTGGCCTAGGAATGTTTGGTAGCTTACTTATGGGTCAGTATGACCATTATGGTAAGAGCTTAACTAAAGATTTAGCCGGACCTACTTTTGGTACTGCTGATGATCTAGGAGCCTTAATATCATCTATGTATGACTTTGATAATAAAGGACGTAAGACTTCTTGGCACGGCAGGATGACTAAGCAAGCTATTCACTTTACAGATAGTCATATAATGCCTGGATTGCTAGTAACCCATAATGCTGTAATGAGTCACTTCTACCATTCGTTATTGCATAGCATGAATCCTGCTCTTGTTGAGCAAGCAAAAAAGAAAAAAAATGATAACATTCAAATAATACCTAATTAGGGGATATTAATGTCTATATTACTAACAGATTCAAGAACACCACCTACTAAACTTGGTGCTGGTGGTACGCAACTTAATCTTAACTTTGCATTTGAAAAAAATACTGATGTTATTGTATATAAGAATGAAGTTCTGCTAGATACTTCATCTTATACTATTACTGGAGCGGGCATTGATCCTACTCCACAAACTAGATTTATTACTTTTACTGAGGCTGCATTAGATGATGATGTATATATAGCATTAAGATCTGCTCCTATTAGTAGGTCTACTGACTTTAAAGTAAGTGGTGACTTTAGTGCAATAAATGTTGATAAAGAATTTGATCGCTTAGTATTAATGATGCAACAGATTAATACTAAACTAACCGTGTTAGGTCTCCAGTATCCAGAGTATGTAGACGATAGTGATGGATCCAATATCAACTCTATTGCTAAGCTTCCGGCAAATGTTGGTAATGGTATTCCAGTCAGGTCTACTAATGGTGCTGGTGACCTAATTAATGTATTGCTTACTGAAGATTCAGGATGTTCTTCTTTAAGAAGTGAGCTAAAGAATGATAATAGTGGTACAGATGGAGGACGAGATGTTGGTTTCTATAATGAAACAACATCAACGCGAACTACTGTTAGTGCAGAATTAAATACGCTAACTGCAGCAGTAAGTAATACGGCCTTTGTAACAGGTATGTCTTTGCCTTTCTATAATTTAGTAGCTGCCATCCCGACTGGATGGTTATTAATGGATGGTGGAACCTTAGGTAATATTACATCTAATGCATCATCATTGGCGGGACCAACTGCTCAAAATCTATATGTAGTTTTGTGGAATTATACTTCAGCAGACGATTCATGGCTTCCAGTATATGACTCAGTTGGAGCCCTAGTATCTAGAGGACCAGATGCAGCATCAGATTGGATAGCTAATAAAGCAATTGCTTTACCTCAAAATCAAAATAAAGTTGTTGCTAACTTAATTCAGATGAGTGTATCTGCTACATTTACTACTGATTTTGGAACTGATGCCTCATTAATTACTCTAGTTGGAGCTGTAAAGTCTGAAGCATCATTCCCCAATGGATCTTCAATATTTTTAACAACCACAGATACTCTTCCAACTGGCCTAAGTCCAGCAGTAGAATATTTTGTAGTATTTGTATCTGATGATACAGTTAAGTTATGTGCAACTAGAGATGAAGTAGTTAAAGTATCACCTACATTTGTTATTTTTTCTTCTGATGGGGTTGGTGTTCAAACTATAACTAGAACATTAGCTAATAAGTCAGCATGCGAATGGTTAGGAGAAGATACACACCTAGGAACTATTAGTGAAATGCCTACTCATAATCATGACTATACTAAGGTAAATGGCACAGAGCCGCAGACTGGAAGTACTGTTCAATGTTATAATTCTATAATAACTACCCCTACTAGTAATGCTGGTGGTAGCAATGCCACACCTAATTTACAGCCTACTATTTATACAAATATGATAATTAAATTATGATAATAACTTTACCTCATAAATTTGTTTGGCGTGACTACCAGCTTAAGCCCTGGGATGCTTTTTTCAAGAATGGAAAAAGGCATATGCTTTTAGTCTGGCATAGGCGCGCTGGCAAGACTAAGCTTGCAGTTAATATAATAATATCTGCAGCCTATGAAAGAGTTGGTGATTATTACTATTTATTTCCGTCTAGAGGTCAAGCTAAAAGAGTGTTATGGGAAGGTAGAGGAGATGATGGAAAAAGATTTGTTGATCATTTCCCTCAAGAATTAATTTCAAAGGTAAATAATAGTGAGCTTTCAATTACTTTTAAGAATGGTAGTAAGTTTAGACTACTAGGTACTACCTTAAATAGCTTTGAAAAGTTACGTGGGGGTAATCCTCTTGGTATTTTATACGATGAATTTGCGGAACAAGATCCTCAAGTAAGAGAAACAATGCTTCCTGTGTTAGCAAGAAACAAAGGATGGGAAGTATTTATTGGAACTCCTCGAGGTCATAATCATTTTTATGATCTATATGAAAAAGTTAAAAATCTAGACTCATGGTTTGTACAGCATTTAACTATTGATGATACTAAAGATGGTGACGGTAATGCTCTTTACTCACAAAAAGAAATAGATGAGCTTCAAAAATCAGGATGGTCAGCTGATTACATTGATCAAGAGTTATACTGTTCTTTTGATGCCTCCCAAAAAGGAGCTTACTTTGCTGAGTATATGAGAATTTCTTTAGAGCAGAATAGAATAAGAGACTTTTTAATTGATCCTAGAATGCCAGTATATACCTTTTGGGATTTAGGAATTAGTGACTCCACATGTATTTGGTTTGTACAATTTTATCCTGATAAAGATAAAATGGATGAAATTCGCTGCATTAACTATTACGAGAATTCGGATAAAGGATTAAATTATTACATTAATGTTATCAATGAATTTAGAGATACTCATGATATAACTTATGCTGAGCATTATCTTCCTCACGACGGTGCATATAGGCAGCAAGGAAGTGCAAAATCTGTAGTGGACATTGGCAAAGAGATGGGGGTTAAGTTTCTCTCACAGCCAAGAGTAAGCCATAAGCAAGATGCTATAGAGCATGCTAGAGGGATGCTACCTAAAGTAGTATTTAATAAGTCTAAATGCCAGAGAGGCCTTGATTGCTTGCGCGCTTATCATAAGTCATTTAATTCTAAGATGGGAAGATATGAAGATAAGCCAGTTCATGACTGGTCTAGTCACTGCTCTGATGCTTTTATGGGCATTGGTCAGTTTGTAGCTGAGTATAATCCTCCTATTGAAATAGAAAATTTTGGCACATCAATCCTGGATGAATATAGTGAATCGTCTGATTATAATAATATTAGCTTTTAGTTTAACAAATGCTCAAGCAAGTAGTTATGATGATGCATTTGATGTGCTAATGAAATATGAGGGTATTATCTATCATGATAATCCCAAAGATCCTGGTGGTCCTACCAAATTTGGGTGGACACTTAAGAGTTATCGCCAAACTGTGTCTAGAAATGCCACCAAAGAAACCATTAGAAGCATGACTAAGGACGAAGCCAGGATTCTATATAAGAAGTATTGGTGGGTAAAATATAGTGCGAGCAAAATTAAGTCAAAAAAACTAGCAATTCAGCTATTTATTGCACAAATAAACATGGGTCCATATCGCCCTAACCGCGTTTTACAAGAAATGGTTAATGATATATGCGATAATAATATACGTATGGATGGTATCTTAGGTTCCAATTCACTAAAATACATAAATAGATGTGCCCGATTGGCCAATGGCTATCCATACTATCTTCATCTAACTTACAAAAATGATCCTGAAGTTTCGGCCGTCTGGAAATGGGCAAAGAAAGGTTTACGCCATAGGATCTTCCACTTTGTAGATTTATAGAACAACAAATGGTATATATATAATGTTTGGATTAAAGAGCTATTTTATTTGTGGTATAATTGCCTTATCCTTTCTTGGTATTTCTGGTTACTTTATAAACAATTATTTCAATATGAAAGTTGCTATAAAGATTTATGCTAAGCAATTATCATTACTAGAGCATAGAAGGATAGCTACTGATGAAGCAACAGCTAATTCTGAGATTGAACTATATAATAACTTGGCCTTGCAACATGAAGCTTTATACCAAATACAGCAGAAGGGCTATATTAGTGGCTCTAGTAACCCTAAGTGGATGCTCCAATATCAAACCAAGAGTAATTAATCTACCTTCTATACCCACCTATCTAGCTGACAACTCATCTTACATGCCTTTGAAGGGTCATTATTATGAAAAGATGCCTAGCAATATTGCCGAGTGTCATGCTGAGCTTAAGCTAGCAAGAATTGATGTTGTCAATTGCATTATTGGTCATAGAAATAATAATGCAGAAATGGAAGCTATTAGATCATTAAATAAATAGAGGAAGCACAATGGCCAAATTAGAAATTAGTAATGATATTGCTAACTTAAATTTTGAATACGATACTATGTATATAGAAGACCAAGATACACCGCTCATGACTGGGTTTGGTAGTGAGTCTATTTTATCTTTTCAGAGAAGCTTATATACCTTTAATGAAAATATTAAGCTTAAATCATTTAACTTTAAGGCTATAAAAAAAGACAAAGATGTATATGAATTATACCTATCATCTATTGATGGTAGAGTTATGAAGCTGCATATACATGATAGTCACTCATCTAGGAATCCTTACCTAAGTATAGTTAAGTGCAGTTTTTGGTCAAATAGTGAAATGAATAACATTTTTAAGCTTAAAGATGATCTTATAAGAATGTGCCGAGAGTGTATGGTGACAAAGTTATTTGTTGTTTTCCATAATAGCAAAGATAAAAAAGATGAAAAAGATACATTAAATAACTTTTAATGTTCCACGTAGAACAAAGCCGGGTTTCCCCGGCTCTATATTATTGTGCATATTGAGCTAAATTATAATGCTCGCTTTCAATTTTGTCCTCATAGATCTCTTTTCTATCTATGATTACAGATCTTGGAGCATCAATACCCAATACAGCTGTATTTCTATCTACCTTCCTTATGCATATTACAGTTTTAGTATTGCTAACCTTATCAAACAATATTACTTCTTCATCTCGTGTCCTTGATAATAGTAACATTCATATCTCCTATAGTTTAGTGTTGAATCCATTCTCAACTAATGTTTTCTTAATCATATCTACTGTCATCATGCCAACATTTTTAGTTGCTAAAAGCTCTGCTCTAGATACTTTAGCTAGCTGCTTTGGAGTAGTAATGCCAATAGATTTAATTGCAGTAAGTATCTTACCTTGCTGCCTATTGTTAGAAGAAAAAATCATGCCTTCTAGCTTCAATTTAGTAGCCATAGGAGTAGATAACTTCATCTTATCATCTACAATAGACTCGCTAAATAACTTCTTAATTTGCTTCTTTGTTAGTTCTATTACGTATTTCATCATTGTCTTCCTCTTTTGTTGTTAAATGGTTTATTTTTTAAGTCTAGATGCTTCTAGTATTGGCAAGTTTGCTTCAGTAGGAACATATATTACTTTGTTTTTATTTGTTTCAAGACTCTGTATCCACAAATATCTTAAGTATGCTTCATTTCCTTCCAATGACTTGCCAATTATTTTATTAGCTTTAGATACGCCATACGCTCTAATTACTTCTGCTTTTGCTAACTCTACAGCTGCCGCAGCTTTAGCCGAAGCTTCTCTAACTGCAATTTGTCTGTTGTAGTCAGCTTGAGCAAGCTCAGCTTCTCCTGATTTTCTACTAGACCATACATTATATTCACTAAATCCAGCACAAATTCCAACTAAACATGCAATAATAAATAAAACTCCACATGCTGCTAATATTATATTCTTCATTTTTATCCCTCTTTGTTAAAATGGTATATCATCATCATCTATTTTATCATCTTCTTTTGGTTTGCTTAATCGTTCATCTTCAATCCATCTCATTGATTCTGGATATCCACCTTTATTTAAATGTACTTTACATTTTCCAGTATTATATTTAAGAATATCTATATCATATATCCATACACCACATTCAAATCCAATTTCTATTTCATTCTCAAGTGAGTCTAGAAACTTCTGAGTAAAAAATTCACTACCTTTGCTTGCCCAGACCGTAATAGATAGCCACCCATCAAGATCCTCTCTTAGTGAATCTTTGCATTTCATAAAAATATTTAATCCTGGGGTACCCTTACTACTTTCTATTTCTTTGCAACCCATAACTTTAACGCTAACTATTTCTTCTTTTTCACATGCTTCTTTAATGTTTCTCATCTTCGCTCCCTTTTTTAATTGCATATGAGCTACCTATTGCCATAAGAAATATAGCAGTAACTGCTGTGATTACAAAACCTAATATTACTAATAATCCATCCAAGTCTATTCTCTCCATTTATAAAAAGTTTACAAGTTTTATTTCTTTGATAGGACATATTCTATGTAATTGTGAGATCTTCTTGTCCTCTAGATCTCTTAATATTGACATTGAATGATAAATTTCTAATAGTTCAAGTCTTAATTTGTTCTCAATTTCAATATTAGCTATCATGACTTCCCCCCAAAAATGCAAACAAGCATATGCCAAGACCTAAAACTACTGGTAAAATTGTAAAATATTGTGGTTCCATATTACTATCCTTAGTTAATGATTTTAAATAAACAAAATGAAATAAATACTGCAACTATAATAAGTATTAATTCCATTTATTTCCCTCTTCTATTAGAACTTCCAGTTACCTTACCAACTATATTGCTAGCCTTATTTCCAGCTTGGCTAAAACACTCAACAACAAACATTATTGAAAAAATAGCACCTGTTAGCATTAGAAAATCTCTTAAGTAAGTCATATTCATAATAATCTCCATGATTTAGCTAGTTAAATTGTTCCTTAATTTACCAAAATACTCTGTGTATCCTTCCTTCTCTTCATCGTCAATAGCATTATAGGCATCAGTAAGAGACTGAAGATCACTACACTTAGATGCTATCCTAAGTATTTCTTTCTTTTTATCTACTATGCTATTTGTAGTAGATTTTCTAGAAATAGACCCTTCTGCATCATCATCTTCTTGAGCTAATCCAACCATAGCTGCAAGAGAATATCTCCTAGCATATGTAATGCATGACCCAGCACCCTGAGGATCTTTTTTTACCGGTGAAAGCATTAATGTACCCTCAATCCATTCTCCTGATTTATGTGCCAATAAAGTAGTCACTCCTACATACCCATTTTCACCGCAAGGGCTTTGAATAACTGCTATATCATGACTATTTAGTGACTCTTTGCAGGCATCTATAACAGCAGCTAAGTCTGCATAGTCATTCTTAAAGAATGGATTCTTAGAGTTTTTTATTAACTTGCCCATCTGAGCTTGAGACTTAGCCATTGCCATTGATATAATAGCGATTGATTCACTCTTTCTAAAAGCTGTATTAATTATTTCCATTATATGTTCTCCCTATACATTAGACTATCCAGATATTTCATTGAAACATCATTATTCTTTATTATGAACTTTCCTCTAGTATCTTCATCTAAAGAGGTTATTAAGTTCTCTATGGTACCTTTTAGAGTCAAGTTCTCTATATTTTATCATCTGCTATGCTAATAATATTCTCCTATTTATTAATTAACTCAATTATATTATTATCTATCTTGCGTACAATTACTTCCTACTAGTTATGATTGAGCTAATAACCAACTCTTTGCAATAAGAGTTATACCACTCATCACCATGCTCAGATTTAAGTCTTTTAGTATC
>TARA_R110000787_G_scaffold248717_1_pt1 | contig 12566 bp, 9 predicted proteins | sample TARA_R110000787 | Tara Oceans TARA_R110000787 (sample SAMEA4397920) | marine metagenome | biome: Polar Biome; feature: [DCM] deep chlorophyll maximum layer (ENVO:01000326); material: water (ENVO:00002006), including particulate matter (ENVO:01000060) such as... | depth 35 m
ATCATAGTCGCCGCTCAACCGGCCATCGTAGTTGTCGCCGCGCACGCTGGCTCCTGTCGTGGGAGACACTCATGCGGACGTTTGATGAGGATCTGCGCCGGCCCCTCCGGCTCATGGCGCATAAAATCAAGCAGAGTGACGTCTAATGCCTACAGCTTTCGCCTATATTGCCGCTGCCTTCGCGGAGATCGCTGGATGCTTCTCCTTCTGGGCATGGTTGCGGCTTGGCAAAACGCCGCTGTGGACGGTGCCGGGCATAGCCGCTCTAGCGCTGTTCGCCTGGCTGCTGACTCTGGTCGATAGCAATGCGGCCGGTCGTGCTTATGCTGCCTATGGCGGGGTTTATATCGCCACATCCTTGTTCTGGCTCTGGGCCTTCGAAGGAATCCGCCCAGATCGCTGGGATGTCATCGGCGCTGCGGTCTGCCTCTTAGGTACCGGCATCATCATGCTGGGGCCGCGCAGCCTTCCAGCCTGAAGCCATCGCTAAATGCGCGTGCCCATGCCGGTGGTGAAGTCGGCATAATGGGCGCGCTGAGCGTGCCGGCGATGATGGGAGACACGGCTTCCGACCCTGCGTGCCGAGGTGCCGGAAAGCGAGGGGAAACAGTTCCTGTCTGGCACCCTGTCGTGCGCAAATTCAGTCCATTCCGACCCCGCTACAAAGCTGGGTGGCTTCTCAATGCGAACCGTCGCGTCGAAAACGCGAACGCCGCAGCCCCGGCCAGCACATCTGCTCCGAGCATAATATCGGACAGCCAAAGGCGGCCGAGGCCGCCCCCAAGTCTGCGATTATCGCGAAGGCAGGACGCGCGCATAACCGCCCTGCGTCACCGCGACATCGCGGACCAGACGAACCGATGTCGAGCACCGCATCGATTGCTCGGCCGGACACCGTGGCCGGCACGATTAGAGTGTCGCCGGTTAGTCTGCCTTTCAGCCTAGCTATCCACCAAATTTATTGGAGACGCCCCCTCACGCCGCCACAACCTTTATCGGTGGCTCCTGGATACCTTTCCTTTTCGCCAATAACCGGAACATTAGCGCCGAGATCGCCGGTAGGACGAGCAACGTCAGCGCCGTCGACGTGATGAGCCCCCCGATCACTACAGTCGCAAGCGGTCGTTGCACCTCCGCTCCGGTTCCGGTGGCAAGCGCCATTGGGATGAAGCCCAGGCTCGCAACGAGCGCGGTCATCAACACAGGCCGTACTCGTTCCATCGCGCCACCAATGATCGCCCCGTCGATCCCCTCGCCATCGTCAAGCCGCTTGCGGATCGCGCTCATCATGACAAGGCCGTTGAGAACCGCCACGCCGGAAAGCGCGATAAACCCGACCGACGCCGTAATGGAGAAAGGTATCCCGCGCAGGGCCAGAGCGAACACACCTCCGGCCAGCGCCATGGGAACGGCCGTAAACACGACCAGCGCCGGCCAAGCGCCGCCCAGTGCCATGTAGAGCAGCGCGAAGATCAGGACGAAGCAAAGCGGCACGACGATCGCCAACCGCTCGGAAGCGGACTGAAGGCTCTCAAACTGGCCGCCCCATTCGGTGAAGGTTCCGGCGGGCAGCTTCACATCGGCGATCTTCGTCTGGGCTTCCGCGACGAATCCGCCAAGATCGCGGCCGCGCACATTGGCCTGGATGACGACCATCCGCTTACCGTTCTCGCGGCTGATCTGGTTGAGCCCCTCGGTGTAAGTGAAGCGCGCCACTTCGCTGAGCGGGATGGAACGCGCGTTCCCGGCACCGTTGGATGGTAGCATGACCGGGATCGATCCCAAGGTGTCGATATCGTCGCGCTGTGCGTCGGGCAGTCGCACCACCACAGCGAAGCGTCGATCGCCTTCGAACAACAAGCCCGCTTCGCGTCCACCCAGGGCGGCCGCGACCGTACTGGCGACCTCCTCGACCGACAGGCCGTAACGGCCCGCCGCCTGGCGGTCGACCTTGATGTCGAAGGTCGGCGCGCCGGATGTCTGCTCCGCCTGCACGTCCGCCGCGCCGGGAATGGTCCGCAGCGCGGTCGCGATTCGGCCTCCCGCCTCGCTCATCGCGTCCAGGTCGTCGCCATAGAGCTTGACCGCCACATCAGAGCGAACGCCCGCGATCAGCTCGTTGAACCGCATCTGGATCGGCTGCTGGATCTCGGTACGGTTGCCGATCAGCGGCTTCATCCGTTCCTCGATCCGCCGAAGGATATCCTCCTTGGATTTGACCTCGGCTGGCCACTCCTTTTCAGGCTTTGGGATGACATAGGTATCGGACGCATTAGGCGGCATCGGATCGGTACCCAGATCGGCATTGCCGTTCTTGGAAAAGACCAATGCCACCTCGGGCAATGTCTTGAGTGCATTTTCGATGTCGAGCTGCATCGCGGTCGACTGGTCGATCGAGGCGGATGGAATACGAAAGTTGGTGACCGTGATGTCCTTCTCGTCGAGCTGCGGCATGAACTCCTGTCCAAGCGTACCGAACAGCAGCACCGCTGCCGCAAACACGCCTGCGCCGCCGAGAATGAACGGCATTGGCCGCGCCACGGCGCGGGTGAGCGCCGGTTGATATTTCTCCTTGAACCAGCGGATCGATCTGACCTCGGTCTCGCTGACCTTGTCGGTCACCAGCAACGCGACCATCGCCGGCACGAACGTGATCGACAGGATGAACGCGCTGGCCAGAGCCAGCATCAGCGTGATCGCCATCGGTGCGAACGTCTTGCCCTCCACGCCCTGGAAGGTGAGCAAAGGTATGAACACGAGGAAGATGATGGCCTGGCCATAGACGGTTGGCCGGACCATCTCCTGCGCGGCGTGAGTGGTTTCGGTGAGGCGTTCGAGTCGGGTTAGGAGTCTTCCTTCCTTGTGCTGCCGCTCGGCGAGGCGCCGGAGCGCGTTTTCGACGATGATGACTGCGCCATCGACAATCAGGCCGAAATCGAGTGCGCCGAGACTCATCAGATTGCCCGAGACACCGAGCTCATTCATGCCCGCCGCAGTCATCAACATGGTGATCGGAATCACCGCCGCCGTGATGAGCGCGGCGCGGATGTTGCCGAGCAGCAGGAACAGCACGACGATGACCAGCAGTGCGCCTTCGACCAGATTCTTCTCGACCGTGGCGATGGTCGCATTGACCAGCTTGGAGCGGTTATAGGCTTGGCTTGCAACAACGTCCGGCGGCAACGTCTTGTTGATTTCGACCAGCTTGTCGGCGACGCGATTGGCAACGATGCGGCTGTTCTCGCCAGTGAGCATCAGGATAGTCGAGATGACTGCTTCTGACCCGCCGACGCTGCCAGATCCGGTCCGCACCGCGCCCCCGATGACGACCTGGCCGACGTCCTTCACGCGCACCGGGACGCCGGCACGCGTGGCGATCACCGCCTCTTCTATGTCGGCGACCGAGCGCAGCCGCGCGTCGGCGCGAACGAGAAAGGATTCGCCGGCACGGCGGACATAGTTGGAGCCCGCCGACAGGTTCGATCGTTCGAGCGCGTCGGCGAGGTCAGTGACCGAGACGCCATAGGATGCAAGCGCGGTCAGATTGGGCTCGACGACATATTGCTTCACATAGCCGCCGTTGGAATCGACACCGGCAACACCCTGCACGGTGCGCATCTGCGGCCTGATGATCCAATCCTGGACCGTTCGCAGATAAGCGGCCTTGGCAACCACCGTGGTCAGTTTCTCGCCTTCGGGCGTCAGATAGGAACCATCGGACTGCCAGCCGGGCTGACCGTCGACCACCTTAACGCCCTTGCCGTCGGGATGGTCGAACGCGACGCTGAACATGAAAATCTCGCCCAGACCCGTCGTGAGCGGCGCGAGTTGGGGTTGAACGCCGGCAGGCAGACTGTCCTTGGCCTGAGCGACCCGTTCGGTAACCTGCTGCCGAGCAAAATAGATGTCGGTGCTGTCCCTGAAGACCGCGGTGACCTGGCTGAACCCGTTACGCGTGAGTGAGCGGGTCGTCTGCAGACCGGGAATACCGGCAAGCGCTGTCTCGACGGGAAAGGTGACCTGCTTCTCCATGTCGACCGGTCCGAGGGTCGGCACGAAGCTGTTGATCTGGACCTGGCGGTTGGTGACGTCCGGGACCGCGTCGATCGGCAGCAGGGTGATCTGCCAGGCACCGAACAGGACGACGAGGAAGGTGATGAACACAACGGCCCATCGCGCTCTGACCGAGAGCCCTAAAATCCGCGCGATCATTCCGCCGACCCCTTGCCAAGCTCGGCCTTGAGCAGGAAGGCATTGGTGGTGGCGATCACCGTGTTTGCAGGGAGGCCCGAGGCAATCTCGACCATGCCGCCGCTGCGCGTTCCAACCCGCACGGTCTGCGCCTTAAACCCCTGGCGGGTTCGCACGAACACCACCGAGCGATCCCCTAGCGTCTGGACCGCATCCTGCGGCACATTCACGCCGGAGGCCGCATCGCCGCCGCTGGCGAAGATACGCGCCTGGACGAGTTGGCCGGGCGCGATCAGGCCGCCGCCTCCGCTTGGCGTCACGACCACCGTCGCTTGCCGCGTCTGCGGATCGACCACGCCGGTCGCCGAGCGGACCTGGCCTTCCACTTTCTGGCCGTTGTTGGTCGTCAGCTCGACCCTGTCACCCGCCTTCACACGCAATGCGTCCGCTGCCGGCATGCTCGCCTCGATCTGAAGGCGGCGTGGATCGGCGACACGGAACAGCTCGGTCTCGGCCTGCACGAAAGCGCCGAGATTGACGGGTGCGGATGTTATACGGCCGGAGATCGAACTGACCACCGCAACCGACCTGCCGTCGCGCGAGACCATTGCCGCGCTGGCGGCAGCGCTGGCTTGCCGGGCTTCGGCCTGAGCGACCGCCAGATTGGCTTCGGCGGTCTCATAGTCTGCCCGGGGCGACACCCCTTGATTGAGCAGTATTCGCTCGCGCGCCAGTTGTCGGCTTGCAAGCGTAACCCTTGCGGCAGCCGTACTGCGATCGGCGGCGATCGCCGACGCATCGCGGCTCTCGACAAGGGCAATCGTTTCGCCGGCGCTGACCGGATCACCGATCCGCTTGAAGATCCGGGTAACGGTGCCCGCTGCCCGGGCAGTGAGCACCGCTTCGGCATCTGGCGTTGCCTCAACGGTGGCACTGGCGAGGATGATGCCGGCGACGCCACCGGCTGCTGCGGGTGCGACTCCGATCCTCGAGGTCTTGATACCGTCCTGGGTGATCACGACGGTGTCGGTTTGAGCAGCATCGGCCGCCGCCTCCGTCTCGGCTGTCGGTGCGGATGGGCCAGTCATTCTGGCGACACCGAAACCGGCAAGGGCGGCGAGGAGGAGACCCATCGCGGCCCCGGCATAAAGCTTATTGCGTTCGGGGTTCATTGGATCTCACCTCCGGAAAGGGTGCGGCCCTGGAGGCGGGCGAGCTGCGCGCGCGCCTCGAAACTGGCCACTTTGGCGTCGAGGACGATCCCGCGTGCCGCGCCAAGGCCTTGGCGGGCGTTCAACAATTCGACGAGCGGGGATTTGCCAGCCTCATAGGCGATGCGAGCGAGACGATAGGTTTCTTCCGCGGTGCGTTGCGATGCCTCCGCTGCGGCAACCCGCGACTGTGCGGCCGCAATCTGCGCCCCGGCCGCGCGGGCTTCGGCAATCGCATCGTTACGCGCCATGGCCAATCTTGCAGCGGCGGCCTGTGCCTCTGCTTCCGAGGCGGCGATATTGCCGCGGTTGCGATCGAAGATGTTCAGCGGGATCGAGACGCCCGCCGTGAGAGCGGTCGCATTCTCATAATCGAGACGCCGCACGCCGACGATTGCCGTCACATCGGGGATTGCCCGCTTCTGTTCGGCGGTCAGGCGGCGCTCGGCAGCCTCCCGCTCTGCCTGCGCGGCAAGAAAGGACGAACTCGTCATCGGATCGACGGGGCCATAAGCCGGTGCCGCGACCGGCACGGTCAGGAGCGATTCCGACAAGCCGGTGAAGGTCTCGTCGACGCCGGCGAGTGCGGAGAGACGGGCATAGGCCGCAATGCGATCCGCTTTCGTCCCCTCAAGATCGGCGGTCACGGCGTTCAGCGCGGCCTCTGCTTGCAGGGCGCGCAGCCGCGCTTCCTTGCCGGCATCGACCAGCACGCGAGCGGCGCGCAGGATATTCTGCGCTTGCTCGACCTCGCCTTCGACGAGCATTATCCGCTGGTCTGCGACGTCCGCCGCTGCATAAGCGCGTGCAAGATCATAAGCGTAGCGGATCTTCGCATCATGATCGCGGGCGCGGGACGCAGCGACGCCGGCCTCTCCGGCTGCGATCCTCGCCGAACGCTTGCCGCCGATTTCGAGCGGCTGGCTATATTGCAGCGTCGTCTCGGCGCGATCGACCCCGCGATAGGGAGACGATCCCGCAACATTCTCGGTGAGCACGCCAATCGTCGGATTGGGTCGGGCGCGCGCCTGGCGTGCTAGACCCTCGTACCGGCGAACCTCGGCTTCGCTTTCGATGCGCCGGGGCGCATCGGCGGTCTGGCGTAGCAGTGTAGCAAACGGCGGCGCCACTTGCGCCTGTGCGGGTGCGCACAGCGCCGCGACGCAGGTCGCGCCCATCATGCCGGACACCACGCGACGCGGCAGCCGGCTTATAAAGGCTCTCATATTCTTATCCCCAAAAAAGGCTGCAATGACGGCACGCGCTACGCGCGTGAATTCAGCCTCGCGGGGGACGCAGAATTGACGAAGGTGCGATAGACCGCGCCGCTTCGGCAGGTTCGCGCGCCCAGATCGCCGCGACAGGTTTCAACAGCGCAACAACAACAGTCTGTGCAGGCATGTCGATTGTCTGGAGCACCGCATGAGCCGCCAGATGCATCAGGTCGGGTGTGTCCGGCTGCTCGGCCGGGGCGTGATCATGATGATCCCGATCGACGCTGATGCCATGCGCGGCATCATGGACGTGCGGCATAGCGTCATGCCAGGTGGCAAGCGCCAGCATCCCGAACAGCGCCAGAATCGCCGAGAGCGCAAAAAGGCGCAAGCGGGCACAGGCCCGCACCGAAGAGCGCAATCTGACCGACGATGCCGTCATGTCGATACGGGTATCGCGAACACGGCCGGTCCACAAGCGCGCCGCAAGACAGGGATCATGACAGTCGAGATGAAAGTCATCGGCGTGGCCAGCGCTGATGGAGATCGTCGATAACGAACGCATGCTCCCGCGCCTTGCCGTGATCACCGCGCAGATGGGGATGATCGGGCGCGAGATCCGCATGGTCATGGTTCACCGTATCGGGATCTGCGCTGGGCCAGAGCCACAAGGCGGCCAGGGTTCCGGCGGCCGCAATCGCCGCCATTGCCGCAAACGCCGCCGTCTGCCCGATACTGGCGCCCAACAGCCCCACCAGGGGATAGCAGATCAGCCAGGCGCAGTGGCTGAGCGCGAATTGCGCGGCGAACAAGGCCGGGCGGTCGTCGGCATTGGCCGACCGTCGAAGCAATCGGCCCGATGGCGTCACGCTCATCGAATAGGCGATACCGAGTATGAACCAGCCGATCAGGACCATGCGCCAATAACCGGGCGCTGCCCCAAAGCTTGCCGTGAGCATCGCCAGAAGGGCGAGACCGATCGTCATTGCTGCCGCAGCCCCAATCATGATCGTACGATCGGCGACCCGATCGAGGATACGTGGCAGGGTCAGCGCGGCAAGGATCGAGCCTGCGCCAAAAGCCGCAAGGGTGAAGGCAACATCGCGCTGCGTGAGGCCGAGATTACCACGCACGATTACCACCGTGTTGACGATGACCATCGAACTGGCCGCAGCTGAAGCGAGGGTCAGCGCCAGCAGCCCCCGCAGGCGCGGCGTCTTCAGATAGATGCGCGTACCCCGCGTGGTCTTGGCGTAAATCCCGCCACTTCTCGGTTCTGATTTCACCGCGCGCGGCAGGACCGTCGTCACGACGAGCAGTGCCGAGCACAGAAACCCGATCGCCGTTCCCGAGAATAGCCAGTGGAAGTTGATGACGGTCAGCAGCGCGGCAGCGAGGATCGGGCTGGTCAGGCTCTCCATGTCATAGGCGAGCCGCGACAGCGACAGCGCGCGGGTATAGTCGCGCTCCTCTGGCAGGATATCGGGGATGGTTGCCTGGAAGGTCGGCGTGAACGCCGCGGAGGCCGATTGCAGCACGAAGATCAGGACATAGATCTGCCAGACCTGGCTCACGAATGGCAGGCAGATCGCCACGGCCATCCGCACGAGATCCATGCTGACAAGAAACGCGCGACGTGGCAGGCGGTCGGCGAAGGCGCCAACGACCGGCGCGACACCGATATAGGCAACCATCTTGATCGCGAGCGCCGTGCCGAGCACCGCGCCCGCGCTGCCGCCGGCGATGTCATAGGCTAGCAGACCGAGCGCGACCGTTGCGAGCCCCGTGCCGATAAGCGCGATGACCTGAGCCATGAAAAGATGGCGATAGGTGCGGTTTGCCAGGACGGAGATCACGTCGCGTTTGTTCCGATTGATTTGCGACCCTATCCCCCATGGGGGATATCGGACGCGCTTGAGTTATCCTCCCCTGGAGGATATGTAAAGCCATGTAGCGCGTTGCAGGAGGTCTTGCGGATGACGGAACACAGGCACGAAAGTCATCCCGCGATCGTCAAGCGATTAAATCGCGCTGGTGGCCACTTGCGCAGCACTGTCGATATGATCGTGGCTGGTCGACCTTGCGTCGAGATCGTCCAGCAACTTCATGCAGTCGAAAAGGCAGTCGCCAGCGCGAAGAGAGCGCTTATTAACGACCATATCGATCATTGCCTCGTCCATGCCGACGGCACGGAGGCCGTTGGCTCGGCGGTAGAGGAGTTCAGGATAATATCGAAATATCTATGAGCGGCTACGTCTGACGTTGATCGGCTACTCGACCAGACGCAGTCTGCTAGCGTGTGCTAATAGAGCGGCACTTCCCCACCAAAATGCTTGTCCGACGAACGATCCTTTGACCTGCGTCCGCCAAACTTATCAGCGTTCAGGTATGGATGTCACGCCGCCCGCACACCGCCGAGTCTTGCCCGAATTCGGCGCCTTCAGCGCGTTACCCATGCGCAACCGTCAACCACTTTGATTCGGAAGCCCGCCGTGTACAGTCAGATCTGAAGGGCCTTTCAGATGGTTGTGGTTAGGTCATGATCCCACATAGGAAAAAGACCCGAGCGCTTAATAGCCTATGGCCGCTCTAGTGGCAGCGTCATGAAAGGCTGATTCGCGCCAACGTCTCACCGCAAACTTCAACAAATTCCCAAAGTTCGAGAGCAAAGAAACAACGTCGGTGCCCAAGGCGAAAAGGGCTCCAACGATCAAATTATGGGCGAGCCAAAATGGAGCCCCCACGAGGAACAGACCCTTCATACGCGTCGTCGATGTCTGCAAGCGGGCTAGACTACCCAGCGAACTGCCGGTCAACGCCAGCGCGGATGGTATTCCGTGCCATGTTATGACCGATAGGAAGGACAACACAATGAGGCTGGCCCCATAGAGTCGCACGACGACATAGCGGTCACGCACTGACGCTGAGACGAGGAGTTGCGCGCAAGAAATGAGGCATGCCACCGCCGCAGTGGGCGATCCCAACATTAGAAAATATGTCGCAAACGCAGCAGCGCCCGCGCTCTGAATTTTTACGACCGTCTTGTAGTCGCTGAAGAACGGCCAGATAATGACACACAGAAGCGCCACGCAACCGAAGGCGGTGGCAATCACGACTGCCACCGCTCGATTCTTCCAATCTTGATCTGCGTTTCGCGCCCAGCTCGTTCTTTTTTCATCACTGAAGCGTGAAGGAACGAGGTTAATTAGCCTTTAATGGGCCTTATAAAATCCCCTGCTTAAGGCTTCTTTTGGATCGCTGTTACCTCACCGGCGCTGCCCACAAGCGTGACATCAAAATCGACCTTGTCGCCCACCTTCGCCGCGTCGGATATCGCAGGCGCGGCCTTGAACGCCATGGTCATTGCCGGCCAGTTGGCTTCCGGGATCGGGCCATGGTCGAGCGTGATCGTGCCAGCGGTCTTGTCGATCGCGGTGACCGTGCCATGACCCTTGGCCATGATCGGCGCAGTGGCAGCTGGTGCCATCGCCATATTGCCCATGTCACCGCTCATGGCGGCGGCGGGCGCCGCCTGGTTGGTCTCGGCCGCAACCGGCGTTTCCGCTTTCTTACCGCACGCAGCGGTCAAGGCGGCGAGGCCGAGGGCAATAGTCAGTCGTGCATGCTTCATGGTCTTCTCCTTCATGAAATAAGAGGTTGAGGTGTGGGCTTGCTCTTCGGCCGCCGGAGCAGAAGATAGGCCGCAGGAAGTACGAACATGGACAGGAGCGGCGCGGTGAGCATGCCGCCGATCATCGGCGCGGCGATCCGGCTCATCACTTCCGAGCCCGCGCCAGATCCCAATAGGATCGGCAGCAGGCCGGCGAGGATAACCGCGACCGTCATCGCCTTAGGCCGGACGCGGAGCAGCGCACCTTCGCGCACCGCAGCCTCGACCTGAGTAGCATCGGGACCGGCGCCGCGTTCTTCCAGTGCGTTCTTGAGGTAGATCAGCATCACCACGCCGAACTCGGCCGAAACGCCGGCGAGCGCGATAAACCCGACGCCGGTCGCGACCGATTGGTTGAAACCTAGCAAATAGAGAATCCAGATGCCCCCTGTGAGCGCGAACGGCAGCGTGCCCATGATCAGCGCGGCTTCATCGAACCGGCCGAAGATCATGTAGAGCAGCACAAAGATGATCAGCAGCGTTGCAGGCACAACCAGCTTCAGCTTGTCGACCGCACGCTCGAGATATTCGAACTGGCCGGAATAGGCGATGCTGACGCCCGGCGAGAGCTTGACCTGCTTCGCCACCGCGCGCTGGAGATCGCCGACGACGGAGGCGAGATCGCGCCCGCGAACATCGACATAGACCCAGGTGGAGGGGCGCGCATTTTCGGTCTTGAGCATCGGCGGCCCTTCAGCGATCGATATGTTCGCGACCGTGCCGAGCGTGATCTGCTGCCCCGATGGCGTCAGGACCGGGAGCGTGCGGAGGCCTTCCAGGCTGTCGCGCACCTCGCGCGGGTAGCGCACGCTGATCGGGTAGCGGGCTAGGCCTTCGACCGTTTCGCCAATCGTCTCGCCCCCGATCGCACCCGAAACGATCGCCTGCACATCGGTGATGTTGAGCCCGAACCTGGCGGCGGCAGCGCGATCGATGTCGACATCGACATAGCGCCCACCGGTCAGCCGCTCGGCCAGCGCCGAACTGACGCCGGGCACGGTCTTCGCCACCGTCTCGACATCATGGGCGATCCGGTCGAGCTGGACGAGATCGGACCCCGACACCTTGACCCCGATCGGGCTCTTGATGCCGGTCGCCAGCATATCGATGCGGTTGCGGATTGGCGGAACCCAGACATTGGCGAGGCCGGGGAGTTTCACCGTACGATCCAGTTCTTCAACAAGCTTGTCGGGTGTCATCCCCGCCCGCCATTGGTCGCGGGGTTTGAACTGAATGGTCGTCTCGAACATCTCCAGCGGCGCCGGATCGGTGGCGGTCTCGGCGCGTCCGGCTTTGCCGAATACGCTCTCGACTTCGGGCACGGTCTTGATCAACCGGTCGGTCTGCTGGAGCAGTTGCGACGCTTTCGCCGCCGACAACCCGGGCAGTGCTGACGGCATGTAAAGCAGGTCGCCTTCGTCCATATTGGGCATGAACTCACCGCCGAGGTGGGTGAGCGGCCAGGCCGTGGTCGCGAACACCAGAGCCGCGATAAGCAGTACCGTCTTGGGCCGCCGCATCGTCCAGTCGATTGCGGGCCGGTAGATGTTGGTGAGCCAGCGGTTGACCGGGTTGGATTGCTCGGGCGGGATCTTCCCGCGGATCAGCAGACCCATCAGGATCGGCACCAAGGTCACCGATAGGATCGCCGCCGACGCCATCGCGTAGGTCTTGGTGAAAGCGAGCGGCGCGAACAGCCGCCCTTCCTGTCCTTCGAGTGTAAACACGGGAATGAAGGAGAGCGTGATGATCAGCAGGCTGAAGAACAGGGCGGGGCCAACCTCTGCGGCGGCTTCGGTGATGACAATCCAGCGCATCTCGCCCTCGAGATGCTTGCCCGGATGATCCTGTTCCCAGTGCTCGATCTTCTTGTGGGCATTCTCGATCATGACGACGGCCGCATCGACCATCGCGCCGATCGCGATGGCGATGCCGCCCAAGGACATGATGTTGGCATTCACCCCCTGGAAGCGCATCACGACGAACGCCGCCAGCACCCCCAGCGGAAGAGTGAGGATCGCGACCAGCGCTGAACGGACGTGCCAGAGGAACAGGCCGCAGACGATGGCGACGACGATGAACTCTTCGACCAGCTTGTGGGTGAGATTCTCGACTGCGCGATCAATGAGCTGCGAACGATCGTAGACCGTCACCACCTCGACGCCGGGTGGCAGGCTCTTTTTCAGTTCGGTGAGCTTGTCCTTGACTCCGGCGATCGTTTCGCGCGCGTTCTTGCCCGAACGCAGGATCACCACGCCACCGGCGACCTCGCCTTCGCCG
>TARA_R110000787_G_scaffold73456_4_pt1 | contig 12549 bp, 9 predicted proteins | sample TARA_R110000787 | Tara Oceans TARA_R110000787 (sample SAMEA4397920) | marine metagenome | biome: Polar Biome; feature: [DCM] deep chlorophyll maximum layer (ENVO:01000326); material: water (ENVO:00002006), including particulate matter (ENVO:01000060) such as... | depth 35 m
ATGCGGGCGTCCATACCGTTTCATAAGTTTCTTGAGAAATACCAGAGCAGCCTTGCGGTCGCGACGTTTGGAAACAAAAGATTCCAGAATCTCTCCTTCGTGATCAACAGCCCGCCAAAGGTTAATGTGTCTCTCCATTTATCTTCATAAAGACCTCATCGAGATGCCATTTCCAGTTTGAATGATGCCGGGAAGGGTGAAGTCGTTTCTTCCGGATCTCACTAGCGAACATTAAGCCAAACTTGTTCCACCAATAGCGAACTGTTTCATGACAGATATCGATACCCGTTCATGAAGAAGGCCTTCAACATTGCGAAGAGAAAGGGGAAACCGAACATACATCATCACCGTAAGGCGGATGATCTCAGGTGAGGTTTTGAAATAGCGAAAGAGGTTCTTTTTTGTCGTGCTCGGAGGCTAGTCGACGAGCAAATGACCATCAAGAAATTTTCTTCTGACAAAGCCAACATGAGAAAACAGGATTGTTATAAAATTTCTTTAATAACAAAGGAGATACAGAACTTCTGGGAACTTCAGGGAATGTCGAAAACCGGGATAGTGGCGGAGTGAGGGTCCGCCAATATATCATTCTTACCCATCCCATATAGACTAAATAATCCATATTTTTCAACAGTATTTGACCTAAGAAGTCCAAAGGCATATTCTATAATCCAGAATAATTGGGGGACTAATTGGGGGACCAAAATCCCTTCTTGGCATCTTTGGAAGGATATAACATGGCAATACACAGGCTCACCCCGCGCAAAGTCGCAACAGCGGGGTCAGGTAAATATGAGGATGGTGGAGGATTGCGCCTTGTGGTTTCGAACTCTGGATCCAAGAAATGGGTGTTACGCTTCACTCTCAACGGCAAACGCCGAGAGATGGGCCTAGGGAGCTATCCTGACGTTGGTCTTGCAGATGCCCGCGCAAAGGCCTCTGAGTACCGTCAGCAGGCCTCTGAGAATATTGATCCCATAGAAGCCCGTCGCATTGAACTAGAAGCCATACCAACCTTTACGATTTGTGCAGCCCGTTTTATTCGCTCCCATCGACGGGGATGGAAAAATGCCAAACATGCCCGCCAATGGGTTAGCACTCTTAAGACCTATGCAAGGCCTGTGATCGGCTCAAAATTGGTGGATTCTATCGAGACCAAGGATATACTGGAAATTCTCAAACCAATATGGGCTACAAAGACAGAGACCGCCAAACGGGTTCAGGGGCGCATCGAAAATATTCTCGATTTTGCCGCAGCCCATAAATACCGGAACAGAGTTAACCCGGCCCGCTGGAGAGGTCACTTGGATATGTTGCTACCAAAGCCTTCAAAGCTAAGAACCGTTAAACACCATCCGGCGATGTCTTATACAGAAGTTCCGGCCTTTATGGAGGAACTTAAAAAAAATGGGAGCGTTTCAGCTTCGGCGCTTCGCTTCCTTATCCTGACTGCTACGCGCACCAGTGAAGTGTTAAAAGCACAATGGTCAGAGATTGATCTGGAGAATGCCGTATGGAAGATACCGCCTGAGCGGATGAAAACCAGGCGGGAGCACAGAGTGCCTCTTACCGAAGTCATGCTAACAGATTTAAATGCGCTTCCCCGACTTGACGGAAACCCATATCTATTTTCCGGCGCGCGTTATGGCAAACCGCTCTCCAATATGGCGCTGCTTCAGCTTATGCGTGGCATGGGGTACGGGGTGAACGGATCGCGCGGCGATGCCGTGCCGCATGGCTTCCGCTCAAGCTTCCGGGACTGGTCCGGCGAGGTTTCAAGCTTCCCCCGCGACGTCGCGGAAATGGCTCTTGCGCATGTCATCGAAAACAAGGTTGAAGCAGCATATAGGCGAGGAGACCTGTTTGAAAAGCGCAGGAAAATGATGCAGGCTTGGTGTAACTATATAGACAACTCACTGGCTGACGCGGAGATTTTGATTCTAAACTACAAAAAATAAATTAAGTGGTGTCATAATGTTTGAGGGTCGCATGGCCTATATCTTTAGCAGTCTTCTCCGTTCAATTTATCAAATCTAATCCTTTTTACGCACTATCATCTTCTTCCACCTTTAACAAACTTCGATGAGCCCTTAAACCACTCTCTTTTGAAATTTTGCAAAATTGCTGAAATTGATTTGGCGAAGACCAACAGAAATGACAACACATCAAATTCATACATTTACAGGGTCATCATATTTTTTCAAAAATTGTATTTCTTAGCTAAAAAATTCAAATGTTTGAGGTATTGCGTGCAACCATTGACCCTTGTAAGCTGAATTATCAGGATAAATAAAGCTACTATTAGTAAGTTTTAGACTAAATGTTTGATAAACTCAGCAATCTCGATTTTGGAGATCTAATAACCCATGCCAGATAGTTCAACAATTTCAATACTTCACGTCAGCGACTTACATTATTCAAAACGAAAATATCGTGAGCAAGGAATTGTTATCGAAGCTATGACGGCAGACTTGGAAAGGTTGTGCGTTGGCCATAAACGCCCTGATATAGTAGTATTTACTGGAGATTTGGTTAATGCTGCAGGCGAAGATAGTCACGAAGACGCATTTGACCTATTTATAGACAAAGTAGCAAAAGCAACTGGGTGTGCTGAAGAACGCATTTACATTGTACCCGGAAATCATGATGCCGCCCGAAAAGTGGTGAGCGCCGAAACAGATGAACACAAAACTTGGCGTAATCTTGCCAATGATATGGATCAATTAAATGATCTCTATGAAAATAATAAATTTGAGGAAATTGCAAACAGTAAGTTCGCTCAGTTTAACGAGCTAGAACAATATCTAAGTGATAACACGAAGACATATAGAAATACCTTTGTTACAGTTTACAATATTCCGGCAATTAATGTAGATATTGTAGTCTTCAATACGGCCATTCTTTCATCAGCTGGTTTAATGTCACTAGGCGAAGATCAAGGAAAACTAATTGTTCCTGAATATGCAGTCCGCGATGCGCTTTCCTTTTTAACTAAAGATTCATATAAGATTTTTGCTACACATCATCCCTTGAAAATGCTCAGCGAAAATGGTGAGCGATTTCTACGAAAAGCAATACAAGAACATAGTGACATGCATTTATTTGGCCACATGCATGATCCATTATCACAAAATCTAGTTAGCTTTGAAGGAGAACTTTTTTCTAATCAGGCCGGTGCCGTGTTCACGGCTCGAAAAGGATCTTATATTGGTTATTCATTGATCTGTGTTGACTCATCAACGAAATCATCTATGGCGCATTTGCGCACGTTTTTTAATGATCGTTCAGCCTTCGATAATGCCGTTGATATAGTCGAAAATGGCCTATTTTACTCTTCTCAAGCAGCACGTGAGTTTTGGCGCAGCATAGTCTCGCCAGTCGATGAACAGACGTTTCGTAAATTTCTCGTCGACGATTGTTATTGTGCCCTAAAGGAAGAACCAGGATTAACCGATGCTGGCGCGCGAAATATTCATGAAATGTTTGTTACGCCACCCTTTGTAAGCATGTCATTGCAAGCTGACACTAAAGATCAAGATTCTGCACCTGAAGAAAAGGAAGTTGAGTTTGAGAGTTTAGTAAATGGAGACAATAATGTTGTTATCTTTTCTCTTGCGGAACATGGGCGAACTACCATTTTGCTAGAGCTTCGGGAACGTATGCTTTGTGACGCCATGAAGATTAGATTTCCTAGGTTTCCCATTTTTATTGATTTTGAAGAAATCAAAAATAATTATCACAAAATACTACAGATAAGCAAAGGTCGATTCCCAACATCAACGAAAGAATTTGATGTCGAATCTCTTATTAAATTAGGTCATGCATGTTTCATTTTCGATGATGTGAATTTTTCAGACACTAAGCGTATGAGAATACTACGGGAGTTCGTATCAAAATACCCAAAGGTTCGCTATATATTCTCATCTTTGAAAAACTCTTCGACTCCCGTGGGCGCGCATGCAGTGCCTGAAATGCCAGTTCATTTTGATTTTGTTGAGATATGCCCTTTAAAGCGCAATCAAATGCGGCAGCTTGTTACAAAGTATAATGGAGGTGGCGATATTGATTCCGTTCTTGATAGAATTCAATTTGAAATTGAACAGATCAATTTACCATTTACTGCCGCCAACGGCAGCATCCTTATGGTAATATTTGAAGAATTCCGCGGATTTCGGGCAATCAATCGATCTGTGTTGATTGAACAGTTCGTTGATATTTCTCTTAAGAAAGGCTCTATCGAGCAAAGCCAACGCGAAACTTTCGATTATAGAAATAAGACGGATCTTTTAGCACACGTGGCTGCTTGGATGGCAAAGGAAAATCTCTACATTGTCGAAGCAGAAGCCTTACGCGAAGTAATTGGCGCTTATATTAAACGATTAGGTCTCAAAGCCGATCTTACGAAGTTGATAGAAGAGTTTTTCGCAGCAAGGATATTAATTCCCAAGCCTGATAATAGGTTGTGTTTTCGTTATCGAGCTGTGTTGGAATATTTTATTTCGTTACAAATGTTGACAGATCCGGATTTCAGAGAATGGGTGATTGATGATGAACGTTATTTGAGTTTTACCAACGAGATACAATATTACGCTGGAAAATTGAGGAAAGATCTAGCACTAATCAACGATATTGAAGAGCGGTTTGATTTAATCTTGGAAAAATTGGAAATAGATATTGGAAAGGTTGATCTTCACGCTATCACTAAATTGAAGTTGCCAAATAAGGAAAAAGGTAGTTCGTCTGTTCAACGATTGTCGGATCAACTATTGAGCGAACCATTAACTGAATTAGAGCGTGACGAAGAGTTGGAGGCAAACATCCCGCGTGATGTTGAGAACAGGCAGGAGGTGTTTCGGCCAGAAATTGTTAAGCCGGGTCAAAAATTCATTGTTGCCCTCATGTTGTATTCCGGAATTCTTAAAAACATGGAGCTCATTGATGATGGCGAGAAACGACGACATTTGAATAAAATTTGGCGAGGGTGGAGCTACTTTTTACATACATCTCTTCAAGTTGCGTCATCAATAGCGAGGGAACGCCGGGTCCGAATTAATGGTGTTCTGTATGAAGTTACCGCTCCGCACGGGATTTCTGAAGACGAACTGTCTCGAATAATTGCTCTCAATATGCCAAAAGGTGTATCTAGTCTAATATTGGCGAACTTAGGGACAGAGAAACTAGAAAAGCAGTTGACAGAACCCACTTTAAGCGAACAGGAAAATCCCTTGATATACGAATTTTTTCGTGCGGGACTTATTAGTGATCTTCGACTCTCTGCTTCGCAGTCAGCCCTCAAAACAGTATTGACAGAATTAAAAGATAGCCCTTATTTGCTCCAAGCAATGATTTGGAAGATAGCTGACCTAAGGCGATACGAAAAATTGCCGAAGGAGCAATATGATAAATTAGCGCCGGATGTCGCAGAGTCGCTTGCTAACTTAAAGGGAGGAACGAAAAATGAGCGAAGCAATGAAAAAAGAAAACAAATTGAGCGGTTAAAAAAAGATGACATATTGTTGAGATTAAAACACTTAGCTGCAGAAAAATAAGCCGCTGCGATGAATTGGAAAGTGCAATGATCCCCGTCAACATTTATCGTGACGTTATTTTCGATATAAAAACGATATCAATGTGTAATAGTCTTCAGACAATTCACTTTTTCCCCCGTCTAACAATTTCAGCTACCAATTCATCTATGGAGACATCTTGAAGCTCAGGCATTTTTGCGCCTATCTTTTCAATCGCTTCTATCTGCTCATCCGCAGACAACTTGCCATATGGGTTATAGGTCGTCATGACATGCTCATGGCCTATATTCTGACTCAATGCCATGAACTCGAACTGCGACATGTTTTTGAGAGCCCATTTGACAATGGTATTCCGGAACAGATGCGGATTGTAGTAACCCAATCCAACGGCCTTGAACGCGGCCCTGAATATATCGCGCACCTGCCCTGAATTTGCATAATGCTCCCGCGACAAGCCTTGCACCTCGAATGCCATGGTTTCGGGATTGTTTCGCGTCAGTGTCTTTGGAAACAGAGGGTCATTAGGTTTTATATCAAAGACCTCATCCAGATGTTTCAGCCAGTCCATGACAATCTCTTCCGCCAGCGGGAGCGGTTTCCCGAGAAACTTCGTCAGAATGCCCTTGCGGCGTTTTGTCCTGACATGCCTCGGGTCCTGCCAGATAATTCGCCTGTCCGCATCAACATCCTTCCGCTTGAGAGAGACCAACGCATCATCCCGAATGCAGGTGAGGATCACAAAGGCAAACATGGCCCGGTCCCGTTTCTCGATGTCGGTTTTGCTTGGCATAGCTTTAAGCGTTGTTTCAAGTTCCTCCAGCGTAGGTGGTGTTTTCTCTTTTGAGGCCCGCGCTGCCCGGTTGGCATTATTCGATAAGCGGAAATACTGGGTAATCCTCCCGTCAACTTTCTTGATAAATTTGGGATGCGTTGCAAGCCATTCAAAAAGTTCTCTCAGGTTCCCGAGTGTGGACCGGATCGTCGATAGGCTCAACAGTTCCCCAGCGCTATTTTTCTCATGCTCCAGTGACTCCTTAAACGCCTTCACATGTTCCGTCGAAACGTCTTTAAAGTCGATGTGACCAGTAAAGGCTTCAAAGCTGTTGATGCTGTTCCAGACAGCTTTCACCGTCTTCGGATCGCGGTATTTGCCATGCAGCAAAGCCTCTTCATATTGCTTCTTCGCGATCTCGTTATTAGGGTTATATTCAGCCATCATCCGGCCTCCTTCCATGTTTGACATTTACGGGGCGTCCCCTGCTCTCCACTAGGTGGTTCGATGGGTGCGTTCCTGTCAGGGTGGAATGGATGCGATTCTGACCATTTCTTGCCGCTCACATAGGTGTGTAAGTCCGTATTGCAGATGTCACAGCGACCAAAAATTTTGATGGAGCTATTTGGCATCCGACGGGCCTTCAGGGAGTCACTCTTCGGATTCCTCGGCTTCCGGCATTTGCAGCAATATATTTCGCCTTGCGCGCACGGCTGTTTGTTACGAGCGTTCTTCTGCTCGAGGAAGCGCCGTAAATCGCTGCTATGGACAAAGTACTTTTTGGTTCCGGGAATACGCTTCAATCCTTCCCGGCTGATCCACCGAAAAACGGTATCAGGGGAAATGTCATATAGCTTCGCGATTTCATAAACCGCGTAGGTGTAGTTTTTCCTAATCCGGCTCAGGTTATAGATTTGCTTCCGCATGATGCGTTACCCGTCACTAGAGGCGATCAAATCGCGGATATCATCAACGCGCCAGGCGGTGATCTTCGGACCAAGCTTCACCGGCTTCGGGTATCGCCCCTCTTTCACGCCTGCCCACCAATGGGACCGGCTAACGGGGTAAACTTTCAGAACATCGGGAAGGCGCACAAAGCCGACCTCGGGTAAAATGGAATTGTACATATTGAACTACTCTCGCTTAATAAAAACTGAAGCAATCCAATCATGTTTTTTTGAGGTGATGAACGTTGGAAGGGTTTCGTTAACGTCGAAATCAAGGGTGACACCCTTATATTTCGGTGAGCTATTTCAACGTGTTAATGGGTGACACTCTTCAAACCATTTTGGCTAATTCCAGGGAGTATTGCCACCCTTAAGATCCTCTGGACGGCGCAGAAAAGTCGCCATGTACTGGATCATTCTATCGGATTTTCTCCCCAGTTCTATTGGCCAGTTTTCTTCTAGCCAACGTGTAACCTCTCTCTTGTTAATGCGTATTTCGGCAGACAAATTCAATTCTTTTGCTGCAGTGAGCATAAACTCAATGTAAGGTGGAGTATAAGACAGATCAAAGTTTACTGATGTCGGAATTTCGGCTTGCTTAGCAAATGGCTTATCTACAAGAAAATCTTCAAATTGTAACTTATTCAGAAAAAAATACTTACCGGCTGTTCGTCTGTTATAGTCATCAGCTGATTTAAATCCCCTCACAAAATCTGGAACTGCATCGCTGCTTCTCAAATAATCTCGACTAATGGGTTTCTTTTTGCCGAAATAACTATCTATTGAGAATGCCTCCATTTCTGGAGTTACTAGAAGAAAATTTATCAGACAGCGGGCAGCATCTGTTTCATAGAGCTTCCCCCATCCTTCCGGGTTCTCCTTCTGAAGCAACCGAATGCCAGCTTGCGGTACCCACAATCCTTCTGGGCAAATGACTTCCGTTTGTTCCAGCTTAGTCTTTCTTGGATACTCTAATGAGTTTCTGTCCAAATGCTTTCCACCAGTCTATATTAGTGGAACATATTATTATTGATTTTCATAATGGTTGGCAAATTTCTGAAAAACACTAACAGTGGCATGCGATGCTAATCTATTATTTCTCTACTATTTTGGGGGACGGATTGGGGGACTATGCATCAATACTATTTGTCAAAATATTGTTTTCATTGCATTTTTATATTATAAATGGCGGAGGAAGCAGTCTCATGCGAACCCATCTCCGCCATTTTCCCTGTTAAACAGGGAAAATACAGGGATTATTGAGTAATCTAGCCCAATTTTTACCTTACATTTCTGGCAACCATATATTTTAAAAGCATTTTTTCTTACATTTCTAAACATCAATAACAGGGAAAATTGTTTTCAGATCAGGGAAGTAATTGTTGCAGACAGGGTAATTTGTAAGCGTCCATTTGTGACACACTTGTTTGTTGGTGGCTAAATGCGCTTTTCTCCTGACGGTTTTTATCGTGAAGGAGGAGATGACATGGCAAGGGTTAGTTCACAAAAGTCGGCGGAACTCGAGGCGTTCTGGCGCTCTCACCTTGAGGCCTGGCAACGGGGCATGCTGAACCAGCGGGAATATTGCGAGCGTCACGGCCTGCCGTTGAAGCGGTTCGGGAACTGGCGGGCGACGCTTGGCGATGACGGGTCGGTGCCCAAGGGCAAGTTGCTCTGGCGGCGCGGCGGGGGCCTTAATCATATGACTGAGCATATGATTAACAGGGAAACTGGTCCGGTCTCGCCAGGCTACATCCCCTCCGGCCGAACAACGGTTCCGGAACCACGCCGAAATTTCAACGAGGCGGACAAGAAGCGTATCATAGAGGAGACCTGCCGGCCGGGAAACTCGGTATCTGGGATTGCCCGACGGTATGGGATTGCACCCCGCCTGCTGTTCAAATGGAAACAGGACTCGTCTTCATCGCAACAGCCGGAAACGACCTTCCTGCCCGTCACGGTCAGTGATGCGTCGGCCACATTCCCCTTTCTCTCCCCCGAACCAACGCCAGCACCGGTCATCGTCGAACGGTCCGCTCCGGGGATCGAGGTGGAGCTTGTCGGCGGGCGCCGGGTCCGCTTTGCCGCTGACGTGGATCCGGAGACCGTGCGCAGTCTCGTGACCCTTCTGGAAGGAGCCGTGTCATGATGATGCTCCCTTCAGGCGTCCGGGTTCATATTGCTGTAGGTGTTACCGACATGAGAAAAGGCCTCGACGGTCTCGCCATGCTGGTCCAGGGCGTGCTGGCCGAGGATCCGTTCTCGGGACATCTGTTTGCCTTTCGCGGCCGCAAGGCCAATCTGATCAAGATTATCTACTGGGATGGCAATGGCCTGTGCCTGTTCACAAAGCGCCTCGACCAGGGTGGGTTCATATGGCCACAAATCGATGACCCCGGCGGCAAGATAGTGTTGAGTTCTGCCCAACTGTCGATGCTGGTCGAGGGGATCGACTGGCGCGCGCCGGAGCGTGTATGGCGGCCGGAAAAGGCTGGATAATAAGGTCTGACAGATTGTTTTATCGTTCATTTACAGGGTGTTCTGATGTATAATCAGACATGCAAATCGATCTGAACAACCTACCCTCTGAGACGGCCCTTCTGCAACGTCTTGTCCTCGACATGGCGAGTGTGATGACCCACCGGGATGAGGAGATTAACCGCCTCCGCCAGATCATCAAACAGCTGCAACGGGCACAATACGGTCGCCGTTCGGAACGGCTCGATCCAGACCAGCTGGATCTGGCTTTGGAAGACCTGGAACAGGATATCGCCCGCACCGAAGTTGCCCGCCAGATACCGGTTCTGCCAGCCCCCGGGAGGAGTCAGGATCCATCACCGAAGGGATTGCCCGATCATCTGCCGCGCACGGAGGTTGTCCTGGATCCTGAACATACCGCTTGTCCCGGTTGTGGCGGGACGCTTCATCCCGCGGGCGAGACGGTCAGCGAGATGCTCGACTGGGTGCCGGCCCAGTTCCGGGTGATGCGGATCCGCCGCCCGAAGTATGGGTGTCGGAGTTGTGGTCGTATCCACCAGTCCCCCTCTCCGGAACGCCCCATTTTGCAAAGGGTCTGGCCACACCGGCCCTCATGGCCCAGGTCCTGGTCAGCAAATATTGCGATCATACACCTCTCTATCGCCAGTCCCAGATCTTTGCCCGCCATGGCATTGATCTAAATCGCTCCACCCTCGCCAACTGGGCAGGCGGCGCCTGCTGGTGGTTCGAGCCCTTGTACGACCGGCTGCATCATCATCTTCTGGCCTCATCCCATCTGTTTGCGGATGACACACCGATCCCGGTTCTTGACCCGGGGCGCGGGCGCACTAAAACCGGGCGATTATGGGTTTACGTCCGGGACCCGCGACCCTGGGCCGGCACTGATCCACCCGCCGCCATCTATTGTTACGCGCCTGATCGCAAGGCGGAGCGGCCAGCCAGCCATCTGACATCCTTCAAGGGCGTTCTTCATGTCGATGGGTATGCAGGCTTTGAGCAATTAACCGCCAAAGGCACCATTCATCTGGCGGCCTGCTAGGCCCATACAAGGCGCAAGTTCCATGAGGTCCATCAGGCCACTGAATCCCCCATTGCCGCCGAGGTTCTGAAACAGGTCGCAGCCCTCTATGCCATCGAAAAGCACATTCGCAACAAGCCGCCGGATGAACGATGGCGGGAAAGACAAAAGCATGCCGCACCGATGATCACGGCCATGAAGCCCTGGCTGGAGGCAACGCTGCATCGCGTCGCTGCCAGAAGCACCCTGGCCGAGGCCATTCGCTATACCCTCACGCGCTGGGACGCACTGTGCCGGTTCCTTGACGATGGCTGCATTGAACTGGACACCAACCCCGTGGAGCGCGCCATCCGCCCTGTAGCTCTCGGCCGCAAGAACCACATGTTCGCCGGTAGTGACGGCGGCGGACAGCGCTGGGCCATGCTCTGCTCACTCATCGAAACAGCCAAACTCAACAACATCGAGCCCTATGCTTACCTGAAAGATATCCTCACCCGCATGACCAACGGATACCCCTCAAACCAGATCGATGACCTCCTGCCCTGGAACTGGACGCCTCAATACACCGTCAACACATAAAACCGTGTCACTATTGAACGCTTACCTGTTTCCACCCTCCCCGCTAACCAAATATTGCCAAAGCAAAATAACGTGAGATTTTCTGAAACTGGATCGCTTCCTGAAGCGAATAGGTAATCACTTAATATTAAAATTGTTAGTTATTGCTAATAAAGCGAAAGATACACGCCGGGAACTGAGGATGCGATATGGGATGACGGGGAATGGATTAGTTGGGAGGATATCAACAACCAGATCCAACACAAGGAATGGTATGTCAAATATCCAGATTCAGATCTTGCACTGGTTCCAATTTTTCAGTCATTGGTATCTATCACCGAGGAATACCATCATCTCACGGGCAAACATCTCCATGTGTTTGGAGATATAGGTGAATTATATGGCGCAATTAGACTTGGATTAAAACTTCACCGAAACTACGCCCAAAGCTCAGATGCGCGTTTAAGAAATGATTTTGTTGAAGTAAAAACAATCACCCCGTTCAAAAAGCAGGACACTGTTGAGATTAATCTAGCTGGCCATTTCAACAAGCTTTTGATTGTGAAGATCAATAAGGATTATGAGGTAAGCCGCTTGCTCGTGGATCGGAAAAAATTGCCCGTAAATGGCTCAAAGAAGCTACGCCTTCAATGGAAACAGTTGAAATGAATGGCCTGACTTTCCCAAGATAATGAGAGGGGAATTCACGGCCAGCCGAATAGTCTCAAGTGAAATTTTGAAATAGTGAAACGGATTTATCATCGGCCGTGCGTAACTATGGAATTACCTATGTTAAAACCACTTTCCTCTGACAATGCGTTCTGATTTGTCATTCACAGAAGATAGGTTAATGACAAATAGTGCGCCATGCAATTTTCTTCTGACAATTCCCGAAATGCTGCTACGTTTGCTATTTAACGCTGCTGGCTATATGAAAAGACTGCATAACATGACGACAGAAAGAAGGCCTCTTTACTTCAGTTCCGCTTTAAGCGCGGGCGATCCATCGGCTGTCGAAGCGATGATGAACAACGTCTCGCGCCGAGCAGCGTTTGAGGCAATGGCGGAGGCGTATCGCCGCTGGGGTTGGCTAGCTGCGGATCTGGACCCGCTCTCTTTGACTCCGCGCCTACAACCGGTTCACCTTACCCCGGGTGATTATGGCTTTCTACCCGAGGATGCACAGCACCTGCGGCAATCCTATTGCGGAAAAATCGGATGGGAAAT
>TARA_R110000787_G_scaffold47085_10_pt1 | contig 12546 bp, 11 predicted proteins | sample TARA_R110000787 | Tara Oceans TARA_R110000787 (sample SAMEA4397920) | marine metagenome | biome: Polar Biome; feature: [DCM] deep chlorophyll maximum layer (ENVO:01000326); material: water (ENVO:00002006), including particulate matter (ENVO:01000060) such as... | depth 35 m
AGGGCCTGCTACGCAACCCAACTCTCGCTGCCCCGCCCGCCCAAAAAGGCAACCCTCCTAAAATTCCTCCGCAATATCCATCAGCCCCAGCAGCTTCTTGGGCGCAACCTGCCGCCAGCTGGCGCGCAGCCGTTCGGCGATATGGTCCCAATCCGTATCGCCCAGGTCCAGGCGGATGCCGATCCAGTCGGTGCCGAAATAGGCGGGGCGATAATAGCGTTCCGGGTCGGCTTCGATCAGGCTCGCCTGTTCCTCCGGCGCGGTAGTCTTGACCAGCAGCGCGAGGATGCCGTCGCCATGATGGTCGCGGGTGAAATAGGCGAACTTCTTGCCCTTGACGATGCCGAAGCAGGGGATGCCGTGCGAGAGGATCTCGTCCGCCTGCGGCAAGGCCAGCGCGCTTTCGCGCACCTTGTTGAGCAGCCAATCCGGGTGACGCTCGCGGCTGACGAAGGCGGCGAGGGTGCGGCTGTAGAGCTGATGTTCCGCGATCAGCGTGCGGGCGGCCAGCGTATCGGCATCGTCATCGGGTAGGATCGCGACCGGGGTCTGGCCCAGCACCGGCCCGTCATCCAGCGCGGCGGTGACGATATGCACCGAACAGCCTGTATGGCTGTCGCCCGCGTCGATCGCGCGCTGATGCGTGTCGAGCCCCTTATATTTGGGCAGCAGGCTGGGGTGGATGTTGAGCATCCGCTCTTCCCATCCCGCGACGAATTCGGGCGACAGCAGCCGCATATAGCCCGCCAGCGCGACAAATTGCGCCCCCGCCGCGCGCAACTGTGCATCGATGATCTGATCGAACGCGGCGCGTTCCAAGCCCTTATGGCTCTGGCCAAAAGTTGCGATCCCTTCGGCGGCGGCTAGCTTGAGCCCAGGCGCATTCGGATCATTGGCGGCGACCAGCACGATCTCATAGGGGCAGTCATCGGCCTTGGCGGCATAAAGCAGCGCCGCCATATTGGACCCGCGACCGGAAATCAGGACGCCGACTTTGGCTTTGTGCATAACAACATCCGTTCGGTTCGAGCTTGTCGAGAACTATGCGCGCCGTTCTCGCCCTTCGACAAGCTCAGGATTCTCGAACCGAACGGAGGATGGGAAGGCGGTCACCCCAGATGCGTCGCCGACCAGTCGGCTTGCGCGCTCCACGTCTCGGTCGATCCGCGCACGGTGCAGCCCTTGTCGCCGCTCTGGATCAGGCCGATGCGGTGGACGCTTTCGCCCGATGCTTCCAGCGCGGTGGTGACGCCCGCGACATGGGCTTCGTCCACGGCCAGCACCATGCCAATGCCGCAATTGAAGGTGCGCGCCATTTCGGCGGGGTCGATATGCCCTTGCGCCTGCAGGAAGGCCATCAGCCGCGGCTGTTCCCAAGCGTCGGCATCGACCATCGCGTGGCAGCCGTCGGGCAGCACGCGAGGGATGTTTTCGAGCAGGCCGCCGCCTGTGATATGGGCGAGCGCATTGACCATCCCGGCGCGCACGAGCGGCAGCAGCGATTTCACATAGATGCGCGTCGGCGCCATCAATGCATCGATCAGCAGCACTTCATTGTCGAAGATGGCGGGGCGATCGAGCTTCCACCCCTTGTCGGCGGCGAGGCGACGGACCAGCGAAAAACCGTTGGAATGAACGCCCGACGAGGCGATGCCCAGCAGCACGTCACCCGCCTTCACCCGGTTGCCAGTCAGCACCTTGGTGCGTTCGACCGCGCCGACGCAAAAGCCCGCCAGATCATAGTCGCCCGGCGCATACATGCCCGGCATTTCTGCGGTCTCGCCACCGATCAGGGCACAGCCCGCGATCCGGCAACCCTCGGCGATCCCGGCGATGACGCGCTCGGCAACGCCGCTCTCCAGCTTGCCGGTGGCATAATAATCAAGGAAGAAAAGCGGTTCGGCCCCCTGCACGATCAGGTCGTTGGCGCACATGGCGACGAGGTCGATGCCCACGCCGTCATGGCGGCCATGATCGATGGCGAGCTTCAGCTTCGTGCCCACGCCATCATTGGCCGCGACCAGCAACGGATCGGTAAAGCCCGCCGCCTTGAGGTCAAAAAAGCCGCCAAAGCCGCCAAGGTCGGCGTCGGCGCCGGGACGGCGGGTGGCCTTGGCCAAGGGAGCGATGGCGCGCACCAGCGCATTGCCGGCGGCGATGTCGACGCCAGCCTTGGCGTAGCTATAGGATTCGGTATCGGTCATGGGACACGCGCCTAGAGCAATCGATGCGAAAACGGAAGGATGCATGGGTTGGCGCTTGGCATAGGGGGCAAATCTCGCCAAAAGGGCGCGCGTGAGCCTTGCCCAGACCCTTTCCCGCCTTCCTCTGTCGCCCGGTGCCGTAGTGCGCGCGCTGTCGCGCCCGGTGCAGATCCTGTTCGCGATCGCGCTCGGCCTCGCGGCGGCGGCGCTGTTCGCGCAGATGGAGGGGGAGCGCGGCGTGCCGCCGATCGCCAGCGGCGGCGATTTCGAAGTGCGCGGGGTCAAGGTCGATGTGCGTGCCAAGGATGCCGACAGCGCCCGCTATGCCGGGTGGCGCATGGCGCAGCGGCAGGCCTGGCGGATGCTGTGGAGCCGCACGCACAGCGGCGCGGGCGCGCCCGCCCTGTCCGATTCGCAGATCGAGGCGATGGTGTCGGGCATCGAAATCGATTATGAACAGGCCGGGCCGACCCGCTATGTCGCGACCCTCAGCATTTTGTTCGACCGGGCGCGGACCGGGCAGTTGCTGGGCGTATCGGGCAATGCGATGCGCTCGCCGCCCCTGCTGGTCATTCCCGTCCTCTGGGACGGTGGCTCGGCGGTTTCCTATGAGCGCACCAACGAATGGCAAAAGGCCTGGGCGCGCTACCGCACCGGCGACAGCGCGATCGACTATGTCCGCGTCGCGGGGTCGATCGCCGATCCGATCCTGCTGAACGCCGGGCAGACCGGACGGCGCGGGCGGCTATGGTGGCGCGTATTGCTCGACCAATATGGCGCGGCTGATGTGGTGATCCCGATCGCCCGGCTCGACCGCGCCTATCCCGGTGGCCCGGTAACGGCGACCTTCACTGCGCGCTATGGTCCCGACAACAGCCTGATCGGCAGCTTCACGCTGCGCGCGTCCAATGACAGCGGCTTGGCCAAGATGTTGGACGAAGGCGCGCGGCGGCTCGATGAACTTTATATCCGGGCGCTCAACGACGGCCGCCTGCGCCCCGACCCCTCGCTGATCATCGAGGAGCCGGTCGATCCCGATACGCTGGAACTGGAAAATGTCACCGAGGCGATCGTCGAAACGACGGAACTGCCGACGGCTGCGCCCAGTGGCACCAGCTTCTCGATCCAGTTCGATACGCCCGATGTCGGATCGGTGACGCAGGGTGAAGCGGCGGTGCGCGGGGTGCCGGGCGTCCGGTCGGCCAATACCAGCAGCCTGGCGCTGGGCGGCACGTCGGTGATGCAGGTGCGCTTCGAGGGCACGGCTGAGATGCTGCGCGCGGGGCTTCAGGCACGGGGCTACACCGTCGCGGCGTCGGGCACGACGCTGCGGATCAGCCGTCGCCCGGCATCGGCCGCGCCCAGCGGACCAGCGCCCGCCGCGCAATGAGCCAGATCAGCCTGCCCTTCGACTGGCATGGCGATGCGCGCGACGGGGATTTCCTGGTGAGCGAGGCCAACGCCCAAGCCGTCACCCATCTGGAGCGCTGGCGCGACTGGCCGTTGTCGGTGAGCGTCCTGACCGGTCCGCCGCGTTCGGGGCGCTCAACGCTCGCCCGCCATTTCGCGCGGATGAGCGGCGGCACGATCATCGACGATGCGCAGGGACAGGACGAACATCGCCTGTTCCACGCCTGGAATACAGCGCAGACCGACCGGCGACCGCTGCTGATGGTGGGACTGGCCCCGCCTGCCAGTTGGACCGTGACTTTGCCCGACCTGCGATCGCGTCTCGCGGCGGTGCCCCATGTCGCCATCGCCGAACCCGACGAGGCGCTGGCGCGCGCATTGATCGCCCGCGCCTTCGACCGCACCGGAGCGGGCTATGCCGCCGATCTGCCGGACTGGCTATTGCGGCGGATAGAGCGTAGCTATGGCGCGATCGACGCCGTCACCCGTCTGCTCGACGCGGCGGCGTTGTCATCTGGTCGTAAGATTTCCACCGCACTGGCGAAAGAGGCTCTGCAAGATGCCGGTTTTCTGCCTATAGTCCCGCCCGATCCTTCCACCGACCAACGCGAGTAATCCGTGGCCGACGCCGATCCCACACCCAGCCTGTCCCTGCACAGCGACCGCTATTTCAACCGCGAATTGTCGTGGCTCGCCTTCAACCAGCGCGTGCTGGAAGAAGCGATGAACCGCGCCCATCCGCTGCTGGAACGGTTGCGCTTCCTGTCCATCTCCGGCGCGAACCTGGATGAGTTCTTCTCCGTCCGGGTCGCGGGGCTCAAGGGGCAGCAGTTGCAGGATGTCGATCTGCGCTCCGTAGACGGGCTGACCGCCGGGCAACAGCTCGCCGCGATCGCCGCCGAAACCGCGCGGCTGATGGCGGCGCAGCAGAAGGTGTGGGGCATATTGCATGGCGAACTGGGCCAGGTCGGGATCGAAGTGGTCGGTCCGTCCAGTCCGATTGACGCGCTGAGCGAAGCCTGGCTGCGCGACCATTTCCTGACGCAAATCTTCCCGATCCTCACGCCCCAGGCGCTCGACCCGGCGCATCCCTTCCCCTTCATCCCCAATCAGGGGCTGTCGATCGTCTTCGATCTGCAACGCCTGTCGGACAAGCAGCCGATCCGCGAGTTGGTGATGATCCCCGCGACGCTCGACCGCTTCGTGCGCGTGCCGGGAGATACTGCGCGCTACATGGCGCTGGAGGCGGTGGTGCGGCGTTTCTCAGGGGATCTCTTCCCCGGCTATCAGGTGCGCAACAGCGGCGTGTTCCGCATCATCCGTGACAGCGACATCGAGATCGAGGAAGAGGCCGAGGATCTGGTCCGCCACTTCCGCAGCGCGATCAAGCGCCGCCGCCGTGGCCGCGTGATCCGTATGGAGATAGAGGAACGCATTCCCGAACCGGTCGAGGAAATGCTGCAGGACATGATCCAGGGGCATGAGGCGATCATCGCCGAGGTCGAGGGGTTCGTCGGCATCGGCGACCTGTCGGGCATCGTCGACGAAGACCGTCCCGATCTCAAGTTCGAGCCCTATGCGCCGCGCTTCCCCGAACGCATCCGCGAATATGGCGGCGATTGTTTCGCGGCGATCCGCGCCAAGGACATCGTCGTCCACCACCCTTATGAGGCCTTCGACGTCGTCGTCTCCTTCCTGAAACAGGCGGCGATCGACCCCGATGTGGTGGCGATCAAGCAGACGCTCTATCGCGCGGGCAAACAGTCGGCGATCATCCGCGCGCTGATCGACGCGGCGGAGGCGGGCAAGTCGGTGACCGCCGTGGTGGAACTGAAAGCCCGTTTCGACGAGGAACAGAATATCCTGTGGGCCGATGCGCTGGAACGCGCCGGGGTGCAGGTCGTCTATGGCTTCATCGACTGGAAGACCCACGCCAAGATTTCGATGGTGATCCGGCGCGAGGGCGAGCAGTTTCGCAGCTACTGCCATTTCGGCACGGGCAATTATCACCCGATCACCGCGCGCATCTACACGGACCTCAGCTTCTTCACCGCCGATCCGGCTTACAGCCGCGATGCCGCAGCGTTGTTCAACTATATCACCGGCTATGTCGAACCCAAGCGTCTGGAAAAGCTGGTCATGTCCCCGCGCGACCTGCGCAATCGGCTGTGCCAATTGATCGATGATGAGATCGAGCATTGCCGCGCCGGGCGGCCGGGCAATATCTGGGCGAAGATGAACAGCCTCGTCGATCCGGCGATCATCGAAAAACTTTATGCCGCCAGCAATGCGGGCGTGCAGATCGACCTGATCGTGCGCGGCATATGCTGCCTGCGCCCCGGCGTCCCCGGCATGTCGGAACATATTCGGGTGAAGTCGGTCGTCGGTCGCTTCCTGGAACATAGTCGCATCGCCGTGTTCGGCAATGGCAAGGCGCTGCCCAACAATGGCGCGAAAGTCTATATCAGTTCGGCCGACTGGATGCAGCGCAACTTCGACCGGCGGGTCGAGTTCATGGCACCGATCGAGACCCCGACCGTGCATGACCAGATCCTCGACCAGGTGATGGTCGCGAACCTCATCGACACCGAACAGAGCTGGGAACTGGATAGCGATGGTCATTATGCGCGGGTGGAGGCGGGCGACAAGCCGTTCAACCTGCACCGCTATTTCATGACCAACCCGTCGCTGTCCGGGCGCGGCGCGGCGCTCGATAATGAAGCAGTGCCGACCCTGCGCTTGCGCGGGCGGGTTTGACACTGATGAACTCGATGCTCAGCCGGGTCCGCGCCGCTGCCCAGACCATGGCGACATCGCCTCAGCCAGCGACCGCCCGCACCGCGATCATTGACATCGGGTCGAACAGCGTCCGTCTGGTTGTCTATGACGGGCCGCGCCGCATCCCCTTCATCCTGTTCAATGAAAAGGTGATGGCGGGGTTGGGTGACTCGCTCGCGCGGACTGGGCGGATCGAGGAGGAGCCGATGGAGCGCGGCCTGCGCGCGATCGGCCGCTTTGCGCATCTGTGCCAGGACATGAAGGTCGCGCATATCCGCTGCGTCGCCACCGCCGCCGTGCGCGATGCGACCAATGGCGGCGAATTCATCGCCCGCGCCGCTGCCATGGGCCTGACCGTCGAACTGCTGACCGGCGCGCAGGAGGCGATTGGCGCGGCCATGGGGGTGTTGTCGGGCATTCCTGGCGCGGACGGCATCGTCGGCGATCTGGGCGGGGGCAGCCTGGAACTGGCGCGCATTCGCTGCGGCGCCGTCGAACAGACGATTTCGCTGCCGCTGGGCGTGCTGCGCCTGCCTGAAATTCGGGCCAAGGGGCCGGGCGCGCTGGAGCGGCGGGTCAAGGCGATGATGGAAAAGGCGGGCTGGCAGCCCGAACCCGACCTGCCTTTCTACCTGGTCGGCGGGTCGTGGCGCGCGCTGGCGCGGTTCGACATGCAGTTGACCAATTTCCCGCTGCCGGTCGTCCATCAATATGAGATGACCGCCGCGCGCGCGGAAAAGCTGACCCGGATCGTGTCGCATGTCAGCCGCGCGCGACTCAAGAGCATCCCGGCGATGAGCGGATCGCGCATCCCGACCCTGCCCAATGCCGCGGCCTTGCTGTCGGTCGTGGTGCGGCAACTGCGGTCGAGCCGATTGGTCGTATCGGCCTATGGCCTGCGCGAAGGGCTGCTTTACGAAGATCTGCCGGAAGATATTCGCGCGCACGATCCATTGCTCGTGTCGGCCGAGGCGGAAGGGGAGGCGCAGTCGCGTTTCCGGGGCCATGGCGACCGCATCGAACGCTGGATCGCGCCGCTTTTCCCGGAGGATGGCCCTGACGTGCGCCGCATCCGCCGCGCCGCCTGCCTGCTCGCCGATGTCGGCTGGCGCGCCAATCCCGATTTTCGCGCCGAGCGCGGGGTCGAGATCGCGCTGCACAGCAATTGGGTCGGCATCATGGCGGCGGAGCGGGGGATGCTGGCGCAGGCGCTCCACAGTAATTTTGGCGGCGGCCTGTCCATCCCGGCCGGCGTCGATCAACTGGCATCACCGGAAGCCTTGCGCCATGCCGCGCTTTGGGGCCTCGCGATCCGGCTGGCGCAGCGCCTGTCGGGCGGTGTCGAAGGACCACTCACCCTGTCGCGGCTGGGGCGTGAGGGCGATCTGCTCACCTTGTCGCTGCAAAAGGACGACGCGGAACTGTTCGGCGAAGCAGTCGAGCGGCGCCTGCGGCATCTGGCGCAGGCAATGGGCGTCAAATATCGCCTGACCGCCTGACCGCCTGACCGCCTGATCTTCCCGCTTCCCGTCATCCCAGCGAAGGCTGGGATCTCCCTTCTTCCAGCGACCCACCCGAAAGAAAAGCGAGATGCCAGCGTCCGCTGGCATGACGGGAACAAACCGCCAGTCTGTCCACCATCCCTCCACATCACGAAAGCTACGGACATTTACGCATAGGTCGGTCTACGCCGTCGCGTCATGCAGCGGGAATGGACATGCAATTTGACGTGGCGCAAAATGGCGCTCTTCCGCTGATGACGCGCCCTTGTGCGCCCCAGTCCTGCGACCAGTGCGCGGTGCGCGACCGGGCGATTTGCGCCGACTTGTCGGACACGGATCGCGAGGCGCTGAGCCGGATCGGGCGGCGGGTGACGCTGCACGCCGGGCAGACGGTGATGTGGGAGGGGGACGACAGCATGGTCGTGGCCAATGTCATCGAAGGCACGCTGAAACTGGCGACGTCGACCGGGGATGGGCGCGAGCAGATTGTCGGCGTGGTCTATGCGTCCGATTTCATCGGCCGCCCGTTCGGCGCGCGCACACCCCATAGCGTGACCGCGCTGACCGATGCGCGGCTATGTCTGTTTCCGCGTGGGGGCTTCGATGGCTTTGCGCGCGATCATGGCGATCTTCAGCACCGGCTGCTCCAACGCACGCTCGACGATCTCGACCGGACCCGCGCCTGGATGCTGCTGCTCGGCCGCAAGACCGCGCGGGAGAAGGTCGCGACCTTCCTGCTCGACATGGCGCGGCGGTTGCAGGCCGACCGGACAGGGATGATCGAACTGCCGCTCTCGCGCCAGCAGATTGCCGATATTTTGGGTACGACCATCGAAACCGTGTCGCGCCAGATGAGTGACTTGAAGCGGCAGGGGGTCATCGCGCTGGTGGGGCGGCGCGGTGTGCGGCTGATCGACAGCGCGACGCTGAAGGCGTTGGCGGAAGGGGTTTGAGGAACGCGGCTGTCGCGCTCGACGGCGTCCCACCCTTCTACGCACTATCCCGTAAAGACCCGCGCCCGGCGGTTTGACAGAGGTCAATGCATGGGGGCGGCCTGTCGAACAGACGGACCGCAGAGCCTTTTACGGGGAATATCATGGACCGATTGGTAATGAGGACGGGCGGCTGGTTCGCGCTCGCGCTGGCGGCCTTCGCGGCGATGCTGGGCGCGGTGGACAGCGGATTTGCCGTTCATATGGGAATTGTCTGCGCGGTCGGACTGCTGCTGGCGATCACCACGATGCGCGGCGCGGATTATGCGGGGCTCGCGCGCGGCATGCTGAAAATGCCGACCGACCTCGGCAAATATGATGATGATCCGATCCGCTGGGGCGTGATCGCGACCGTTTTCTGGGGTCTGGCGGGCTTTCTCGTCGGGCTGGTCATCGCGTTCCAGCTGGCTTTTCCCGCGCTGAACCTTGGGCTGGAATATACCAGCTTCGGTCGCATGCGGCCGCTGCATACATCGGCGGTGATCTTCGCCTTTGGCGGCAACGCGCTGATCGCGACGAGCTTTTATGTGGTGCAGCGCACTTGCCGCGCGCGGCTTGCTTTCCCGTCCATGGCCCGCTTCGTCTTTTGGGGTTATCAGCTGTTCATCGTGCTGGCGGCGACCGGCTATCTGATGGGCATTACCGAGGGCAAGGAATATGCCGAGCCCGAATGGTATGTCGATCTGTGGCTGACGGTCGTGTGGGTCTGTTATCTGCTGGTGTTCGGCGGGACGATCCTCAGGCGCTCCGAGCCGCATATCTATGTGGCCAACTGGTTCTACCTCGCCTTCATCATCACCATCGCCATGCTGCACATCGTCAATAATCTGTCGATGCCGGTCAGCCTGCTGGGGTCCAAGAGCTATAGCGCCTTTGCCGGTGTGCAGGATGCGCTGACCCAATGGTGGTATGGCCATAATGCGGTGGGCTTCTTCCTGACCGCCGGCTTCCTGGCCATGATGTATTATTTCGTGCCCAAGCAGGCGGAACGGCCGGTCTATAGCTATCGCCTGTCGATCATCCACTTCTGGTCGCTGATCTTCCTCTACATCTGGGCGGGGCCGCATCACCTTCATTATACCGCGCTGCCTGACTGGGCGCAGACGCTGGGCATGGTCTTTTCGGTCATGCTGTGGATGCCAAGCTGGGGCGGGATGATCAACGGCCTGATGACGCTGAACGGCGCCTGGGACAAAATCCGCACCGACCCGATCATCCGCATGATGGTGATGGCGCTGGCCTTTTACGGCATGTCGACCTTCGAAGGGCCGCTGATGTCGATCAAGGCCGTCAACTCCCTGTCGCATTATACCGACTGGACGATCGGCCATGTCCATTCCGGCGCGCTGGGCTGGAACGGCATGATCACCTTCGCCTGCCTCTATTATATGACGCCGCGCCTGTGGGGCCGGGAACGGCTCTATTCGCTGCGGCTGGTGAACTGGCACTTCTGGCTCGCGACGCTGGGCATCGTTCTCTACGCCTCGTCAATGTGGGTGGCGGGCATCATGCAGGGCTTGATGTGGCGCGAATATGGGGCCGATGGCTATCTCGTCTATGCCTTCTCCGAAGTCGTGACCGCCATGTTCCCCATGTATCTGATCCGCGGTGCCGGTGGCCTGCTCTACCTCGCCGGGGCGATCATCATGGCCTGGAACATCGGCAAGACCATCGCGGGCAGCAAGCTGCGCGAAGAGAAGCCGATGCACGACGCCGCCTTCGATCCGGTGGCCGACAGGCCGCTCCTCGCTGCCCAGCCTGTATAAGGAGACGCCGACATGGCATCCAAATTCTTCGACCATGGCAAGCTGGAGCGGAATGTATCGCTGCTTGGCATCGCATCCCTGATCGTCGTCGCCATCGGCGGCATCGTGGAGATCGCGCCCCTCTTCTGGATCGATAATACGATCGAGAAGGTGGAGGGGATGCGGCCCTACACCCCGCTGGAACTGGCCGGGCGCAACATCTACATCCGCGAAGGCTGCTACAACTGCCATAGCCAGATGATCCGCCCGTTCCGCGACGAGACCGAACGCTATGGCCATTACAGCCTGGCAGCGGAAAGCATGTATGACCATCCGTTCCAATGGGGGTCCAAGCGGACCGGGCCGGACCTGGCGCGGGTTGGCGGGCGCTATTCGGACGAATGGCATGTCCAGCATCTGAAAGATCCCCGCGCCGTGGTGCCGGAATCGATCATGCCGACCTATCCCTTCCTCGCCGAGCGCGAACTGAAGGCCGGCGACATGACGGCGGACCTGACGGCGCTGAGCCGGGTCGGCGTTCCGTACAGCGACACGGACAAGGAAAAGGCCAATGACGACCTCAAGGCCCAGGCCGATCCCAATGCCGATACGGCCGACCTCATCAAACGCTATCCCAAGGCGCAGGTGCGCGATTTCGACGGCGATCCGAACAAGTTGACCGAGATGGATGCGCTGGTCGCCTATCTCCAGATGATCGGCACGCTGGTCGATGTCGATGCCGCCAAGCCGCTGGAAGGCCAGCCGCAGCCGCAAGGGGGGACGCGATGAGCTACGACGCTTTGCGGCATTTCGCCGATAGCTGGGGCCTGGTCTTCATGGCCCTGACCTATCTCATCCTCATCGGCTGGCATTTTCTGCCGCAGAACCGCCGCGCCACCAAGCGCGCCGCCACGATGATCTTCGAGCCGGACACCGAAAAGACGGAGGCCGACCATGGCTGACGACAAGACCCCCAAGATCGACGCCGCCACCGGCACCCAGTTCAAGGGGCATGAGTGGGACGGGATCCAGGAACTGGACACGCCGCTGCCGCGCTGGTGGCTGTGGACCTTCTATGCCACCATCCTATTCGCGATCGGTTATGTAATTGCCTATCCGGCGATCCCGATGCTCAACGACTATACGCGCGGGATGCTTGGCTGGTCGAGCCGGGGCGATTTGGAACAGGAACTGGCCGCGCGCGCCGATCAGGTGGCACCCATTCACCAGGCGATCGCCGCCACGACGATCGAGAAGCTGGCGGGCCAGCCGCAACTCATGCAGGCCGCGATCGAGGGCGGGCGTGCCGCGTTCAAGGTGCATTGCGTCCAGTGTCATGGATCGGGCGCAGCGGGCGGCAAGGGCTATCCCAACCTTAACGATGATGACTGGTTGTGGGGTGGCGACCTCGCCACCATTGAAAAAACGCTGATCGACGGTATTCGCAATCCGGGGCATGACGCGACGCGCGTATCGATGATGCCCGCCTTTGGCCGCGACCAGTTGCTCACTGCCCCGCAGGTCGACGATGTCGTCGCTTATGTCCGGGTGGCGAGTCGTCAGGATAAGCCCAGTGCCGCCGCGCAGCGCGGGGCGGGCCTGTTCGCCGACAATTGCGCGGTCTGCCATGGCGCAAATGCCAAGGGCAATCGCGCGCTGGGTGCGCCCAACCTGACCGATGGCATCTGGCTCTATGGCGGCGACACCGAGTCCATCCACCAGAGCGTGTGGAACAGCCGTCAGGGCGTGATGCCGCGCTGGGACGACAAGCTCAGCCCCGCGACCATCCGCATGCTGGCCGTCTATGTCCATAGCCTGGGCGGTGGCGAAGCGACGCTGGTGGAAGCCGCGGCTGCGGCGGATAATGGAGTAGCAGGCAATGTGGCCCAATAAAGCCCCGATCCTCCCCGGCACG
>TARA_R110000787_G_scaffold277170_1_pt1 | contig 12545 bp, 8 predicted proteins | sample TARA_R110000787 | Tara Oceans TARA_R110000787 (sample SAMEA4397920) | marine metagenome | biome: Polar Biome; feature: [DCM] deep chlorophyll maximum layer (ENVO:01000326); material: water (ENVO:00002006), including particulate matter (ENVO:01000060) such as... | depth 35 m
CCCATATCTGGCATCCCTTCTTGGGTTGGAGCTTGCATATTTGCTTGCTGACTTTGATTCATTTTCATATAAAAGAAAATAGCAATAGAAGCCAAGATTGGAAATAAACTTACATGATCTCCATAAAAAGGAATATCAAACGGTAACATGAATATTGTATCATATGATGATAAATCACCAGCCCATAAAAAGCTTTCTCCTCTTAAGGCAATATTTGATGGAAAAAATTTAAATAAGGCAAAGAATACTGGCATTTGCAGCAGTGCAGGAATACAACCAGACAGCATACTTACACCGGCTTTTCGTTGTATTGCCATGGTTTCTTGCTGACGCTTCATCGCGTTTTCCTTTCCAGGATATTTCTTATTTAATTCGGTTAATTCTGGACGAATTACTTTCATTTTTGCACTAGACAAATATGATTTATAAACCAAAGGAGACATAATGATTCTTACAACAATGGTCAATAAAATGATAATTAAACCATAATTCCCTATAAAACCTTCTAGCCATCCAAAGATAGGAACGAAAATCCAACGGTTGATGGTTCCAAAAATACCCCAACCTAAATCGGCTGTTTCACTTAAATCAGTTCCTTCGTAAGTTTCTAATTGTTTATAATCTGAAGGTCCGTAATACCATTTCATATTATAGTTTAATTCCCCGTTACTTAATTCTAATGGAGTTTTTAAGCTATATTTTTTGGTAAAAACACTGTCTATTTTTTCGTCTTTCACTAAATCCTCTGAAGCGATTGCTGCATTATTAAAGGGTTTGTCAGTTAGTAATACAGAAGAGAAAAAATGTTGTTTATAAGAAACCCAGTCTACATCGTTTACAATATCATTATTGTCTGCATTGATATAATCAACTTCATCGTCAGTTTTAAAGTAGTAGTAAGAATACATCGTATTCTCTGTACGTAAACTTTTTTCATGACGATATCCTTTTAAGGTCCAATCTAAATTGATTGGATTTGATGAATTGATAACATTGCTTAATCCTTGAGATCTTACAGCGAAATCAACCATGTAATCCTTGGTCATTTCATATCTATACTCTAAAAATTGAGTCTCTGATACTTTCAATTTCATTGAAAGAACTTGACTTTTTCCGTTATTAGTATACGTAGGTTCAAAGAATAAATCTTTGGTATTTAAGATTCTACTGTCTGTAGTTCCAAAGTTGATATTAAAGCTAGAGTTGTTGTCTTTAATCATATGTAAAGGCAACGAATCAAAAGTTTGATGTCCTTTAATTAAAGCTTCAACTATTTGTCCACCTTTATTATCAATTCTTAATAATACTAGATCATTTTCTAAAGTAGTAGTTCCAGCGGTTCCGTTAATAACACTAGAAGCAAAAGCCCCTAATTGATTCTGCAATTTAGCTTGCTTTATAGAATCATTTTCAACGGGAGTAATAATACTTGTTGTAGCAGGGATGTTCGTTTTAGTAGAATCTATGACTTGTTCTGTAGATGTTTTTGCATTAGGGTCTACTTCTGGTTGAGAGGTATACATCCAATAAAGTAAAATTCCTCCTATAAGAATCATTCCTATAAAGGAATTAACATCGAATTTTTTTTGTTCCATATTTTTAAAATGTCAAATTGTCATTTTTGCTTTCCGTAATTTCAAAAAGCGATGACAAATGTAGTAAAAATGCCTCCTTATTAAAGGAATATCATCATATTAATTAGTGATTGTATATAGTGCAAACAGTATTCCGTTATTTAGAATGTAGCAATGCAGCTTTTACGAAATCTACAAATAATGGATGTGGATTTAACACGGTGCTTTTGTATTCTGGATGATATTGTACACCAACAAACCATGGGTGACTAGGAATTTCAACAATTTCTACCAATCCAGTTTTTGGATTTACACCCGTTGGCAGCATTCCTTTAGATTTGATTTGTTCTAAATAGTCATTATTAAACTCATAACGATGTCTATGACGTTCGCTGATCATTGTTTTTTTATAAGCTTTAAACACATTAGAATCTTCAGAAATTTCACAATCCCAAGCTCCTAGACGCATCGTGCCACCTTTTTCAGTTATATCTTTTTGGTCTTCCATTAAACTAATTACAGGATGTAGGCTCGCTTCATCCATTTCAGTTGAATAGGCACCTTTAAGCCCTAAAACATTTCTAGAAAACTCTATAACAGCCATTTGCATTCCTAAACAGATTCCGAAAAATGGAATATTATTTTCTCTTGCATATTGTACTGCTTTAATTTTTCCTTCAATTCCACGATCTCCAAAACCAGGAGCAACTAAAATTCCATTTAGGCCTTTTAGTTGGTCAGTTACATTACCCGGAGTTAAGTGCTCAGAATGTATCCAACGAACTTTAACCTTTGTTTCATTGGTTGCACTTGCATGAATTAATGCTTCTGTGATTGATTTATAAGAATCTTGTAATTCTACATATTTTCCAATCAAACCAATTTCTACAGTGGATTTTGGGTTTTTGTATTTCTGTAAGAAATTATTCCAAGCTGTTAATTGAGGTTGTTTTTCAGAAGATAATTGTAATTTCTTTAAAACTACGGCATCTAATCCTTCTTCAAACATCAAATTTGGAACATCATATATAGTCTCTGCATCTATAGATTGAATGACATCTTCTTGTTTAACATTACAGAATAAGGCTAGTTTTCTTTTGATGTCATCAGATATTTCATGTTCAGTTCTACAGACTAATACATCAGGATTTATTCCACTTTGCATTAATGTTTTTACTGAATGTTGTGTTGGTTTTGTTTTTAACTCGCCAGCAGCAGCTAAATAAGGAATCAGAGTTAAATGAATGACTATAGCATTTTCTTTACCTAATTCCCATAATAATTGACGAACAGACTCTACATAAGGTAACGATTCAATATCTCCTACAGTTCCACCAATTTCTGTAATGACGATATCATAATCACCAGTTTTTCCTAAAATCTGAATACGATGTTTAATTTCATCCGTAATATGAGGAATTACTTGTACTGTTTTTCCTAAGAATTCACCTTTTCTTTCTTTATCAATAACAGATTGATAGATTCTTCCAGTAGTAACATTATTTGCTTGTGACGTTGGAATGTTTAAAAAACGTTCATAATGACCTAAATCTAAATCGGTTTCTGCACCATCATCGGTTACATAACACTCACCGTGTTCGTAAGGATTTAAGGTTCCTGGATCTATATTAATGTATGGGTCAAGTTTTTGAATAGTCACAGAGAATCCTCTTACCTGTAAAAGTTTTGCTAAAGATGCTGCTATAATTCCTTTTCCAAGTGAAGAAGTTACGCCTCCGGTAACGAAAACGTATTTGGTGTTGCTCATGGTTTTCTTAGGTTTGAGCAAAAGTACTAACTCTTGATTTTCTTACAAACAAAAACAGTGAAAATCAATCAATAAAAGTGCATTTTTTTACTAAAGTAAATTATTTTTGTTTTTTTTAGAAATACTATTTGTCACAAATAAAAACAATTGTATATTTGCGGACGCTTTTAACGAGGTAAAATCGTAGGGCAAAAACAAAATAATAAAGAAGATTTAAAAAATATACATTATGCCGAAAAGAACGTTTCAGCCATCAAAAAGAAAGAGAAGAAACAAACATGGTTTCATGGAAAGAATGGCTTCTGCTAATGGTAGAAAAGTATTAGCTCGTAGAAGAGCAAAAGGAAGAAGTAAGTTATCTGTCTCCTCTGAATCTAGACCAAAAAAATAATGATTAACAATTGTTAATAATATAGGTGTTACTTTTTTAAGTAACACCTTTTTTTATACCCTATAGCGAAGTATTTTTACAAACAGAAAGAAAAATTAAAACAGAAATATGCCAAAAAGAGAAGACTTAAAATCCATTTTAATTATCGGTTCAGGTCCAATTGTAATTGGTCAAGCTTGTGAGTTTGATTACGCTGGATCTCAATCTTTACGTTCTTTAAGAGAAGACGGAATTGAAACTGTTTTAATCAATTCTAATCCTGCAACTATCATGACAGATCCTTCTATGGCAGATCATGTATACTTGTTACCTTTGACAACTAAGTCAATTATAAAAATTCTAAAAGAACATCCACAAATTGATGCTGTACTACCAACAATGGGAGGTCAGACGGCATTAAACCTTTGTATAGAAGCAGATGAAAAAGGAATTTGGAAAGATTATGATGTTAGTTTAATTGGTGTTGATATTGATGCGATTAATATTACAGAAGATAGAGAGCAGTTTAGAGAATTAATGTTGAAAATTGGAGTTGATATGGCTCCGCAAGCAACAGCAACCTCTTTCTTGCAAGGAAAAGAAATCGCTCAAGAATTTGGTTTCCCTTTATGTATTAGAGCCTCTTATACCTTAGGTGGTGCAGGAGCTGCTATTGTTTATAAAGAAGAAGACTTAGACAAGATGTTACGAATTGGTTTGGAGGTTTCTCCAATTCATGAAGTGATGATTGACAAAGCCATGATGGGATGGAAAGAATATGAGTTAGAATTACTTAGAGATAAGAATGATAACGTTGTTATTATTTGTTCTATTGAGAATATGGATCCCATGGGAATTCATACTGGAGATTCTATAACTGTAGCACCAGCAATGACTCTTTCTGATAAAACCTATCAGAAAATGCGTGACATGGCTATTAAAATGATGCGTAGTATTGGTGATTTTGAAGGTGGATGTAATGTACAGTTTGCTGTTTCACCTGATGAAAAAGAAGATATTATTGCCATTGAAATTAATCCACGTGTTTCTCGTTCATCAGCATTAGCAAGTAAAGCTACTGGGTACCCTATTGCTAAGATTGCAACAAAATTAGCGATTGGTTATACCTTGGATGAATTGGATAATCAAATTACAAAATCTACATCAGCTTTATTTGAACCAACATTAGATTATGTAATCGTAAAAATTCCACGTTGGAACTTTGATAAATTTGAAGGCTCAGACAGAACCTTAGGATTACAAATGAAATCTGTTGGTGAAGTTATGGGAATTGGACGTTCGTTTCAAGAAGCACTACACAAAGCGACTCAATCATTAGAGATTAAGAGAAATGGTTTAGGAGCAGATGGAAAAGGGTATACAAATTACAATCAAATTATAGAGAAATTAACCTACGCTTCCTGGGATCGCGTATTTGTAATTTATGATGCAATTGCGATGGGAATACCGTTGAGTCAGATTTTTGATATCACAAAAATTGACATGTGGTACTTGAGACAATATGAAGAATTATTCCAGTTAGATAAAGAAATTTCTAAATATACAATTGAGACTCTTGACAGAGAATTATTATTAGAAGCTAAACAAAAAGGATATGGAGATCGTCAGATTGCTCATATGCTAGGATGTTTAGAAAGTCAAGTGTACAAGAAAAGAGAAGAATTAAACGTACAACGTGTTTACAAATTAGTAGATACCTGTGCGGCAGAATTTACAGCCAAAACACCTTATTACTATTCAACATTTGAAAACTCAGTAGAAACGGCTTCTGGAGAAACATATGTTCATAACGAAAGTATCGTAACTGATAAAAAGAAAATAGTTGTTTTAGGTTCTGGACCTAATAGAATTGGACAAGGAATAGAGTTTGATTACTGTTGTGTTCATGGAGTGTTAGCTGCAGCAGAATGTGGTTATGAAACCATCATGATTAATTGTAATCCTGAAACAGTTTCCACAGATTTTGATACTGCAGATAAATTATATTTCGAACCAGTTTTCTGGGAACATATTTATGACATCATTCGTCATGAAAAACCAGAAGGAGTAATCGTTCAATTAGGTGGACAAACAGCCTTGAAATTAGCTGAAAAACTAACCAAATATGGAATTAAAATTATTGGAACTAGTTTTGAAGCTTTAGATTTAGCAGAAGATAGAGGAAGTTTTTCAGAATTGTTAAAAAGAAATAATATTCCATATCCAGAATTCGGAATTGCAGAAAATGCAGATGAAGCATTGGTTTTGGCAGATGAATTGGACTTTCCAATTTTAGTTCGTCCTTCATACGTATTAGGAGGTCAAGGAATGAAAATTGTCATCAATAAAGAAGAGCTAATTGAAACAGTTGTTGATTTGTTGAGAAGAATGCCAAATAACAAATTGCTGTTAGATCATTATTTAGACGGTGCCATTGAAGCAGAAGCAGATGCAATTTGTGATGCCGACGGAAATGTGTACATCATCGGAATTATGGAGCATATAGAGCCTTGTGGAATTCACTCGGGAGATTCTAATGCAACGTTACCTGTATTTAATCTAGGTGATTTAGTTTTACAACAAATTAAAGATCATACCCATACAATTGCAAGAGAGTTAAAAACTGTTGGATTGATAAATGTTCAATTTGCTATCAAACATGATGTCGTGTACATTATTGAAGCAAATCCAAGAGCTTCAAGAACGGTTCCTTTTATAGCGAAAGCATACAAAGAACCGTATGTAAACTATGCAACAAAGGTGATGCTAGGAGAGAACAAAGTAACTGATTTTGATTTCAATCCGCAGTTAGAAGGATATGCGATTAAGCAACCAGTTTTCTCTTTTAATAAGTTCCCGAATGTTGATAAAACATTAGGACCAGAAATGAAGTCTACCGGAGAAAGCATCTTGTTTATCGATAGTTTAAAAGACGATGAATTCTATGATTTATATTCGAAACGTAAAATGTATTTGAGTAAATAAGAATAAAAACTTATAGTAAAAAAAGCACCTTATATAGGTGCTTTTTTTAGTTTCAAGATTATGTTCCTTATAGTAGTATGTTAATAGCTTTTCATTCTATATAGTTGTTATTTGCAAATCAAATTTATAAACTTAAAAATAGTATGAAAAAAATTATCTTACTTATTGTATTATCATTTGTTTTTGCTTGTTCATCTAATGATGATTCTCCTAATTGTGCAGATGTGTCAGATGAGGGAATTGCCGCTGTTGAAGCGCTACTAACTACTGGTATTGCGTTTGCTGGTGATCAATCTAATAGTAACTGTCTTGCATATAAAACGGCCTTAGAGAATTACATTGCTTACAGCCAAAGTATATTAGATTGTCTTGAAGGGACAGATTTATCAGAATTGCAGACAGAAATTGCAGAATTGCAACTTGAATTGACCAACCTTAGCTGTTCATAATCTAAACGTTGATTGTATTTGAGTAAATAGAATTCAGAATAAATAACATAAAAAAGCAACCCAGAAACTGAATAAAATTCAGCTCAAGTGGGTTGCTTTTATCGTTTGGTAACTCTTTTTAGCTTTTAAGTAATTATCTTTTACTCCAATTACTTTCAATAGTGCAGTTGCTAGTGCGTAATAAAGCTAAGATCGGACAACGAGCGTCGACTTTTTGTCCCAATATTATTACTTGTTCATCAGTAACATCTCCATGAACTACTGCATGAAGTCGCACATTCTTGTAACTGCCATCTGATGTGTTTGATGTCCCCATAAAACCTGAAAGATCAAGATCAACTTCTACCTCTATATTAATTTGGTCAATGGTCAAAGAGAGTTCGTCTGCAACAACTTGAGCTTGTTCATTCTGACATCCAGCTAAGGAAGCTGTAAAATATTGCATAGGATTTGCTCCAGAATTTGATCCGCCATCCTCAGTTGGTTCGTCTAATTGAAGCTGCCATTCTGTATCTATAATGTCTACTTTTGTTGGCCATCCATTTCCTTGGGCTTTTACTTTGAAAGTTTCTACGTGTGAATTCTCCATTTTTTTAATAGTATTTATTTTGTCTACTCTAATCAGTTTTCGACTTCCCCAGTTTTTAAATTATTGTTTTTAGATGTTTTATCTTTTATTGCTATAGCACAAGTAACTATCCATATTAGAAAGACGGATTCAATAATCCGTTGATATATCCCTGTATATTCTGAATTTGAGTCAGAAAGAAACAAAAAGACAAACAACATACTTAGAACACCATATGTAATTGCTAGTGCTGATAATCTATTATAAGCAGAGAATCGTTTTAAACCGATGCCAATTAAGAGAATACAAATTGGAACGAATAGATATGTAAATGCTCCAGCTATATTATGAATTACTTGAGAAATACTTGGGTCAATAAATTCTTTGTTACAGCTGTTGTCGCAAGGAAATATACCTGTAATTACTGTCGATATTCCATAAAATAGTCCAAGTCCGTAAAATCCAATTTCAGTTAATTTAGAGGGTTGAAAATTTTTAATAACTAGGAGGCTGAAAGTAGTAATAAGAATTCCACTTGGAATAAAACCAAAGACTCTTAACATCGTTCCGTATTCTGTATCTATTGCATAAGTTTCACTTATGTATTGACTTTTTATACTGTAGTTTTCAATTAGAAAACCCCCAATGATAGTGGAAAAAACAAATAAAATAACTCCAATTATACCGACAATAAATAGTATTTTATTTCTCTTCATTTTAAATTTTAAGGTTCAGCTTGATACTTATTAATTCATTAACCAAGTTATATTTTTATTTTTTAGAAATATATCAAATAGCTATAACTCAATCTTTACATTCTGTTTCTTCAACAAATCCATATAATCTTCAGCGTTAAATATTTCACTACTAAAACGTGAAGTTCTATTTTTAGCTTCTTGCTGTCTTATAACACTTCTGGTAAATCGTCTAATTTCTTGTTTATTAGTTAAAATAATACCAGGAACTGATGAGCTTTTTCCTTCTTCATCTTTTGCAACCATCGTAAAATAGGAAGAATTACAATGTTTTACTTTTCCAGTTCTTATGTTTTCAGATTCTACTCGTAATCCAACTACCATAGAAGTTCGTCCTGTATAATTTACAGAGGCTTTCATAGTAACCAATTCGCCAACTTCAATAGGATTTAAAAAATCAACTTTATTTACAGAAGCGGTTACGCAGTAATTTCCAGAGTGTTTAGAAGCACAGGCAAATGCAATCTGATCCATCAAATTTAAAATATGTCCACCATGAATTTTTCCGCTAAAATTAGAATTAGAGGGTAACATCAGTTGTGTTATGCTAACTTGAGATTCTTGAATGCTTTTAAAGGTATTGTTCATTGGGTAAATTTTACCCTATAAAAATAAGATTATTTTATGCAGCAAAGTAGAAGCAAAAAGAACTAAGTGAATTAAAGTTTTACGCTAAGTAATTCTCCGCTCAATTGTAGAACATTTAGTTCCGATAATTTAGCTTGATATTTAGCTTGATTTCTGCTTAATTCAGCATTTAATAAGTTGAGTTGTGCTTGTCTGAATTCAATAGTAGTTACTTGTCCAAGCTTGAATTTTTCTTCAGTTCTATCAAAATTGTTTTTTGATGTACGAATGTTATTTTCTTGCACTCTGTAAACAGCTAATTTATTTTGATAATCGTCCCAAGCATTATAGAAATCACGTTCTACACTGATTAAAATAGATTGTTTTTCATATTCCCGATTTTCTAAATCGATTTTAGCATTTTTTACACGAGTTACTGTGCCGCCTCCATCAAATAAGTTCCAGCTTAAATTGATTCCTCCAGATAATCCTGTATTGGTTGATACAGCAACGAATGATGCCGCATTGTTATTGTTTTTATTCCATCCATAAGAACCTGTTAAGCCAATACTTGGTAGGTATCCTGATTTATTTGCTTTGATAATAAATTGATTGATTTTAATATTCTTATCAATTTGCAAGAGGGTCACATTATTAGCTCTCATTTTATTTAGCAAGTCATCTTTATCAATATCTAGAAGAAAATTAACTCTTGTTTCTACATGAAACGCTGATGCAATTGAATTTCCCAAAACGACATTTAAGTCACGTTTTGTATTCATCAATTGTTGCCTAGTATTAATAAGGTTGATGCTATCGTTATTAATATCAACTTGAGCATTTAGAATATCAAGTTTAGTACCCTGACCGTAATCAAATTGATACTTTGCTCTTGTTATTCTATCTTTAGAAATAGACAATGTTTTTTCTAATATTTGAACGTTTTCAGAAATTTGTGCTACGTTGTAATACACGGTAGATAATTGACTGATAGTGTTTTCAATAGTCTCTCTTGCTTGTAGATTAGATAAATTGTATTCTTCTTTTAATCGCTTATAATCGTAATATCTTCCTAAACCATCAAACAAAGTATAGTTTAGGTTTAAAGAAGCATTGTAACGAGAACTTTTTGCACCGTTTAAGGCAGTAGATTCTCCGTTTGCAAATTCAGCTTCAAGATTATCTCTGTTGTATGTGACTCCAGAATTCCCTGTAACAGTTGGTAGGTAACCAGAATTTAAAAGACTTGCATTGTTTTTAGCTATTTTGTTTGTGTTGGAAACTATTTTAATACCAAAATTGTTTTCTAAAGCCAATTCTATAGCTTCAGATACCGGTAATAATTTCTGGGCAGAAACAGACGCCATATAAAATGACATCAAAATTAAAAGTGCTTTTCTAATGTTCATCGATTAAGTTTTGTTCTTGAGTTACACGTTCTACTTCTTCTTTTGTCACTTTTTTACCAGTCCATAACCATTTTATAGTTGTTTTCACACTATTACTAAAGGCTAAGAAAATGGGAAGGACAATCAATGTTAATACTGTTGCGAACCCTATTCCATAAGCAATAGAGATTGCCATTGGAATTAAAAACTGAGCTTGTCTACTTTCTTCAAAGATTAGAGGTGCCAGACCTGCAACGGTTGTAATAGATGTTAAAAAGATGGCTCTAAATCGTGAACGACCTGCTTCATACAAAGCATCATCGTAAGCCATTCCCTCTCTAAGATTGTTGTTAAACTTACTAATAAGAACAAGTCCATCGTTTACCATAATCCCTATGAGGGCAATAACTCCTAGCATCGATAAGATGTTTACAGGGAAATCATGAATCCAGTGTCCCCAAGCAACCGCAGGTAAACTCAATGGAATCAAAAAGATGAGCAATAATGGCTGACTATAGCTTCTAAAAGTAAAAGCAATGACAATGTATATGAGTAAAAGAACAGTTAAGCCGACAGGTGCTAAAGAATTCATAAGTTTTAATCGTTCTCTGTTTTGACCTTCATATGATGGGGTTACTGTCGGATATTTAGCCAGTATTTTTGGCATAATTTCGTTCTTAATCTCACTCATGATATCAGTAGAACTTGTTTTCTTTGGATCTATAATATCTGCAGAAACTTGAATTTCTCGTCGACCTTCTAAGTGATTGATGGCAACATCTCCACGTTCTATTTGATAGCTAGCAATTTCTTTCAAAGGAACACGTTCTCCGTTAGGGGCCAGAATACGCATGTTGTCTAAATTTTTAATAGACGACCGATCTTCTCTGTCATATCGAACCCAAACTCTAATTTCATCTTGTCCACGCTGAAAACGCTGCGCTTGCGCACCAAAAAATGCAGAGCGAACTTGTGTCATCACCGTTCTTAGATTTAATCCAAGAGCATATGCACTTTCGTTGAGTTGTAAGCGAATTTCTTTAATCCCAGCAGGATCATTATCAGTAACATCTTTTAGTAAAATATTATTTTCTAAGCGTTGTCTTAGCTCAGTTTTTACAGCTTTTAATTCTGTGATATTATTCCCTAATAAAGATATTGAAACAGGACTTCCTCCAAAATTCCCACCACTACTAAAAACTAAGCTTTCAGCACCAAATACTGAGCCTACAAGTTCTTGTATTCGATTGGTAACTAGTCTAGAGGTAATTTCATTAGGGCGTTCTTCTCCTGGTAAGAGGTTGATCACTAAAGAAGCAACTGAAGATCCAGGACCTATGTTTTTGATCATGTTTTCAACCAAGTGTTTTTCGGAACCTTCACCCAAGTATTCTTTATTGATTTCATTCGTAACTTCTAGCGCTATTTTCTCGATATGGGAAATAATACTATCCGTGACTTTTTCATTAGTACCGTTAGGCATGTTTAGCGTAATGTTCACTTGATCACTTGCTATCTGTGGGAAAAATGCACCTCTGATGATACCTCCTCCAAAACTACCTACGGTTAATATGATGAAAACAATAAAAAACGAGAAAGTTAAAAATTTATGTCGTAATGAAAATCGTAATGTGGGACTGTATATAGTATCTCGAAGCCACTTCATGATGTAATCACCAAATGAATTGATATAGCGTAGTTTTGAAAATATTTTTTGAAAGACACCAGCCACACCTGTTTTCTGGATATTATTTTGTTTTCTAAGAGCCTTAGAATGGGCTAAATGTGCAGGTAAAATAATTAACGCTTCTACTAAGGATACAACTAAAGTTAGTATAACAACAACAGAGACTTCTCCAAAAAATTCACCAATTCTCCCATCTAAGTATAAGAAGATAGCAAAGGCTAAAATAGTTGTTATGATAGCAGAAACAATTGCAGGAAGTACTTCCATGACACCATCTATGGCAGCTTGCTCAGGAGATTTTCCTTTTTCATAATGTTGATAAATGTTCTCAGCAATCACAATTCCATCATCTACGAGGATACCAATAACAATAATCATCCCAAATAATGACAAGACATTGATGGTCACATTAAAATAACCGGCAAGCATAAACA
>TARA_R110000787_G_scaffold121314_1_pt1 | contig 12534 bp, 10 predicted proteins | sample TARA_R110000787 | Tara Oceans TARA_R110000787 (sample SAMEA4397920) | marine metagenome | biome: Polar Biome; feature: [DCM] deep chlorophyll maximum layer (ENVO:01000326); material: water (ENVO:00002006), including particulate matter (ENVO:01000060) such as... | depth 35 m
CCTGATACGTTTCAAGTGGTGCCCAAGAGAGGCTGTGTTGAGGGAAATACGGTTTTTCCCTGCTCGGACAAATGAACCCAAGTTTTTAGGGCGAAACCGCTCCATCCGGCTCTGAATGGGGTTCCTGAAAACCGACCCCATTGTGGGGCAGAATGTGGGGCAGATTCTGTGGCAACCTCCACCGCCGATTACCTCGAGCTTCGAGGAAAGACTTACTACCTACGCATGCGCGTTCCGGCCGAGTTCGCCGACGTCGAACCTCTTCTCGAGATCAACAGGTCGTTGAAGACCCGTGACCGGGTGGACGCCGAGGCAAAATGCGCGAACGCCAGGATGGCGCTGTTCGCGGATTGGCGAGCGCGACGTGCCGGAAAGGCGGCCGACACCCGCGCCATCTTCGATACATCGATCGACCTTCTGAAGGGGTGGGGGCTGACGTTTAGTCCACTGGACGACCTGCTGACGGGACCAATCGACGACCTGCTCTCGCGCATCGAGCTCGTCGCCAGCATGGATCTGAATTCAGCGGCCGTTCCCGCCGCTCTTGGAACGCTTGATCTTCCGGATGCGACGCTAACCGAAATGGCGAAACGTATGCCGGACCTCAAAGCGGCCGAGATCCGGGCAAAGAACCCTCGCCAGCGCCGCGAGTGGTCGGGGAACTACAAGCGCGCTGCCAAGGAATTCACCACGGTGATCGGAAAGCGAACGGTGCTCAAAATCTCCGAGCAGGACGCGACCGATTACGAGGACTACTGGAAACAGCGCGCCAAGTCCGGGCAGGTGACGTCCAATTACGCGAACAAACAGGTCCGCTACGTCCGGCAAATGGTCGACGCCCACTTCGAAGACATTCGACTGGCCAAAAGCAAGCGTGTCAACTTCTTCAAAGGGCTGGGCGTCAAGAAGCTTGCCTACGATACGACGGACGAAGACAAGAAAAAATTGCCGCTGCCCGAGGATTGGGTGTGCGAGCGCCTGATCGGCGACAGGGTGCTGGAAGGTTGCAACCAGCAGGCCTCGGACATCGCCATCGTTACAGCCATCTGCGGTTGCCGAGCATCTGAGGTTTACGATCTGTCGGAGGAAGATATCCACTTGGACGCTCCGATCCCCCATATCGTGCTTCGTGTTGTGCTGGAGGGAGAAGATAAGCGTGAGCTGAAGTTGCAGTCGACATCTCGAGAGGTCGTTTTACAGGGGCCGGCATTGGAGGCAATGCGCCGGCACCCCAAAGGGTTCACGAGGTATCGCGGCAAGGCTTCCTACTCTGGCGACGTGAACAACTTCCTGCGCGACAACAACCTCTTTCCGTCCCTACCGGAAGGAACAACCGGCCGTTACGTGATAAGTGGGCTCCGGCATTCTTTCGATGAGCGGATGGACAAGGCTTTGATGACTAACGAAGAACGCGCGCAGCTGATGGGCCATTCGATCAGCAAGCTTCGTGGACGACCCGTCTATGGCGCTAAACTGAACCTGATCATGCGTTCTCTCCTTCAAGAATTGGTTGGGATTGAAGGCGATGGCTGGAAGCCGCGCCCGCGGGCCGAGGTCCGGGAGGAGATCAACCGGCTAATTGAAGCAGCGGGGTATCGGCTCCGGTAATCACGCCGGCGCACCGGAGATACGGTAATGACTTTTTCTTCGGTCAGTGGCGTGTTGGCTTGCGCAGCAGAAGGATTGGAGGCCAACACGCTTGGCCATGGTGATCCTTCCATGGACACGGGTCAGTCGACCCTCAAGGCGCGGCGCCCCAAGGAGGGGCGCCGCGAGGTTCACTCGTCTATCAAATTCCCCGCTACGCGGAGCGCGTAAGTAGCGTTCAGAGACGCGGATGTGAGATCGTAGAGCAGATCGAGTTCACCCAGCGCGGCTGCGAGGGGCTGCACTCCGGGCTCGCGAAAAATGCTCTCGTAACCCCCGCGAACGTGATTTTCATCGCCTTGAAAGAAGACGTGAGTGCGTTTCCTGACTTGCCCGGCGAGCAGCTCGATGAGCGTTTTGAGATCCCGGGCGAAACTGTCGACGAAGATGTCACGGCGGGCGATCTTGCTGGCAATCGCGGAGGGAAACGCGCGCTGCGCGGCTGGTAGCCCCGGGATGACGGTTCCGTCCAGCTCGTCCGCAACCACATCAGCTTGCATCAGAGCGGCCGTGACAACGCCAGTGATTAGATCTGGCGTCATTTCGGTGCCATCAACCAGCTCGGCGAAGCGGGATAGCTTGCGCGGCCCATTCATGCTGCCACTCCCGCGGCCAACGGCTCGCGCGCGTCCTTGCGGTATGCTCCAAGGGCGTCAGCGAGGCCATCTGCGAGGATGCAGATCTCTTCGACGACAGGCTCAGCGGGGTCCAACGCCGCGAAACATGCGGCTTCGATCCGATGTGGTTCATGCACGTTCTTGAGCATGAGAAGGTCGACCAAAGCGTCGAGCGCGCGCATCGTGCGTGCGGTCGGGCGGCCCTGATTGGCCAGACCGTCCAGCGCACTTAGAGCTTTGCGGACACCTGGCGACGCGCCCAGCAAAGCTGCGGCGCAGGCGAGCGCATCAGCGTTTTCACCTGCAAAGGACCGCAGTTCTTGGAGGGCTTTCGACGGTGCGGCAGTGATGGTATCGGTAAAATCGAACATGTTGTCTCCTGGTTTCTCGGAGTGTCCGGCTCAAGACCGGGTCAAGTTCGTTCGACTTCCTATTTTCCTGCGCTGCGGCTCCCCTGGTCCCGGCTCTCGCAAAGAAGAGCCGGGACCAGGGAGACGCTGCGCTGTTCATTCTATCGTTTTCCAAGAAATCCCATTGTTGTGCGCCCCGAGATGGGAGTTGGTGGTAGTTAACAGACCGGGGCGCGACGGTGCGGTAGTCAAACCCTGAAACCGTGTGATCCCCTCGACAACCAGCATGCGTTCGTGGTTCGACATCCGCCCGAGGACGTCGATAAATTCGATCAGTGCCACAGTGTAGATCTCGGCGACCTCATCGCAGCTGCCCGGGTCCGTGGGCGTCACAGCACCCAAGAACAGGTTCCCACAGTAAAGTTCGATATCCCGGGTGCTGATGCATTGGACGATTGTGAGAAATAGGTTCGCCCGGCACTCATCCTGGCGATCTCTTGCGTTGTCTGTCCCATACGGGCTGGTCACTTGATCGCTTTCCCCAACGGGTGGTCGATCTATCATGGCAAACCTCCTATCGCCAATCTCCTGCCATGAAAGGAGATGGGCGACGGGTGGTTCAGGCATGATACACACCGCGATCGTTCACTTTGACACCCGGCGATATCGAAATCGCCGGACATGCTGGGAGAGGTCGAGGAGAGGGCCTGCCCTCTCTTCGCCGGCCGTGGGGAGCAGCGAGCAGGTGGGGGTCGTGGGGGAGGAGTGCGGAACGACGCTCCCCCGCGCCGTCGGAGACGCCAGGGGGTTTCGAGGGGGAGTGGCGAACGACACCCTCGATCCGCCGGAAGGCGCCGGAGTGCAGGGGTGGCGAACGCCCTGCCGCCGTCTGCGCAAGACCGCCCCCCCCGGCGTGAGGGGCCCTCGGAGAGCCGGCGCGTATTCAGGCCCAAAGGGTCGCCTCGGAATACGCATAGTCGGTCCCTATGAGTATTGCGCCCGGCCTCCGGAGGGCGCCCCAGCTCTCTTTTTCGCATCAGCAGGTCTTACCTATGTCCCGTCCGCTTCAAACAAAATCAGGAGGCGGAGCGCAGCGATGCAGGGATATCAGTTTGCCCATATGGAGACCTATTCGGTCAAGGGCGCACCCGGGGCCGGACCCGACGCGACTGCGAAGAAGAAAAGCGGTCAGAAAGCTTGGACAGCACGAGAGATCATTGACGAGGCCGAGCGGAAGGAATTGGCGTCGATGCATGTCGGTGTGGGCGGGCCGCCCCCGGAGATCATCGCCGGCGAGGTTTCAAGCTTCGATGCGCTGCGGAACGCGCATGCCACAGCCTCTGCTAAGAAGGAGAGCTTCCGGTATACGAAGAAGGACGGCAGTGTTCAGGCGCGGCGGCGCAAGCTTCGTGCTGATGCGCCCACCTTGCACACAACCATTGTCTCGCTTCCGATCACTTCTGTGGATGCTCTCGCCGATCCGGCATTGCTGGAGAGCTGCCGGAAGCTTTTTCAGGCGGCCATGGAGGACGAGCGCACGCGTGTCGACCCCCTTGGCGGGAAGATGATGATGGGCGTGATCCACCTCGACGAGAGGATGGTCCACGCTCACTTTTACAGCCTCGACCCGCAGCAGGGGCGGGTCGATCACCTTCACCCCGGAAAGGCGGCCAAGGCAGAGTTCCATGCGACGCGCACAGGAACCGGCGACGATCCGAAGGATGTCCGCAAAGCAGGCAACCGCGCTTACTGCGATGCCATGCGCGTCTGGCAGGATGGTATCCACGAAAACGTCTTCCGAAAGGCAGGGCTCCTCCGTAGGGGCCCTGGAGTGGAGCGCCTCACCACCGCAGAATACAATGACCGCAAGGCGGCACAGGAACAAGCGGCGCGAGATCAAGAGCGAAGCGAGGCGCTGGCGGCACAAATCGCACATCAGGAAGATCAGATCCGCACGATGCTTTGGGAGGCCAGAGCTGTGGCACAGGATCTCACGCGGCAGTCGGTGGATCTCCAAGCCGAGAAAATCGACGTTCTGGTCCAGGCGAGCGAGGCAGCCACAACCAAGGCCCGGGCCGAGGAGGAGATCGAACGCGGAGTGCGTCAGACGGCGGATGCTGAGGCGCTTCAGAGGGCCACGCTCCGAGGCTGGGACGCTGTCGATAACCGAGAGGTCGATTACCGGGAGGAAACCGAGGAAATTACTGAGGGTCTCAAACTCGGTCCCAATGCACCGGTGACGAAGACAGAGCGCGCCACGTTGATCGACGCCATCCGACCGGCATATGATTTCGTGGTCGATATCGCCAAGCGCGCCTTCGCCCAGCGAAAGGCCGAGGCCAACCGTGAAGCCGCTCGCGAGAAAAAGGAAGCCGAGCTGCGTCGCCAAGCTGCAATCGTCGCCCAGGAATTGGAGCGCAGTCGACTTGCGGTTCCAAAGGTCCTGCGTGAAGTCCTCGGCGACAAGGGAATAACTTATGACGAAGAGAGCTTTCCGGGCGCTTGGGCAATCTCCCCAGGGGCCAATCCCAAGGAGATCAGCGATCGTCTGAATGCCTCCCCGAACCTGGATCTTCGGGAGGCCTACTTGGCGACCCGTGATGCGGTTCGTCTGGTGGAAAACGACGAGACGCTTCGCAGAAAATTCGAGATTGGGGTGCAGGTCCTTGAGGCCGGCGCCGCGCAGCGGGGCTTTGATCTTGATACAGGTCGGCAGGATGTTGCGAATGCACTGAGCCCCGATCTGGCCGCGCTTCACCGCGACCAGATGGAGGAGGGGCCAAAAGTCATTCGGAAGGACCAGGCTCGGGTTCGGTAGCAATACCGGGAACGGGAAGGTCAGCTGTCTCCGTCTCATCTTTCTTCGGGGAACGACGGGAGGACTTCTCGGCTTCCGCGTCGGCTCCGGTGTCTACAATCGCAGCTTCGGCGCACTCGTGCGATGCCGGTAACGCAAAAATTTCTTCATGAGCTGCTTCGCTTGCGGGTTTCGTGTTAAGGTCGGCCCCTTCTCCATCAAGTTCGTTTTCGAAGCGGGTGGCAGGCAGTTCTCCGTCAGAAACCAATTCGGCGAAAAGGTTGATCTGACGGGTATCGTCTGCCTCTGCCGCACTTTTCTTATGCTTCTCTGCGTCATCCGGCACAGTCTCTTCCCGACCAAGAAGCCGGCCTTCCAGACCGGCCACAACCACCCGAAGTTCCACGATCTCTTTCTCGAGCTGCGACTGAATCTCTTCCACCGCCTCAGCGCGAGCGGTCATGTCGTAGAGAGCATCCTCCGCCTTGGTGACATCACCTTCGCGCTCGGTGATCTCCTCCCGGAGCTTCTTGAGCTCTTCGGCATGGGCACGCCGATCGGCCCCCGCGATCTCGTCGGCACAACGATAGGCGCCTTCCCAGATAGCAGCTGCGAGCTCGGCGACGTCGGCGGGCATCTCGGGCACAGCGCTCTCGGCCTTTGCCCGGGCCTCCTGTTCGGCGAGGATCGCCTTGATGATTGGTCCGAGGTCGCGGAACGATCCTCCGCCGATCTCGTCCCGGACGTTGGCATATGTAGGGCGCTTGCCCTCTTTGCTAAGTTCGGCGATCGCGGCGCGAACCTTCTTCTCAAGCTGTGTGGCGGTCGTCTTGTTGTTCTTTCCGGCCATGATCGGCTCCTTTTGGTAGGGTAAGCGCCGGTATTACCGCTACCAGCGCTACCGCCCCCTCGGGGTGGCAAGGAGAAATTGGGTCCGACCGATCCGGGCGAAAAACAATTCGGCAGCGTCAGGTCAACTTTTTCTGATGCCTCAAACCCCGTCGAACCAGGAGCCGTCGATGCGCACGCGCTCCACCATCTCCGTCGCAACGCCGAGTCCGTTCTCCTTGAGAAGTTCGCACAGTCGGTCGCCGTCGATAAGGTCGATGGCGATGGCACCATCTCGGGTCGCCTCATCGGAGGCAGCCGGCGTGTAGTGGCCCGTGGTGATGAACAGGCCCTTATCGGCACGCCGTTGGAGTGCCCCGCGGAAGTCGCGGATCTCTTTCGCGCCGACGCCACCTTTCCAGCGCTTGCACTGAAAGTAGACCTGGAACGAGACGAGGTTCACGCGAAGGACACCGAGCCCATCGATACCGCCGTCGCCGGTCTTGCCGCGGACCTCGACCTTGGTGAAGCCGGCCTCGCGCAGAAGGCGCTGAGACAGGCGCTCAAAAGCGCTCGGGTCCATGGCGCCCAGGACCGACAGCAGTGCTGTCTTCCAGTCCTCTTCATCCACCGAGCCGGCGTCTGCGTCCGTGATTGCGACCCCTGCGCCGCCGGGCACATCCTCTGCCGCTTCCTTGGCCTTGCGCTTCTGCCGCGCCTTTTCGCGCTCTTCTGCCTGAACCAGTTCCACGATGGCAGCGACAGGCCCGCGGTTATGGATCACGCTCCCCGCCTCGGTGATCGCCCACACGCCGCGGGCCGAATTCTCGACCCCTCCGCCACGCCGCAGGTAGGTGCGCGCCCAGGCGAGGTAATAGTTCACCTTCAGACGCTGCTCGTTATTCGGCATCGTGATGGCCTGCTCGGCCTCGCTGACGCACTCCATCTCGATGACGGTCTCGTCGATCTCCTGGATGCTGCCTGAGCCGCCGAGCTGTCGCAGCGCGTCGAGCATGGCGATCATCATGCCGGCCAGGTCAGGCAAGCCTTCGGGCTCGATGATGAAGCGGCGGTCAGATGGCATAGCGGCCCTCGTCGGTCATCTCTGCCATACCCAGACCCGCGAGCGTTTCCAGCAAAGGCTCTACGGACTTGGCGCGGCCGCGCAGGAAGGTGCGGGCGACGGTTTCGGCATCGGCCTCGCCGAGATCCTCCAGCGCCTCGCGGACGGCGGCGATCTGGTCGGGGAGCGATTTGGGCCAGGGGGCCTTGCCCGACTTGGCGCCGGCGGCGATCTCGAGCTTGCCCTGCTTGGCCTCGGCTGCGCGACCCTCGGGGTTCTGGTAGTCGGGGCGAAGCCAGCGGACATGGCCTCGAGCCTCTTCTTCGGCGCGCTCGTGATTGAGGGCGACGAGGTTCATCAAGATGTCGTTCTCGGAGAGGCCCTCGGGCCAGCCATAGGCTTCGGCCACGGCGCTATCGATGCGGTCGTGGATGTCCTTGAGCAAGCCCACCAGCCCGTCCTCGTAGACCTGCTTGTCGCGGCCCTCGATCCCCTCGCCAGCGCGGAGCTTTTCAAGGGTGTTATACATCTGGGTCAAGGTCAGCTTCGGGTGCTGCGCCTGCCGCTCCTTACGGTGCGCGTCGAGTTCCTCGCCCATTTGGCGGAGGGTGGTGCGTTGGGATGGGGTGAGGTCGGGGAAGGGGAATTTGTTGAAGCAATCAGTATGATTGTAAGTCGGGTCATTTCCCGCTCCGAGCCAGCCACCCGCAGCGAGCGAGAACAAAGCGTGTGGCCGGCTTGAGAGCATCGCCAACCACTCGCCTGTTTCCAACCCTAAAACGACAATTTTACTCTCAGCAATTGTTGTCGCGGGCAGGAATGAGAAAACCCTGTGCTTTGCCGTTCGAGTGGTTCCAATTACCCGTGATAAACCTGAGGTCATGTTGCGCAAGTCCTCATGGGTCCGACCATACCACCACCAGTGCTCTTTGCGCCATGGCTCCCGATTTGTTTCCCTTTCAGGTTTAACCAAATCGATGACATGTTGGAGTGCTGCGGGAAATTTACTGCGAGCTTCTGATTGTGAAAATGGATAAAAATCTATTGCCCAAAACCCACGCGGAGATTGAGCCAAGTCTCTTCCGTTCATATAGGGGCGGATCACTAACTTAGCGTCTTCAAGATTTTCCGATGAAAAGCGAAGTGCTTCTTCTTTCGAGATAATAAATCCTGCCCCATGTAATTTCATACCCATAGCAGCGAGACCTTTATTTGCAGATAGCGAAGATGAGGCTGCCACATCGGCCCCAATCCGCAGATTTGCAAAAATGCGACCCAACTCGGTCTTCAGCTCGACCTGCCGACCCTCGGCCTCGTTCCGCTCACCGTTCTCGGACACCACCGTCACCAGCCTCCCCGGCCGGCTCCCCGCCCCCGCCACCGTCATCCCAATGCGCACCGCCGCGCCGTCCACCGTGTCCACCCAAGGGTGGTCCGGAATGGCAAAGAGCAGCGACAGGGGGTGCTTGGCATCGCCCAGATGCGGCTCCAGCACCCGGCGGTTGAAGGTCTGGCGCAGGGAGTTGGTGGTGATGAGGCCGAAGCGGCGCAGGCCGGATTTCGGATCGCGGGCCTTCAGCGCGGCCTTCTCCCACCAGAACATCACCAAGTCGGCACTGCCCGGCATCTTTGGGTAGGCCTGCCACAGCGCTTCGACATAGCCGTCTCCAAGCGCCTCGCGCATCCGGCTGGCGCCGATGAACGGCGGGTTGCCGACGATGAAGGTCGCCTCGGGCCACTGTGCCGGACGCGGGTCCGCGTAGTCGTAGATCTGCACCCGGGCCGAAGGGTCCGGCACCTCCTCTCCGGTCGCCGGGTGGCGCATGGTGGTCGTGCCGTCCCAGCGGGTCACCGGCACTCCATACTCGTCCTGCCGGGGCGTGCGGTCCGACCACGTGAGCACGGCGTCGCGATGCTCGATGTTCTTGAAGTCGCGCAGGATCGGCTCGGACGGGGCGGCCTTGCCATGCGTGCGGTAATGCCATTGCAGGTAGCCGATCCACAGCACCAGCTCGGCCACGTTGGCGGCCCAGGGGTTCAGCTCGATCCCCAGGAACTGGTGCGGATCGACGGTGTGGCCCGCGAGACTGAAGGAGGCCTGGGTCTGGCCCAGCTCCTCCATGGTTGCGGTCACTTCGCCCTCGAGCCGCTTCATCAGCTCGAGCGCGACATATAGGAAATTTCCACTGCCACATGCCGGGTCGAGCACCGTGACCTCGCAGAGCTTGCGATGGAAGTCCTGCACCGCTTTCAAGGCCTCCGCATCCTTGCCCTGGCTGCGCAGAAGGTCGGCCGTGGCCTGAACCGCCTCCCAGTCCCGGCGCAGGGGCTGGATGATGGTGGGCATCACCAGCCGCTCGACATAGGCGCGCGGGGTGTAATGGGCACCCAGCTTGTGGCGGCTCTTCTTGTCGAGGGCACGTTCCAGCAAAGTGCCGAAGATCGCGGGCTCCACCTGTTTCCAGTCGGCCTCGGCCGCCTCGATCAGCAGGCTCAGCTGGACCTCGTTCAACGGCAGCGCGCTGGCTTCGCGGAAGAGACCTCCGTTGAAGCGAAGGAGCTTGGCCATCAGGACCGGGGAATTGCCGCCGGTGTTCATCGTCTCCCAGAGTGACTGGAGCACTGGCGCGGCCATCTCGGGCTTGCCCCGCAGCTCGCGCAACTTGTCGCGAAAGGAATCCTTGGGCAGCAGCTCCACATCCTCGGCGAACATGGTGAAGAGGCAGCGCATGAGGAAGCGGGCCACAGCCTCGCCGTCATGGCCCTGACCTTCAAAGCTGCGACCGAGCTGTGCGAGGTGGTCGGCGATCTCGCGTGTGACCCGGGCGGCGGTGCGCGAGGGGTCGAGCGACTGGGGGTTCGTCCAGATGGCGTGGAGCCGGTCGCGCACGGCCTCGTCGCGCAGATCCTCGAGCGTGATGCGGAAGCGGTTGCCGTCCGGGAATTGGGTGTAGCCCTGCCCCTGGCCGGAAAAGTCAGCGTAGACCTCGATGACATGGCCCACATCGACGATCAGCAGGAAGGGCGGCCAGCCGTCCTCCTTGGAGATGGCACGCGCGTAGCTGTCAGCCTGGTTGCGGGCACGAAGCATCGTATCCTCGAAAGCGCGCGTGCCCCGACGCCCATGACCGAGCTGGGTCTGCGGTGCATCCTGTGGCGAGAGAAGACTGAGCTGCTCGGCCTCGGCCTTTGGGCCGGCCCCTTGTTTGGCCTCCATGACGAAACAGCTACGTCGATAGAGATCGATCCGCCGGCTACGTCGCTTTCCTGTATGGGTCTCGGTGACGGGGCGCTCGAACCTGTAGTCATTCGTTTGCCCGTCACTTTGCGCGGGTTTCGGACGTTCAACCTCGAGTAATGCACAGAGGTCATGTGCGAAACTTTGAAAATTGGCAATCTCACTCCCGCTGGACGCGCTCCAGCGGGTAATAAATTCGTCGATGTGCAAAATCTACTTCTCCCTGTTGATGGGGAGAATGCACTTGGGAATTGTGTTCGACAACCACTTCGTAAAGCCCGGCTCTATGGGGCTTTTCAATCTCTTGGCTTTTGCGTTGCTCCGGCCGGGTGCGGCGGCTGGGGCTTTGGGTGGGGGTGGGGCCTTTGCCGGCGGGGCTCCGCCCCTCCGCCGGCGCCTCCGGCAAGGCAGAGCCCCCCTGTTGCGGGCACGGACCAGTCTCAACATGCGGAGCCGAGGCTGGCTCGGTTGTGTCCACGATCTCACCTGCTTTCAATCTGCGGTAATAAGTGGTGCGCGAGATGCCGAGGTTCACCCAAGGCTGCCGCGCCTCCCGGCTGTTTTCCTCGAGCCAGGTTTCGCGCGACATCGCGCCGGCAGTCCGGCGACGCTGGCGTTCTCGCTCCGCTTTCCTTCGCGCACGCTCGCATGTCGGCATGATCTGCTCGAGGCCGAGCGTTCGTGTTCCCGCGGCTGTCACCCCAAGCAAGTCGGCGATCGTGGCACCAGCATAATGATATCGTCCGTCGGAGAGGGATGCTCCGTTCTTGGGGAAGGCAGCATGCCGGGCGGCGATCCTTGCGACGCCAGACACTTCGGATGGGGACAGGCCAGGGGTGGCCGCGGCGGCCATCGCCTGAACACGGTCCGGTATCTCTGCGGTGCCGAACGTGTGGGAGAGGCAGGTTGCGTAAAGATGCAGCCAAGTGTTCCGGGCACCAACGGGCACTCTTCCGCCCCATGAGATGCGCAGGCGATCAAGGTCCCGCATGATGGCCGCGAAACGCGCCGCCACGGGCAGGCCGCCGGAATGCTTTCGCGCCCCGCGCTGCTTCCGGCGCGCCTTCCGGTGCTTCAACTCCTCCCGTGTCGGGCGGCCGGCGGCCATATAGATCTCGTCGGCCAGCTGATCGAAGTCGTAGCGCTCCAGGGTGCCGTCGATGATCGACGCGATCTTTTCGCTTTTGCTGTTGAGCGAACCGGGCAGCCGTGTGATGCGTGCGGCATCGCGGCAGGCGGGATCGGCTCCGAGGGAGCGGAACAGCTCAATTAGCACGTTCTGCGCCGCCTGCCACCGCGGCAGGGCTTTGGACGGCAGGGGCTTGATCAGCCAGATGGCCGCCAGGCCACGCCCCGTGAAAAGAAGCACGGTCGGGGGCGGCAGCTTCAAGGACAGGCAATGCATCGTCACGTCGAGCGACCACGCCCCCACGGACCTGCTGGTGCCGCGTGGCAGGCGGTCAATATCGAGATCCAGGAATAGGCCGTTCAGAGCAGCAAGCTGGTTTACCGTTCGAGGGCCATGGAAGCGATGGAGGCTGATGTAGCCGTCACCATCCAGGAAATTGTTGGCCAACACTGGCGCGGTGGTCAGGGTGTAGGTTCTGGAATGTGCACGTCCGGTCGCATCCTTCGCCATGAGGGTCGCTTTGCCGATCGCATCTTCCGGATGCAGCAGTCGGACATAGGCTTCGGTGGTGAGGATCGGCGCTGCCGAGGCCGTCTCAAAGTGTGCTTGATCGAAGTGTCTCATTGCGAGGAACTGGTGCTGAATGCCCCCGCCTCAAAATTGGGTCTCCGTCTCACTCAGGCGGGCCGAACGCTTGATGAATACCGGGCAGAAAGCTGCCATGAAGGGTGGGCACCTGTTCAAAAAGCTGCTGGTCCGATGGATCGACGGTTCCAGCATTCCAGTCTCAAGCAAGCGACTGAAATCGAATCATTTTATCGTAAGCGTTGCCTGGACAGCACCTTCCCAGTTTTCGCCTGAGCTG
>TARA_R110000787_G_scaffold150826_3_pt1 | contig 12524 bp, 10 predicted proteins | sample TARA_R110000787 | Tara Oceans TARA_R110000787 (sample SAMEA4397920) | marine metagenome | biome: Polar Biome; feature: [DCM] deep chlorophyll maximum layer (ENVO:01000326); material: water (ENVO:00002006), including particulate matter (ENVO:01000060) such as... | depth 35 m
GGGCTAGGGATATAATCATGGCTAGCACATCGCCCTACCGCCGGATCGGCATCATCGGCACCGGCCGGGTCGCGTCCGCCATCGGTCTTGCGCTCGCCGACCATTCCGACGACCCGCTCCTGATCTGGGGCCGCAACTCCTCGAAATGCGCCGAGGCCGTTCGCACGATCGGACGTGCGCAGGCAGCCGGAGATGTGGCCCAGATCGCAAGCGACTGCGATCTCATCATGCTCGCCGTCGCGGATGACGCACTGGTCCAGATCGTCGTCGCAATGGCACAAGCCGCGCGCGCCGACCTACCGCGGTTCATCTTCCATGTCAGCGGGCGCAGCGGCGTCGCCATCTTGGAACCACTGCGCAGCGCGTCTTCCATGACGGCAGCGATCCATCCCGCCATGACCTTCACCGGCAACCCGCCGAGCGAAGTCGAACATATGGTCACAGCCCGCTTCGCCGTTACGGGATCGAGCGAGCAGGCCAGCGCGGCAGCGCAAGATGTCGTGAACCTGCTGGGGGGCGTTACTGTCGCCATCGCCGAAGCGCAACGCGAACTCTATCACGCCGCTTTGTGCCACGGGGCCAATCATCTCGTCACGCTGATCGCCGGTTCCTGCCAGGCGCTCGCAGCCGCTGGCGTCGCCGAACCGGACGCGCTGCTCGCCCCCCTGGTCCGCGCGGCACTGGATGCCAGCCTCCGGCAGGGCATGGCGGGCCTGTCCGGCCCGCTGCTGCGCGGGGATGAAGAGACGATCGACAAACATCTTGCGGCTCTGGGGCAACATTGCCCAACGCTCTTGCCGACCTATGGAGCAATGGCGCTGGCAACCCTTGATGAGCTGGGCAGGGTGGATGACGCGCGGCAGTCTTTCAGTGCATCGCTTTTGCAGCGCCTGAAAAGTTACTAGGGCGCTGTGTGGCGTAGATCGTCACTGCCCTTGATAGCGATCGGCGACGCGCTCCAGTCTAAGGCACCTAACTCGCGAACGCCACGTCGCTACGAGAGTGACGTGGCGGTACGTTTACTTGCCTGCAGTACAGCGCGCGATCAGGGCATTGCAGCGCCACCCTTGCGCAAAGGGTGCCAGATGATAGCCATTGGCGTAGATATTGGGGGCGGTCAGATAATCGGTCGAGATGATCTGGGCTCCGCTCGCCAATGCGGCCTCGCGGCGTCGCCCATCATCCTTGCGGGCATCGACCGTATCGATGTCGGCGCGGGTGCGGACGAGATAGCCTTTGCGAACCGCATCGCGGATTTCGACACCGCGCGAGACGGCATTGTCGAACAGCATGAAAGCAGTATGGGCCATGCCCGTCTTGCCCTGGACGAAGGCCATGCGTCCTTGCAAGGATGGCCGTCCGTCCAGATAGGGCGCGAAGGCGGGCAGGTTCATGCCCGGCACCAGGTACAGGAACAGAAACTTGCCGCGCGACTGCGCCAGCGTCGGCCAGCGTTGCGCCAGTGCAGCCGATTCCAGCGTCGGCATGTTCCCGCGCAAATCATCGGGTGTGAAGATTTTCTCCCGACCGATGATCGTGCGGATACTGTCATCCACCTCTTCGAAGGCGGCCTTGTCGAACGGCGGAACCTTGGTTGCGCCCGCTATGGCTTTGTCGAGCCCGGCAAGTTTGGGTTCCAGCAGGATAAATACCGGGCTGTGATCCGGCTCCGAGTCCGACCATTGCCGCAACATCGTCAGACAGGATCGCAATGTCGGGCACTGGCTACGAAAATCCACATCGGCGAGATGGAAGACTTTGATGCCCGGCTTGGTCAGTTCATCGCGATAGATGGGCGCCAGGTCACGGGCACCCTTTGCGCGCAATTGGCGATAGGGCAGGGGGTCGGCATAGGCACCGCCTTGCGGGTCGGGCTGCATGTCGATTTCCAGGCTGCGGACGCCGCTGCGTAGCTGCGCCTGCAGCGGCATCTGCACATAATCGAGAACCTGCGCCATGTCCTGGGTGCTGTTTGGGTGTTCATCCTCCATCGCCGCCGCCCGTTCGGGCGACATCGTCTTGACCATGGCCTGCATCAATGTGGTCAGTTGCGGGGTCATCAATGCCGTTACCCGGGGGTCGGCGGGTATCGCATAGCTATTATGCGTACCGACCACTTGGATCTGGTTGATCTTGAGCTGATCGGCCGACAGCGCAGCGGATGTGCTCCCGCCTTGCGCCGTCGCCGCACCGGCGAGAAGGAGAGCGGCGGCCAGTGCGCCGACATGGTGATGTTTCATATTGCTGTCCTTCGCCAGGTGATCAGAAGCTGACGTTGACGAAGCCGCCAACCGTGCGACGAGCATTGGCGGAGGTATAATGGAGCAAGCCGAGCGCGCCGTAATTCTGCCACCCAGTCGAAAAATAAGTATCGAACAGGTTGCGCGCATAGACGCCGAATTCGACCTTCTTATCCGGCAGCGCGAACGTCAGGCGGGTGTTGACCAGGCCATAGGCGGGGACATTGGAATAAGCAGGCTGACCAACCACGGTCCAATATTCACTGCGATAGGCATAGTCGGCATGGGCGCGTACACCAAAGCCGGAGCCGAATTCGGTCTCATAATCGATCGCTGCCGTCCCGGCCCATTCAGGCGAATTGGTTAGCCGCGAACCGGTATAGTTAGTCGTGGCATTATAGACATAATCGGTGAACTTGGCATCAGTGTAGCTGAGCGCTCCCGACAGGGTCAGGCCGCGGAACGGCTGAACCGCGACATTCCCTTCCACACCCTGCGTGCGCAGGCCACCGGCATTGCCGATCACCGTCGCGTCGATCAGGCCGCCCGCACCATCCGGGATCTTGGTGAGGATGGTCGCCTGGAAATCCTTGAAGTCCGAGCGGAAGATATCGACATTCAACCGCAGCCGGCGACCGAACCATTCGGACTTGATGCCTGCTTGCCACGCCTTGACCGTCTCGTCCCGATAAGGCGCATATTTATTGCCGAGAAAGGGGATCCCCGCCGGCTTATAGCCGGTCGAATAGCTTGCATAGAGCATGACATTGTCGGTGACCTGGAATTGCGGCGCAATGCGATAGGAGAAATTATTGCCGGACACCTTGCCATAATCGATGGCCGGGGCTGCGCTCGAACCAACGAAGCTGGGCGTATAGCCAGCGACCGGCACCGGATCGACGTTAACGAAGCCCAGGCTCTGCGAAACATTGTCGTGGGTATAGCGACCGCCGAGCGTGAGGCTAAGGCGCGGCGTGACGTTGAACTTCACCTGCCCGAATGCCGCCATCGTCTCATTCTGCGCGTCAAAGAGCGAGGCGTTGGCATCGACACCGATCGCACCGGTCAGCGCGATGAGCGTGGGACGCGGCACGCCATTGGCATAAAGCGGCGCGCCCAAAGTTGCCCATTGCAACTGGATCTGGCGCGCGCGAAGGTCATTGTAGAAGCCGCCGACCAGCCATTCGACGAAACCGCCGGTGGGCGAGGCAAGATGGATTTCCTGGCTGACCTTTTCGGTATCCAGATAGCCGTTGTTGAACGGGATATAGGCATAACGGTCCGTCGGCGTCAGGTTGGCCGGGGTCGCATTGTCATAGCGGGTGACGCGATAGGCGCTGATCGACGTCAGGTCGAGGTCACCCAGTTTCGCGTTCATGCGCAGCGAGGTACCCCATTCCTCGGTCGTTATCTCGCCGAAGGAGGAATCGGCCGTGTCCGCGCTTTTGGGGCCGGGAAAGACGCCCAGCTCGTTGAGGATGGCGGTAACCGCCGCGGGCTGGCCCGATACCGGGGTCCGCACACTGCTATCCCAATGATAGGCATAGTCGCCCGAAAGCATCAGGTTGAAGCCATCCGACGGCTCCAGATATAATTTGGCGCGACCGCCATATTCATGCTGCGATCCGACCTTGCGGTCGAGCGTCACGTTGCGCCCGAACCCGTCATAGGCCTGGTCGAAACCCGACACGCGCAACGCGGCAACTGGCCCCAAGGGAATGTTTACCGTGCCATTGAGGATGCGTTCGGCATGCTCGCCAAAGCTGGCGCTGGCGCGCACCGACGTCTCGCCGATCTTGGGTTTGCCCGTCGTCACCGCAATGACGCCAGAGGTCGCGTTCTTGCCGAACAGCGTGCCTTGCGGCCCCATCAACACGTCGATCCGCTCGATATCGACCAGGCCCGTCAGGCCGTTGGCGCGCTGACCGTCCATGACGACATCATCGACCACGACGCTGACCGATTTGGCGTTGGAAAAGTCGAACGACGTGCTTCCCACGCCGCGAATCTGGAAGGCAGCACCTTGTGTTGGGTCATATTGCACGCCCGGCATCGTATATTGAAGGTCGGTGACGGAGGTATAGCCGGTCTTGGCCAGCGTCTCGCCGCTGATGGATTGAATCGCCAAGGGCACTTTCTGACTGCTTTCGGCGCGCCGCTCGGCGGTCACCACAATCTCGTCCAGTCCCATATCGTCGACGGCTTGCTGCGCCTGCGCGACACCCGCGCAAAAGGGGAGTGCGGCTCCCATCAGCATCGTTGAAAGCAGATAGGCCCTGCGCCGTCCTTTGAGAATCGCCATGATATTTGCTCCGTCCCTTTAGAAGTTGGGCGGGCAATAGGAGTGGCTGATGACCGTTTTAAGACGATCGTTCGGTTCTTTATAAGCCTTATATAGAATTTATAAAACGACTGTACTGCTACCTGTCAGCGAGGCGAGTGTGTCGGGGCCAGGTGCGACCGGCTCTCCACTCGCCAGCATGCGCAGACCGCTGCCAATCAACGCCATGACCAAGGCCTGCACCCGTGCCCGGTCGGACTCGGGCGGGATGTTCAGCCATTGGGCGATCTGGCCGTGGACATTTTCCGCGCGCCGCCGCCGCATATCGATCGCAAAGGGGAGAAAATCGGGATTCCAAAGTGCCGTCAGGGCGCTTTCATGGGTCAGTCGGATGACATCGACACTGCCGGGCGCCGTCGCGTTGGAAGCCCGGATATCCGCGCGCATGCGCCGATAGATGGCTTCGACACCGGCAAATAACAGGTCGCGCTGGGTCGGATAATGGTGCGCGACGCTGGACGCCGCCATGGTTGATGCCTGGGCAACGAGGCGATGGGACAGGGCACCCACGCCCTGTGCGACAATGACGTCGGCAATATGTTCGGCGACCACTGCCTTGGTTCCTTCTGGCCGTTCCGCCGCCTTGCCGAGCGCGGCGGCGGACGGCACGGCCAGTCTTTCGATCAACCGCATGTGCCATTGGCTCCACTCCGGCATGACGGGCTGCGCCTCGTCCCGCAGCAGGCCGCGCACGGTCGAGAGGCGCAGCAGCCGGTAATCGACATCATTCGCCAGCAGGAGGGAAAAAGGCTGCTCATCCAGGCAATAGCGCGCGACCCGCCGCACGAGAGCGGCTGTGTCCGCACCGCTGCCGACAAGATCGCGCCAGAGCTTTTCGCCCCCTTCGATCAATGTGGCGACCCGGGGCAGGGCTTGCGGGTCGCGGCTGGCAAAGAGCAGGATTTCGCCCGTCACGATGGCGGAGGTGCGTCGCTCGCCAAGGTCGAGCCAGGCAATGATCAGGTCAGGCAGAATGCCGACCGCGACCGGATCGACCCCCGCGACCCGGCTCCGCCACGCCTGCCCGATGTGCTCAAGCAGCTCTATTTCCCGATCCACGATCGCAGCGACCAGCGCCGCGCGATCGCCGATGCGATAGCTGATCGATCCTACGGACATGCCGGCCTCATCGGCCACCGTGCGTAGACTCATGCCCGCAAGGCCGCGCTGCGCAACGACGGTCCGTGCAGCATCAAGTATGGCGGCATTGCCTTCCCGTGCGAGGAGGGCGGTTCGATCGATAAGGCGTGTCATGAACCTGTGCATATCGCCTGACACGCGACAGTCCAGCGTTGCCGGGTGCCATTCGATCGATCGATCAACGCGCGCCGACCCGCAAACGTCCTGACGTGGCGGAGGCCAGCACAGTCGCGCACAGCCGCTGGACCGCGATCTCTGAGCGGCTATAATGTAGCGTACATGGCATTGTAGAGAAGATTGCTGGCAGTTAACAAGTTTCAGTACGCACCAGATAAGGGCGGCGCCCCGGCGTCGCCTTTTTTTTGTGCGCGTCACCCGCCGGCCTGCGCTGATCCTTCCACCTGCCGGTCGGCAAAGGCAAACACCGCATCGTTGAACGCATCATTGGCCTCGCCCGCCACCATATGATGGGCGCCATCGATAGGGACATAGTCGGCATGCGGCACCATCGCCAGGAAGGCGCGCGCGCCTTCCTCGGTCACGATCCGGCTGCGTCCGCCCCGGATCAGCAAGGTGGGGATGGTCAGCCCGCGCGCTGCCGTCTCCAGCATGGTCGGACCGTCCGCTTGCTGCTTCGGGTCCATCACCATCGACATGAAGGCCGGGTCCCAGTGCCAATACCAGCGCCCGTCGCGCCGCCGCAAATTCTTCGCCAGGCCCCGGCTGTCGCGCGGTTTGTCGCGATGGGGAAGATAGGCCGATACGGCATCCGCCGCTGCCTCGATCGAACCGAATCCCTCTGATCCTGCGTTCATGAAGGCGATCACTTCATTGGCGCCATCCATGTCGATCGTTGCGGAGATATCGACCAGCACCAGCGCGCGGATCGCAGCGGGATCGGCGGCGGCCACGACCATGCCCATAATGCCGCCCAGCGACGCACCGACCAGCACCGGCGGCCGCTCCAACTGCGCCAGAACGCAGCGCAGATCGTCGGCGAAGACGGCCAGATCATAGCGCCCATCGGGCGACCAACCGCTGTCGCCATGCCCGCGCAGGTCCAGGGCTATCGCCCGAAAACCACGATCCGACGCCTGGATCACCGCCTTGCCCCAACTTTGCCGCGTCTGTCCGCCGCCATGTAGGAACAGGATCGGCGGGCCATCCACGGGGCCAGCGACGTCCGCGGCCAGGTCTATATTCATGCCCCGTAGGGTCAATCTTTCAATCGCGCTCATGCCGCGATTGTCACCCCTTCGACGTCGCAAGGAAATCCTCAATCTTCCAATTCTATGAGCCGCACGCGCACGCTTTGCGTCCTATCGAACGACGACCGACCCTTGCAATCAATCTCATTGATGGAGGTTAAGGAGCCATATTAGTTTGCGACTTTCCGGGCGTCTCGTCGTTGGGGATATATCCGGTTGCCACTGGCGCCGGTTTTCATCTTTCAAGACGGGAACCATTATGTCCGACAACAACCATGATATTTCGACCCTTAACGGCCTGATCGCGACCACGATCGACAGCGCCGATGGCTATACCGAAGCCGCAAAGGACAGTGAAGGCGGCCGCTTCGTCGCGCTTTTCACCAGCCGGGCGACCGAACGCCGCGCAATTGCGAGCCGTCTTCAACAGGAAGTCGTGCGCCTTGGTGGCAAGGCGGAAGATGATGGCACCATGCTTGCTGGCGCGCACCGCATGTTCCTCAACCTCAAGGCGATGATGACGAAGCATGACGACAAGGCGATCGTCAATGAAGTCGAAGCTGGCGAAGATCATATCAAAGCCAAGTTCGAAGACGCGCTGGGCGACATGGAACTGACGCCCGCCGTGCGCAGCGTGATCGAAGGCTGCTACACTTCGGTCAAGGCCGGGCATGACGAAATGCGCGACATCAAACACGCGATGCAGAACTAAAAGCAGATCGGCGGGGGTAACCCCGCCGACTGACCGTTACGGCCGGTCAGTCCGGTGTCACGACCCGTGCTTGATCGATTTCGACGACGGTCGGCAACCGAAGCAAGACAATCGCATCGCGATTGCGCGCGATCAGCTCCGCCTCTTCAAAGGCGTCGAGCCAACCCTCCATCGGCCACATACCCCATTTTTTCCGAAACAGCCGCGCATTGCGCACAATATCGGCCAGATGCTGCAGCGGCGGGTCGATCATAGCATGATATTGATGAAAGGCACCTGTCCCGCCCAGGAAGAGCAGCGGTAGGGCCGCTGCCTTTGCGCGAAAGCCAAAGTCGGTATCTTCGGCCCCATAGCCGGTAAAGCCCTCATCGAACCCGCCAAGCTCAACGAACCGCTCGCGCCGGATTCCGAAGATCAGCGACCAGAACAGTCCGGCATTATCTTCTTCCCGCAGCCCCTTGGCGGGAAAAGGGCGCACCGGATGCGGCTTGGCGCATGACATCAACGCCGCTTCATCCCACTGGCCGCGCGCATCCCGAGGGCCAAGATACAGCGCTTCGGCGCAGATCAGGGCATCTTGCCTGTCCAGCGCATCCGCCATCGCTGTCGTCAGCCCCCGCATCGGGATGCAATCGACATCCAGGAACAACAGCCTGTCGCCGCGCGCCGCATGCGCCGCAGCATTGCGTGCAGCGGCAAGCGGCAGGCCGGGCCGATCGAGCCGCACAATATGTACCGGATATCGCGTGGCCTGCACTTCGACGGGCGGGTCACTGCCCATATCGACGATCACCAGTTCACCCGGAAGCCTCTCGCTACGTCCCAAGCCCTCGATCAACTGCGCCAGATGCCCTGGCCGGTTCTTCACGATCGTCAGGACACTCATCGTCATGTGGGGCTGCGCCACAGGTCCAGACGATAGTCTTCCCGATGCTCGGTCGCGATGACCTCCATCGGCTCCGGCAGCGCCGCGCGAAACTTCTCCACCGCTTCATCTCCACTTTGCGGATAGTCGGTCTCGCCCGTCCAATGGACCAGCAATATGTCGCCGCCCGGCGCGCTGTGTGTGCCAGCCCATTGGGCCGCCCTGCGAATATCGTCATCATCCCAATAATAGACGACTTCGGACAGGATGATGAGGTCGAACGGGCCACCCAGCGGCACGTGCGCGGGAAAGGTCATGCGGTTGAACGAGACATGATCGAACGCCGCGCACCGCTCACGCGCGCCTTGCAGCGCCGTTTCGCTGACGTCGATGGCCACCAGTGCCCGGCAATGTTCGGCCAGATCGCGCGTCAACATGCCCTTCGCGCAGCCGACCTCGAACCCCAATTCATAGGGTCGATCGCCCAGCGCCCGAACGCTATGCGCATATTTGGCCCGCTCATAGGCGCTCGTTTCCAACGACCAGGGATCGGGCGTCCCCTGAAACATCTGTTCGAAATAGAGAGGCTCCAGGCTGTTCACATGCCGTGTCATGGCCGTCTCCGCACATAAAGGATGTCGTGCGCCGCCATGCGTCGCTGATCCGGGGAAAGGCGAAAGCCGGGGCCATGCGCGGCGGTCAACTGGCTGCGATGCGCCGCCAGCGCCAACCGCCGCTGTCCCGCAGGCATTGGCGCCGTCTGGATCACGCGCCGCATATGGTTATCGGGCCTGTCCGCCCAGACCAGATATTCCGCCACCAACAGATTGCGCATTGCCTGCGCATGCACGGCATAGGCCAGCGCCGCTGCTGCGGCATGGTCGCAATGCGGTTCATGCCTGGCCGTGACCGCCAGCGCATCCACCCGCCAACGCCGACACAAGGCCGCGAGATAGCGCGCCGTCCGTTCGAACAGCGGGTCACCAGGACGTGCCGGCGTTGCATCCTTCCAGTCCAGATGCACGGGCCGCCGCACCTGTCCACCGGTCAACCGCTGCAGCGCCCGGGTCGCCTCGCGCCGCCGCGCCGCCGCCAGTCTTTGCGCCGTCGCATGCGATCCCGTGCCATCGGTCAGATAGACGAGACCCGCCAACCGACCCGCCTTCGCCGTCTGCGCAATCAGCGCGCCTGCCCCCAATGTCTCATCGTCGGGATGCGGGGCCAGCACCAGCCAGCGCAGATCACGCCATTGGCGCGAGGACAGAGTGGCCGTCACCATAATGTATCCTCCGCGCCCCAAGCATCATGATCGAGCCAGGTGAGCGCCGCCTGATCCCGCGCATAATCGGGACCGCCCTGGCGCAGATAAAGGCTCACATCCCGGCTGATCTTGTCGATCCGCTGCCCGTCCATCGCGCTGCGCGTACCCACGATGCGCGCCGCAAGTTCCATGACATCCAAAGCGGCACGCTCCACAACCCCGCGCGTCATCCGCGCAAAAGCAGGGCCATCGGCATCCTCCCGCGCGGCGCGAAGAGCCGCTTCGCGCACCCACAGATAGGCGGTGCGCGTGGCCGCCACCGCATCGGCGAATTTCGCGCGTTGCATCGGGTCGCCGCGCGCCGCGTCCGACATCGCCTTGCGAGTTTCGATCAACAGCGCTTCGATCCCGCCCAGCTGCACCGCCGTGAACCGCCACGCACCGGTCGTGAACAGCGGTTCGCGATCATAGTCGCCCGGCCCCCCCAGAAGGTCATCTTCCGCAACGATCATGTCGGTCAGATCATATAGGCCGCTCCCCGTCGCGCGCATGCCCCGCACCCGCCATTGCGACAGGTCGGCCCGCGCCGCATCGTCCGCCGCCACCACGATCAACCGTCGCGCGCCGTCTTCGGGCTGCACCGTGATGATCGCATGCACCAGCCCGCCCGCGCCGGTCGCAAAGGATTTCGCGCCCTTTAGCACCCGGCCGATCATCTGCACGCCCGGCGGCGGCTCGGTCGCCCACATGCCGTAAAAAGCCCCCGCGTCCAGCCTCTGTCCTAAGCCATGATGCTGCGTCGCCGATCCGAAACGATCGAACAGGATCATCGCATTGACATGCCCTTCATAGAGCCGCCCGACACTGAGGTCTGCCCGACCTATAATCCGAAGGACATTGAACAAGCAGAGATGCCAGGCGTCAACACTCCCGAAATCATGCCCACCACTGGCGACAGGCGCAAAGCAGCGATGCAGCCCAGCGTCAGCCAGGCATTTCATACTCTCGATCGGGAAAACCGGCGCGGCATCATAGCGTGCCCCTAACGCCGTCAGCCTTGGCGCAATGGCACTCGCCCGCGCTGCGGGCAGATCGATGGCAGTGGCGGGGGAGGGTGACGCACTCATGCCGACATCGTCCCTGCGCACAGCTTCGCCACTTGACGGCCGAGCCATTGAGCGGCGGCCTGCGCGCCCTGCGGATTGTGCAACCGTTGCCGCGCCTGCGACGGCAAGGCCTTTGCCTGCGCCAGCAAGGATGGCCACGCTGCTGCCTCCGGCCAATCTTGAAGCACGACCGCCGCACCCAGCCGCGCCAGACCACTAGCCGTTGCCTGTTGTTCACCAAAGGGGCGCGCTTCGGGCAAGCAGATAAAAGGCCGATCCGTCACCAGAATCGCGCCGACCAGCCCTTCGCCCGCCGCGCCGATCACCACGTCGGCCGCACAGATCTCACGCGCCGCATCGTCAACCCAACCCGCGATCTCCAGATTGGGCGGACAATCGCCAACGGGCGACACTGGCCCAATCGCCCGCCACTGCACATCCGGGCAGGCCCGCGCGGCCTCGGCCAGGCGCGCGCCATCGCCTGGCGCACCGCCACGTCCGAACACCACCAATATCCGCCCGGACGACGGCATCGCCCCGGGGGCAGCTTGCGTGATGCCAGGCAAATAGCATGTCCGTTCACGCACCCATGTCGGCGTCGATGCCAGCTCAAGATCGGCATGAAAGGGGGCCAGCAATGCCGTCGCGCTGCGAAACGCCGCCACATGCGGCGCGTCGTTCCGTTCACCGTTCAACCGAACGCAAACGGTCGGCACCGATGCCAGCCGCGCAAGCATCGCCATTTCCACCGACACATCGACTACCATCAGCGCAGGCCGTTCCGTCGCAATCCATTGCGCCACCCGCGCCACCCGCATCCGCACCCCGTCATGGTCGATCGGCGCATAATGCAACGCCGCCGGTCGCCCACCGCTCGCATCCACGCCATCGAACCGGCCTGACACCGGCCGATCATCGGCCAAATCAATCCCGGCCTCGCCAACCCCCGTTCCCAACAGGGTAATCGGCCAAGTGCTCGCATCCGCAATCGCCTGCGCCCGTGCCCGATGCCCGGCACCATGGTGGTGGACATAATAGCCGATCGGTCGTCGCGTCATGTCCCCACCTCCAATGCCATGTCGTGCGGCATAGGCGGCAGCAGCGGTTCGTGCCGTGCGATCAGCGCATGGCCATCCGCCCGCGCGCGCAGGCGCTTGCGCCACATCGCGCGCGCCCGCCAATGATCGAACGCCGGTGCCAAGGGTCGCCCGCCGTCTTCTGCAACTTGGTAAAGCTGCTGCATCGCGCTCGCCATACCCCCCTGCGCGCGCCCCTCCAGGCGCGGCGACACGGGGATGCGCACATCAGCCGGATGCGCGAGCCGCGCGCCGATGGCAAGCGCCGCCATCACCAACGCCCGATCCTCGCCCGTCGCCAACAACGGCACACCGCCACACGCCCGATACACCTCGGCACGAATGGCCAGCGATGCGCCGGTATGATCGCCATGGCGCGGTGCCGGATCCCAGGGGAGGGGGTCGATCGCATCCTCGATCGCGCGCACCGCGCTCCAATAGCCGTCCCATGCCGCGCGCAGAGCCAGCACAGGCGGGGGCAGGGGTTCTTGCCCGTCGATGTCGATCCGACCACCCACCAGATCCGCACCACGGTCCAGCGCCGCCGCGATATTGCGCAGCCAATCGGCGGGCGG
>TARA_R110000787_G_scaffold109021_3_pt1 | contig 12519 bp, 9 predicted proteins | sample TARA_R110000787 | Tara Oceans TARA_R110000787 (sample SAMEA4397920) | marine metagenome | biome: Polar Biome; feature: [DCM] deep chlorophyll maximum layer (ENVO:01000326); material: water (ENVO:00002006), including particulate matter (ENVO:01000060) such as... | depth 35 m
GCGACTCCAGACATCATTGCGGCTGAAACCGCATTGCGTGGACCAATGCAGGATCTTGCCTTGGCGGATGCTAAAAAGGCTTTGATAGGCGGGGTTACTCCTGATATGCTCAGAGCCCGCGATGCGGCTGAAGAGCGGCTTAAAACTGCTCAAGGGAAAAAAGCTTCTGCGGAGCAAGATATACAGTCAAGAATTAAGACACTAAATGATAAGACTGGGTATGATGACGCATCAGAAATAGCACGTCTGACCAATCTTAAAGATGAGTACACTGACCTTGTTGCTAAAGGTGATGGGGATAAAACTCTTTACCAAAACACCCTAGATACCATAAGGGTAGAGCTTGGTGAAGATGTGCCTAATTTTCAGGGTAGTTGGAGAATTGGTCGAGGATTTACTGCTGAACAAAGAGAAGAACGCTTTTCTGGTCAGCAACAAGCAAGGGACAATCAAGAAGTTGAAAATCTTGCATCAAGTCTTCAAGAATTAAAGGAAAGCGGCGATCTTAGCGATGATGCTATTACAGCATTGGAAGGCAATTTTAACAGGGCTGCTGATTCTATATTAGATGCTAACCCAGGAATGCTTGAACTATCCAGAAGGGCAGTTAAAAGCCAAGCAAAGGTAGGCAGGGAACTAAAAGATGCTGCGGCCAGGGGTGAATTTACTACAATAAGCCAACTGGCTCCCGATCTTGTAAAACTTTACAGGGAGTCTGATCCAGGTTCTCAGAACCTTGCAGATATTGCTTCTGAAAGAGCAGAGCAACTAAGCACTCAAAGCCCTTCAGAGGCACAGAAAAGTTTTAACACTCTTGCTACAAATTTAGCTCAACGTGTAGACCCCACTACACAGGCCCAGGCTGGAGTTGGCGCAGCAAGGGAGGGCCTTCAGGCTGCTGGAACCAATCTTGGTGCAGCTCAGACCGGCCTTGCAAGTCTTGCTGAAACAGTGGGTCAAAGAGTTCCTGGTGGAGATCTTGGTACAGCAGCTAGAGAGGGCATACAGGCTCTTCTGGGCGGAGCGGCTATGGGGCAGACCGGCGATCAGCAAACTGTTGCTCAGCAAATTGGTCAACTGTTACAAGGGCCACAAGCAGGTGCAGCAGAACAACGTTTGCTTGATGTTGCTGGACAGGGGCCATCGGCTGCTGAACAACAACTTCTACAAGCTGCTGGAGGGCCAGCATCAGCAGAGGCTCAAGCTCTTGGTCAGTTTGGACAGCAAGCTCTTCAGGGTGGTCAACGTGCAGCGTCGGGTGTTGAGCAAGCGTTGCAACAGCAAGCAATGCAGCAACTAGGTTTTCAAGCTGCTGGAGCTTCTCCAGAGGAGCAAGCCCTTCAGCAACGTATTGGTGGTTTAATTGACAGTGCAGGAACACTTTCCCCAGATCAACAGCGTCAAGTGGAGCAAGAAGCTCTTGCACTGGGTGAACGCCAAGGCAGGGTTAGAGACACCTCCACCGCTGCTGGTGTTGCTGGTCGTTTATCTGAAGCCCGCAGAGCTGATGAGGCCCAAGACCTTATGGCTGCACAGCAGCTTCTTGGTCAGCAACAAGCAATGCAGCAAGGCCGCACGGCGGAAGAGCTGCAACGCATGGGAATGGGTGGTCAGTTTGCAGGACAAAGCGAAGCATTGGTCCAACAGAGGTTGGCTGAAGAAAGAGCCTTGCAGCAAATGGGAGTTGGAGCCGCTGGAACTGCTGCTGGTTTACAAGCACAGCAATCTGGTTTGCAGCAACAGGCGTTGCAAGCTGCCGGAGGAATGGCTGGTCAAAGAGCTGGTCAGGCACAGCAAGCCCTTGGTGCAGCAGGAAGCTTAGAGCAGTCCAGATTGTCTCAACAGTTACAGGGAACCGGACTAGCTCAGAACATTGCTCAAGCTGGTTTTGCTTCAGGTATGGCCGGAAGAGAGCAGCAGCTTCGGGAGTTGGGAATTGGATCACAGGAGGCAGCTCGTTTTGCACAGCAGCAGGCTCAACAAGATGCAATGCAAGGTCAGATTATAGGGCAGCAAGCAGGTCTTGCTGGTCAACAAGCAGCCTTTGCGGGTGCAGAAGCCGGGTTTGCTGGTCAACAATTTGCACAACAAGCTGGCATTGAGCAGCAACAGTTTCAGCAACAGGCTCAGAGAGACTCAGCATTGGCTAGTATTTTTGGAGCACAAGCTGGTCTTGAACAACAGCAATTTGCTCAACAGCAAGCATTGGCCGGACAAGCCGACGCGCGTTTAGGTCAAGCATATCAAATGCAAAGGGCAATGGGTCCAGACGTTGGAGCGTTCTTTGGTCGCCCTGCTTCTCAAGCAGAAGGACTGCAAGTTCTTGGTATGGGTCAACAACAAGCAATGTACGGAGCCACTCCACAAGCAACCGATCCAATGATGGGTGTTAATATGGCTCTACAGCAACAGGCTAATCAAGCAGGTTTGGATGCTGCTGCAATGGCCGGTTCGGCCCAAGCTCAGAGTGGACTGTTTGGAGGTCTTGGCTCTATAGCTGGTGCTGCTTTGGGTGGTCCAATGGGTGGAATGATAGGTAAAGGTTTAGGAAATTTATTTTAATTAGGAGATAATTATTATGGCAGTATTAGGTAGCACAGTTGATCCCCGGTTGGGGGCCGTAAACCCTGCGGCAATACAGGCACTCTCACAAGCTGGAGCGGCAACGGGACAGATGTACCAAAATCTTGGTCAGTCTGTTGCTGGTGTAATGGAAGACGCTAAAGAAAAGAAAACATCAGATAGACTTTACCAAGTTTATTCAGAAAAACTTTCTTCTTTAGCCGATGCAACTGATTCAGATGTAAAAGGTTTTAGGACAGTCCTTGAGGCTGCAAAAGAGGGAGGCCCAGCAGCAATGAATCAGTTTCATGGAATGGCAAGCGGTTTGTTCACCAGTGGAGTTGCCTCTGACTCACAAACCAAGCGACTTAGAATGCAACTAGAATCTTCAATGGATAGACTTCACGTCGCTAGGGAATACGACGAAAATGAAATAAATCTGAATAATACTTGGAAGAAAAACCATGAAACTCTGGATCATGCACATGATAAGAGATTGCTTAAGATAAAGAATTTTCAAGAAACGAAAGAGAGGGAAGGTTCAGAAGATTATATTACTTATTTAGAGGGCATAAAGCATGACTATGGACAACTGGACGCCAAACAACTTTACAACCTCCAGCGTAGAAACGCCTTGTCTCTTGAAAAAGCCGAAACAGATGGGGATATAAGAAAGGCTAGAGCAATAGCTGAAATGCAATACCAACTTGAAGAAGTTTATACAGATAAACAAATTCAAAAATCTAGGGACTTAACCCAAGAACTAATTGCTGCTCGCGGTATAGAAGATGAAACAAAACGAAAGCTTGCATTACAAGATGTTCAAACTTCTTTTAGGGAAGCCAAACTGGCCGTTCCAGATATAGATAATTTAATATTATCATCTGCGGATTTAAGGAATAAAATTATTGATGGATCTTTTAGTAAAAACAATATACCTGAATCATATAGGTCTATAATACAAGACACCAAGGATGCATCTGCTCAAGAAATATACGGAAATATGCTCTTGTCTTCTCAGGGTTTGCTTTTTAAAGACGAATCACAAAATAAAGAATTCATCAATGCATTTGAAAAAAGATACGGAATAAGAGATAAATTTTTTAAAGGTGTTTTTAGGGGGTTAGACTATTACACTTCAGCCGCTTTAAACGCCATTCCGGGCGTTGGGCTTTTTGTAGATGATTTTGACCTAGATATGCAGAAAGCCCGAAGGGATAATGGGTTAACAGTATATGCCGATCAAACACCAACACTTAACGAGTAATAATGCCTTTTACTACCGTCAACCTAAAGTCTGGTGAGTCTGTTCGGGTTGAACATTCGGAAGATGCTACCAGAGATGAAATTGTTCAACTAGCTAGGGAAGATGCCGCAGCTCAGGCTTCTGCACCCCGAAGTGGTGGTTCTCTTGCTAGAACCGGCCTTGGAATTGCTGGTGAAATAGCTGTTGGCGAAAGTGCCAAGCTAGGAGGAGCCGCCGCAGGAGCCACCATAGGAGCCGCAGGTGGCCCGTTGGGCATGGCCGTAGGCGGAGGCATAGGATATTTGGTAGGAGCCATTTCTGGGGGTCTTGGAGGCTCCTATTTCAGACAGAAGATGTCACGCCCTGGGGAAGATTTGTCCCAAGGAGAAATGGTTGCCGACACTCTGATTAATCTTATTCCTTTTGGAGCAATTGGAAAGGGTGCTAGCCTAGCTACGAGAACAGCTCAACACGCAGCTTTAGGCGGGGCCATCGGAACCGGAGCAACTGCTGTTGAATCGGTCATAGAACAGGGAACCTTGCCCACTTTGTCTGAACTTGCCAAAGCAGGAATAACATCTTCTGTTCTTGGTGCTGGCTTTGGTATGACAGCAGAAAGATTTGCTAAAAGCTACGAGAAGTTTGCTGGACGCAGACCCGAACGCATGATGGATGCGTTACGCAAAAAAGACCCAGATGCCGTAGACCTAGCCAATGCTGCTGAATCTTCTGCACTCCGCAATGCTAAACAAACAAATCAAAAGATGCAGCAGGAAATACTGAATCGACGCGAGCAGTTTGACGATGATTTGATTAGGCTTTTGCAAGAACAAGACCAATCTGGCGGTGGAATATACGCTGGAACAGGAAGGCTTAAAGTTGAGCCAGATGTGTTTGTTACGAAAAAAGGAAAAAACAAAGGAGAAATAATAGAAGAGGGAACGGATGCTTACAGAGCTTTGCGTTTATCTAGGCCAATAGCTGAAAGAAGGATGAATATATTGGATTCCGAGTTCCAAGGATATACAGATTCTATAAGACAGGCATCCAGCAAAGCCAACCTAAATCCTATGCAGCTCAGTAATAGGATAGATGAGTATTTACACGCCAAATACGCTCCAACATATAACAAGAAGGTTAAGTTTGATGGTGGTGCTGGTGTTAGTGTTCTTGGTAACGAGATGACAAATGCGAACGCCAAGAAAATAGTAAAGAAATTTGATGCTGATGTCCTTCCGTTTGCATCTAGTGCTGTAAAACAAGCTCAAAAACTTTCATCTGACATAGCTGAAACTTTGTATGAAGGTAAAATAATAAACCAAACTACATACAATCAGTTTAAAGAGAATCCAGACTATGTTCCTTTACAAAGATTGATTGGTGACTCCTTAGATCCAAACCAAGCAGAAAACTTTTATTTTAGTAGGGCTGTATTTAAGCCAAGCACCTTAAAACAGGCAAAGGGAGATGTAGAGCTTGAAGCTTCTATTACAAAAAACTTGGTTACGGCCAATATAGAAGCAATAAAACTAGCCGAAGCCAACAAGGCTAATTTAGTTTTCAAGAGACTTTTGGAAGATCCAGCCAACAAGGAAAGAGCTGGTGATATTGTTAAGGTTCAGAAAGAAACAGCTTCTGGCAGAAATTTCACAAAAGACACTCCTGTCATAACCGTTTTTGATCCATCAAAACCTTATACAATTACAAAAACAATTGATGGAAAAAAGGTAAAGCAACCATCTATTAAGTATTATTTAGATTTCAGCGATGGGGTGGCCCCGGAACTTGGGTCTGCTGTTAGGGGAGTGAATAAAAACGATATGGGTAGCTTAATGAAAGGCTCTTATGCCATAAATAAATATCTTGGTGCTATATATACCGGATATAACCCATCATTCATGCTTCCCAATCTTATGCGTGACCGTGTTGTTAGTGCGTTAAATACATATAGAAATTTGGATTCATCAGCTTTGACATCTATTTTAAATCCCAAAGGCACATATCAAGAAATAAACGTAATAAGGAAAAAACTTTTTGATAAACCTCTTCAGGGTCAAGAAAAACGATTAGGTGCTTTATATGAAAGGTTTGTTGCTGACGGCGGATCGGCTGGCGGTATAGCTACAGACACTCTTAGACAGATACAAAAAGACGTTAAGGATTTTGACTTTTCTAATAAAAGCACCACCAAGAAACGAGTTGCTGCGTTTAACAATTTTGTAAGGAAGGCTAATGAAATGGTTGAAGATTCAACCAGATTTAGCGTTTACCGAGCAAGTATTCAAGGAGGAAAAAGTGGAAAGGATGCGGCTATGGCAGCTCGCAATGCTAGTTTTGATCCCAAACAAAAGGGAACTCGCGGCGATCAGCTTAGAGCTTTATATTTGTTTTCCAATCCTAGTATCCAATCGACCAAAAACTTTTGGAGAAGCCTAAAAGACCCCAAGGTTTTTAAGCCAGTTCTGGCCGCAACACTTGGAACTGCTGTGTTAATTGAAACATACAACTCCATTATCGATCCAGACTGGAGAAACAAAGTGAAAGGTGGACCGGGCAAGAGCGAGTGGAGACTGAACAAAAATCTGGTTGTTTTAAATCCATTCAAGGGTGAGGATGGAAGCTTGTCTTACTCTCAGTTCCCTTTGGCCCATGAAATTTCCCCAATATGGACTGCTACAAATGGCATTGCCCGAATGATGCACAATCAAAGCTATAAGGCTGGTGCAGCAGCAGGGTTGCTAGATGCAGAGGAACTTGCGGCTATGCCTGGAAGGTTGGATTCCACAGATCAAATAATTAAGGGTATAGGCCAAAGCATCCTAGACGGATACAATCCGACTGGGGGCAGCTTAATTCCAACTGTACCAAGGAGAATTCTAGAACTCACATCCTTGAATAAGGACGGTCTGGGTAGAGAAATTGTTCCTGAGTATTTGATGGATCAGAACATGGCGGCATATGCTAAGGTTAACCCTTGGACCGCAAAAACTGTAGGTGGAGAAATTGCAATTGAGCTTTCCAAGGAACTAGAAAATCTTGGTGCTCCTGTATCTCCAGAAAAACTTCTCTATATGTTTCAGACTGGACTTGGTGGAGCGGGAACTGAAACATTAAGGTTGTTTGATGTTACAAGTAAGCTGTTTAATCGGGAGGAAATTAAAGCTAACGACGTTCCAATCTTCCGAAGATTCTTTGGATCAACTTATGCAGATGGGTTTGAGCAACGCACCGGTATAGAGCCCGATCTAAAGTTGTTTGAGTATGAGCAAAACACTCAGAACTCTTTAAACAGCCAAGAAGCCTTTGATGTAATCACTAGATTGCAAAGCATAGACGATCCACTTGAGAAGCAAATGGCTTTGCAGACTGAACTGTCGGCTTCTAACAAATCGGTTCAACGCAGAGTTAGAAAAATGCTTCAAGACAAGGAGCGTGGAATAACTAGGGGCGACAAGGATATTAGGAGGCTAGGAGTTGAGAACGGAAACAGAGCTAGATTTTACCAGTCTCAAATTGAACGCATCCCACCTGCATATGTAAGTCAATTTATTCAAGAGCAAAAAGATAAAGGGATCTTGACTGAAAGCGTGGAGAATCAATTAAGGATTAGAAACGCATTGGAATCAATTGCACCTGCTTCAGTGATAAATGAAAACTAAAACCATATATATGTTGGAGGGTAAGAACTACACCGGAAAGCACAAGCACTTCAAAAATGGTCGCTGGTTTACTGGGAAATCACACACTACATCCAGTGAACCGTTGGTCAGACAGGATAGGGTGATTGCTGGTTCTAGAAAACGCATCTCCTACTAAAAAAATAAGGGCCGAGAATGACCTCGGCCCCGACGGGTTTAATGAAAGGTGAAAAAGATAAAACACCTTTTCCAAAGATTACTCTTCTGGATTACCGTCTAAAGTTTCTTCTTCCTTTGGTGGATTGAGTTGTTTGTCTAGCTCTTCACACTGCTCATCGCTCATTTCGTCGATAGCTTTGGAAGCTTGTGCCTTTAGAACATTGGCACATCCCACAACAGTCAACGAAGAAGTTAATAAATCTTTCACATGATCTATTGTTGCTGTGTTTATCAGGTAGTTAGCGTAGTCTTGTTTTAATTTATCTAGGTCCATTATATAACTTTCTTGTTTTTGTTTTTGTCTCGGTGGATGGCTGCTAACAGCAATGCTGCGTAGCCAATGATGTCCATTAAAGTATCTTCAACTCCCTCGTCTTTAACAATAAGGGTTCCGCTTTTGTAATATGTTTTTAGTCTTCCAAACTTGTCCCCCATTCTTACGGCCAGCCCCCTCTTTGCATCCACACCAAAGTCATTGGCTGCATCAAAATTTGCAAGGGCATTGTCTGAGTCTGAGGTGTAGTCGTGGTTCTTTTCTAATAAAACTTTAAGCATCCGCTCAAATAGTTTCACTACAAATTTTCTAAGTTCATCTTTGTTCATAGCTCTATAAATTTAACCAAGTGCATGGGAGACATATAGAAATCCTGCACCATATCTTCATAGCGTGAGTCTTTTTTAGTTTCACAATACCAGCTCTTGTGTGAGCTTCCCTTCACGATTGCTGCATGGGTTTCTCTTTTGTTTAAATAGTAATATCTGTAAGGCCTTGGCTTTGCTCTGTCAAATGAATGCTTAGCGCATACAATAAATTTTGAATTGAAAGGCCAGTCGGCTCTGCCGGTAAAGTCAACGCCTAGCTTTTTCACTTCAATCCTTTGACCAACATACAAGTCCCCGTCATCGGCAAACTCCTCCCACTCCTCATGTGATGGAGCAACGAATGTTGGTGGTATGCTTACCGGATAGCCCATCGAGCTGATGTGGTTTGCAATTTTCCAAACTGGCCCGTGGCTTTTGGCTAAATGTTTTTTAAATTTTTCATTGTCGTTCATTTCTTTCTTCTTTTTGCATTCTCTTCTTTTGTCTTGGTCTTGTGTGCTTCCTTGCTAACTGCCTGTAGGTTTTCTTTTCCGCAGAACAATCTAGGAAGAAGCTCGTTCCAATTGTATCCAAGATATTTAGTTTTGCGTCCCCACTTTTCGGGAACCACCGGCTCGATGTGATCGACCTGCATCTCCTTTGCCGGGAAAAGCTTATTGGTAATAGCACATCGGTACATCTTCCGCATCCTGCCAGTCTTCTCATTCTTCTGGCTCTCAACAAACGACTCATTGAGTGTTTGATATTTGGGAGCCCACCTCCTGGTTCCCGATCTAACACAGGACATCATAAAAGATCTTAGTCTAGCTTCGGTCCAAACCTTCATCGCATCTTGTTGACCAGATCATAGAACATGAAGCAACTGATAGCATCATGCAGTGCCTTGGCCTGTGCCTGCTCAGTCCACTTCTTGACATGGGTGTCTCCGTTATTGGTGTTGATTATAACGGTGTGGATTGGCGGGTCATAGTTTAGGTAGCTGGCCATCCTCACCATCCTAGATTCCGAAGCTAGCTGCATGGCATCCTTGTGGTATGCCTTGCGGGAAATCTCCTGATGCTCTGCCACATCCCTTGTCTTGTAGTCAAAGAGGGCAAGCTTGCCATTGTGTACGGCCAGTAGATCAATTGTTCCTGCTGTGTTAAACTCTTGGTCACTGTTGGAAATCACTCCCTCAACCTCCACAACTTCTAGGTCTTGGTCATCTGCCCATTCAATGAACGGCATGACAAAGGGTTTCCAAGACTGGGGACACTGACCCCCGCAAATGGTAGTTTCTAAATGCTTGTGGCATTCGGTTCCCCAAGAAGCACTCTTCACCTCCTCGCCAGTATTCGGGTGAACCCTAATCCCCCACATCATTTCCATGATTTCCTCTTCACTTAGGTGTGGGTGTTCCCTGGCAAGCTCGATAGCTTTCTTAGTCCTCCAAATTTCAAAGAAGAAATCTGGGTACACCTTCAGCTTCTCGGTGACACTGGCAACTATCGCCTTGCCACTGTTTTTAGTTTCTTTCCGAGCTTGAGCTGGAGTGGACAGGTCATCCCGAAGGAACCCCGTATCTTTTTTTACTTCATAAAAGTGTGCCATAATATAAAGCGGGGGCCGAAGCCCCCGCAGTTTAATTAGAATGGTGCTCCTTCCTCCTGAACCAACTCTCGGCCCTCTTGGATAGATTCCCTCACTTCTAGCAAGTCCTTTGCAATGGAGAATACAATGTATTTGAATTGTTCACTGTATCCATTGCTCTTGAACGTGCTATCTTGTACTGCCGCTTGGCAAGCTTGGTTTATGCAAGCTTGAATGGCAATCTCTCTTCCCTTGTCTACTCCACCACTGCCATTGCTGGAATAGTTCGGTCGTTTGTAGAACGTCTCGGTTCCATCCTTGGACTGGTGTCCGGTGAACCCTTGACCGTCCTGTGGAATCTCTCTTGGTATTGAGATTTTCCATTTGGTGTGACCCTTGGGGGTCTTGTATGTTGAGTCGATAGCCTCTACTGTGGCTCCCGACTCTGCCCAACGAGGGGCTTTGCTTTTGCCGTTGGCAACTCCTTTTGTGCCATCGTCAAATTCTAACCAGAATCCCCAGAGATCCCCGTTAGGTGTGTTTCTTGGTTCGTCTCCCATGAGACGCACTGTTTTTATTGTTTTTAGATCAGACATTTTATTTTTAGTCTACGTTGTACCAATACTCATCCTCTGGTGAGAGGGTAGAGATTGGGCTTGTTTGGAATAGCCGGGTTTTGGTATCAAACCAAAGGTCGCGACTAAAGTTGACCCCGCTGTTGCGTTGCTTGAAGCAGGTGAATGTGCCGTCTCCTTGCTTCTTATACTTATCTTGATCTTCAGCACTTCCGTTAGACATGACCAGTTCCTTCGCAGTGTTGCGGTGCATACTGCATATGGTGTGGCTAGCCTGAGACAGTTCTTGACTGCCAAGGATAGATCCAGGGCTGGTAGGGGCATACTTAGTACCCCCATTCTCTTTACTTTTTGCATCGGCGTGAGCTATTAGGACAATTGAAAGCTGATGTTTCACGGCTGTCCTAGCTAAGTCCTTAGCTATAAGACCTTGTTGTTCAAAGTCAAGCTTCGGTGCAAGATAGCTGAAGCTGTCTATCATAATGGTAGTAATTCCATACTTCTGCTTGGCTAAAATTATCTCGGACTTCAGCCCGTCCCAATTGTTTCCACGGTTTTGGAAGTTGGTGTCATCAATGAAGTAGATGTTCTCTCCAAGTTCGTCAGCAACCTGTGCGCACTGCTCATGCTTCGGCTCTTCTCCAAGAAGCTGTGTTCCTAGTTGGAGCATCATGTTCTCAATGGGAACTTCAAAGCTCACAGCCATGCACTTGGTTCCTGTGCTGGCTAGGTGGAGCAGTAGCTGGTATGCTATCTGGCTCTTGCCTGAACCTGGAATGCCAATGATGGTCAGTAGCTCGCTCTCCCTCAATGATAGGGGCATATCTTGGAAGCACCAATTCTTCCATTCTCTTTCCCTCTCTTGTTGGGTTACGCAATCCTGCATCTGCAACACAAAATCGGTCGGCCTTACCAAAGCCTCTGGCTCGTTGCCCTTGGCACTATCCATAAGCTTCTTCAGATCGTCCTCAGTGGGGTGATCCTTGACCAGCCATTCGTTTACATCATTGTGTGGCTCCGGTATCTCAATACGGTAGCAGCGGTCCGCTGAGAGCCTCTGAGATAGCTTGATGAACATCTGCTGACCTGCGTCATCCATGTCACTGGCAACGTAGATGCGTTCCATCCTAGTCAGCATCTCAAAACAGTTCTCAATCCACCCGTGGTTACTGGCTGATGGTACAGCTATCACCGGAATGTTACTCTCCTTCTGCATTTGGTGCAGGCTCATGCAATCAATCTCACCCTCACAGATGATTAGCTCTCGGTCATCCTCCCCAACTAGGTGCAATCCAAAGGGTGTATTGAATACTGGTTGGGTGGAATAGATTTGTTTCTTGTTCCCGATGCGGGTGATGCAGGTGTATTTGAGCATCCGGCAACGACCCTCGCTATCATAGAGTGGTGCTCCCCACCAGTGGGAACCCTGCTTATCTTGGGCAAAGATGTTGTACTTACCAAGGGTGCGCTCGTTAATCCCCCGCTTCTCAACCATATACTTGTGGACCTCGGAGCCTCTTAGGGCAGTGTCCGGAATCTCCTTAACCTCCACCCTGTCCTCCTTCTTTATTGTTCTAATCTGCTCAAACCCACAGAATTTTAGAGCCCATCTCATCGTCTCGGAGAACGATCCACCCAGCTTGCGGTGACACAGCTCTAGGATGTTGCAGCTCTCCCCGGTCTGGTGATCCTTGGCAACGTATACGCTACTGTTTTGGGCCTTGAACACATTACAAGACCGTCCCTCAACATCACCTCTCAAGTCGGCCATGACATAACGACCACCTGCCTCCCGTTTTGCGGCGGGAAACATATCAGCCATTAGCCTATCAATTTTGGTGCTGAGTTCCCGTTTTATTTCTTCAGGTGTTTTCATATTTTAATATGTAAGGGTTCGTTTTGTTCTCTCGGTTCTGGTTTTAGCATCCGGTCTATGATAACTCCGGTGCAACACTGCTGCTCATATGCTAGTCGGTGCAAGAGATCGTGAGTGGAGGGGCTGATAGTTGTCTGCAATCTTACCCTGTCTCCTGGCATCCACTTGCGTGGCCGCCCTCTTCTTTCTTTTCTGTTTTTATATCTGACAAGAGCAAGATCCCTGATTGAT
>TARA_R110000787_G_scaffold10338_3_pt1 | contig 12510 bp, 20 predicted proteins | sample TARA_R110000787 | Tara Oceans TARA_R110000787 (sample SAMEA4397920) | marine metagenome | biome: Polar Biome; feature: [DCM] deep chlorophyll maximum layer (ENVO:01000326); material: water (ENVO:00002006), including particulate matter (ENVO:01000060) such as... | depth 35 m
ACTTTGCTTAATACGAATACTTTTCTTGCTGAGCTATAGAAATCTCCGTTAACGATCATATTCTTTGGAACGACGAAATCTTTAAAGGCGGCGGGGTTCCGGTTTGTGACATATTTGTGATCATGCTCATAGATAATATAATTTTGTTTCTGCATCAAATACAGTTTAGCTTGCTGAGATAGCCTAGTGAAATTACTAACAATAAAAAAATCGTAGCATTCTATTACAGAATCAACCATATAGGTGTGGACAGGGATGACTTGCATTCCTAATTGACACAAATGAGATAGCAGGACTGAATCATTCTTTTCAGCCCCGCCAATTATCTCGTTATCAAAGAAGTCTTGCAAGAATGCTATTTTCATAAAATTTCAATTTCTGATAATGATTGATTCCAGGCCGCGGCGTCTTCTGCATCGATAGCATCGATGAATTCATCATACATTTTTTGTTCGTCGAACCGAGCAGTCACTTGTTCTGCATACTTTTGTGCAGCCTCTACTGATTCCGGCCCAGATTGCAAATCAGTATAACACTCTCTTAATTTTTGTTTATAAGAAGTTTCGCGAGCATATGCCCAGCCTGACGTTTCAAGAATAATATTCTCCCAGACAACCTCGGGCTGGACTTTGTGAATATCATATGCGACATTATAGAAATGTTCTTTACCATTTTCATCACACAAGAAGTCCATCTGGCCAGACCAGCCGGTTGCGACGACGGGAAGGCCGCTGTATACCGCTTCAAAAATTGGTAGACCGAATCCCTCTCCATGTGGAATAGCAACGAAGGCAGAGATGTTGTCTTGCTTATAAAGCGCGTGCATTTCTGCGTCAGTCATATCTCCGTGGAGCAGATAAACTTTACACTTGCGATCTGGATATTGCTCAAGGATCGCTTTCAGGTTTCCTTCGCAGAATTCTCTATCCATTAACGAGTTCTTAGACTGGTTTGTTTTAATAACAAATCCAACTTCGTCTTCCTTGAATTCTTCTACAAACCATTTAATCATATTTATTACATTTTTCCTGGGGCCCCATTGGGCGACGGCCAGGAAGTTAGTCTTAAATTTTAGATCTAATTCTAAATCTGATGACGTTTCATATACTTTTACAGGGTAATTAACCGCAACGCAGCGCGTTGTAAGTTTTAGATTAATCTCTTGTCCAGTTGCCTCATCTGCACCCGAATATGAGGTTTTTTCAAAAACATCCTTTGAGTGATTCGATACAACAACTATTCTATCCATTTGATTTGCAGCTTGCAGCCAGACATGTGAGACTTGTGTTGTTTCAATACCGGCGGTATATCCTATGTTGATGGGAGCATAGCTCTGCCATTCGTTCGGAATAGTAACTTGGATGGATGTATCGAACTGGCCGCCTTGGCTGGTATACGCGATTGTTTTTTCTATTGTTTCGTCGATCCACGCTTTCTCCTCGTCATAAGAAGATATCCACGAGGTTTGGCCCCATGCAAGGGGGCGTACGTATACTTCGAATAAATCCGATCGGCTTCGTAATGCCCTAAGCGCAAACCTGGCTTGTTCACCATAACCAGAACGTGTGAGTAGGGGCCCTACTAAAAGTACTTTTAATTTCATGCTACCTCCAATAGGTGCCAGCGTTGGTAGCCCTCTCTGTTTTCCCAGGAGCCGTGTTTTTCGACAAATTCATCCATTAATTTTACCCAGTTTTTCTCATAATCTTCAAAATTATAATTTGTGTTTACATGTTGGATGCCCTGCTGGGCCATCTTTTTATATTTTGGCTTGCTAAGTTTGAGTGCTTTAGACATTGCCGACTCAAAATCAGATTGAGAGATTCTATCTTCATAAATATATGGGACGTCTAAGGAGCCAATTACCGCCTTACTTGCAGGTTGAATACCCCATCCAAACCAATCGGAACCGTTTGTAACCTGCTCTTGGAGACCGCCGGTCATATTAACAATGATTGGGGTGCCGCAGGATAAAGACTCAAGAGTGCCTAAGCCAAATCCTTCGGCATCAGCAATATTAATTGTATAGTCTGCCATGTTATAGTATAATGCAAGTTCTTCTGCAGATACTTTATTAGTAGACAGCAGTACTTGTCCTTCACCTACACCTATATGATCGATAATGTGAGGGAGGTCTTGTCCATGAGGATCGCGCGCATCTGTGTGCATCAGCAAAGTAGCGCTGTCGTGGCCGACTTTATCTAACCATTCTTTGAACCACCAAATAAGAGTTCCACTCTGCTTACGGCGGGCGTTCCTGTTATTCCAAAAGAAGATCTTCTTCTTGGGATTTTGTGTTTCTGGAGTGCTAGACATAGAAGTAACTTGTTCTCTCGCTATCTTGAGCCTTGCCACTGATTCTGGATCTGTTAGCTTTTTGAAGATATTGTTATTTACTGCGTGCGGGAGGTAATGAGCAGAAACATCTGGCGCAGATTCCCTCACGATATCGTAGGTTACCTTCGAAATACAGACAACTTCATCGGTTGAGCGATAATATCTCCTGTTAAAGGTAGGGGCCGGGTGATTGTCCCATACATGATAGTAAATCATTGGAACATTGGCACGGACTTCATTTTCGATCTCCCATAACCAACCATAAAATCTAGGATCGGTCATAAACCACAAAGCATCCGGCTTTTCTTTTTGAAGAACCGATCTAATGATTTCGGGAGAACCGTAGCCGTCGACGGGATAGATCTTCCAATCTTCTCCATATGGTTCGACCTTCTGTGGAGAGTAATCTTTATGTTGCATTGCTCCGCCTAGGCAGACAAAGCTATACCGCCCGGTTCTAAGAAGGGCCTCAATCATATATTTTGTTTGAGTCCCAACGCCGGACGGCGAGAGTGGGTGATCCGAAAGGACCAGGATTTTAGTTTTTTTCATTTATTCCTCAAGGACAGTGTTCTGTCTTATAAAATTTGCAGCCATATCCGCCGGTGCAGGACATCCGATTTTTAATGTATCGCTTGCTTTTAATATTATACAACGCGGTGTTCAAAAGTTTAAGGACATTTTCTGTTTTTTTATTTCCGCTTGTGACTCGGAAGAACTCAACATGATTTTTCTTTGCAGTTCTTTTAAGTAATGCAAAGTGGGTTTCGACGTTAGACGGGTCAATTCCCATCTTCTGACAGAAGAAATGTTTATATAAAGTAAGTTGGTAAGAGACCATTTTATCGGATCTCTTCCGTGAGTCCCAACCCCAAGAACAAGTCTTCCAGTCAAAGATATGAATTTTGCCGTCTGGGGTAGTTACAATTGCGTCGATGTATCCTTTAAAGTTATAACCTTCTTCGGTTTCAATATCCTCCATCAGGGGCATCTCAACTGCGAGGACTTCATATTCTTCAAAATAATCTTTAAGGCCGTCTTCAATTTCAGGAATTATTTTCTTTCCTTGTTCGAACATGCTAACAACGAGCTTTTTATCGATGACAACATCATCGTCAAGGGCAGAAATATTCTTCTTTAACTCTTGGACAAAGAATTCTTCATCGATGTCTTCTTGAAGTAGTTTCTTTTCACAGACAGAGTGAAGAGCAGAACCGAAAGCGGTATAAGCATTTCCTTTAAATCCCTCAATCTTGTCTACGCGTGTTAGTTTGTGATACCAAGCGCAAAAACTCCAGTCTTTTAGCTCAGAATAAGAAATATGTGGCATATTCCCTCCATTTATACTCTATTATAACCGCTTAACAAACAACTGTCAAGAAGAATCTACATCATTTAATAAAATAATTTTCTCAAACACGGCCGGGCTGACCATTTTTAAGGAGTTGTGTAGATCTGGGTTCATATAAAATTCAGTAAATGAAGTTGCGAAATATTCTCTCAGGGAAGTGGGGGCATATGCATTGATGAAGAGGCCGCTACAGACTACATTGAGCTTGTCGTACCCAACGGTGTTTAGTAAGAAGTCATCAAATTCTTTATCATATTCTATAGCTGCGAAGAAGGATAGTGGAGTTTTGTGTCCGATTGACCATAGCTCATCGTGAAGTCTCTTTCTCTTCTGGAGGAATTCTTTTCGGATGGCATAATCTCCATAAATTTCATAGTTATAATTTTCTTCAACACAGTGGGAGATTTCGTGAACGATATCATCTACCATATCACTCTCATCATCCTGAACATTAGAGACGTGTAGTATCGCGTCCTGGTAGAACGCGTTGATTTGTCGTTCTTCAAATTCTTTGAACCAGCCGACCACGATCATTTCAACATCAGAAATTAAGTGTGTTGGTATCCGGGATTCAACGTCAGAGATTACTTTCTCGACATCGATATCTTTGTTTTCTATTTTGTCTTTAAAATAGACATGAATACCGCCGGGGGTATAAAAATCAGTCTGTTGTTCCATTAACTGTGTCTGTTTCTGTTTTAAATAAGATTTCAGCATCGTCTAATCCTAGTTGGTATCCTCGAAGGAAGTTTTCTTCAGCAAAAGCAAAAACGAACTCTGGGAACTCAGTAGCTAATACTTCTGATATCATTTGAACGGTTACTTCTTCGTTATCTAATTTTGTGCCAGTATACTCAACCAAATAATTTTTAAGCTTTGATTCTGAGTCCGGCTGGACTGTCATAGCGAGCATTGGGTTTTCAAGTGCTTCTAACTCACTAATAGTCTGTGTATTCTTATCCATGTTTTATATACTATCCTTTGTATTTATAAAATCTTTGAAGCCAGGGTGGCTAGCTCACTACGTTCACCCTTCCGGAATGTCATATGTCCGGAGATAGGATGTTGTTTGAAACTTTCAACAGCGTGAACTAATCCATTTGAAGTCTCATTAACATAAATGTTATCAATTTGTTCGACATCACCGGTGAGGATAATCTTTGTACCCTCACCGATACGAGTGATTATGGTTTTAATCTCGTGTTTCGTTAAGTTTTGGGCTTCATCAATTACGATAAACGCATTTGAGATTGATCTTCCGCGAATATAAGTTAGGGCTTCGATTTCAATCTTGCCTTTCTCCATATACATTTCTAAGCTAGTCCGATCACCCATAAGAAACTTGAGGTTATCCTGAATTGGCATAAGCCATGGCAACATCTTCTCTTCCATCGTTCCTGGTAAGAAGCCAATGTCTTTTCCAAGAGGCTGGATCGGGCGTGATACAATTAATCTGGTGTAATGATTATTTTCTGAGCGAAGGCCGATAGTCTGTTGTAGACCGGCCGCGATCGCTAAAAGAGTCTTTCCCGAGCCGGCTCTACCGATGAGAGATACAATCTTGATATCGGGGTTCATAAGCATGTCGATTGCGAAGGCCTGCTCTTTGTTCCTTGACTCGATATTCCAATCCGGTAAGGTTTTATGGATTACTTTTTTCAAGGGCTCATGGAGGGTCTTGAAGCGTGCTAAAGCTGACTTCTTCTCGTTAGCGTTGCTTACCATCATGATATACTGGTTGGGATGGGCGGTTATTTTTGAATCTTCGAGATATTGTTCCGGATAGATATCGTCGCCGGCGTAAAACCGATCGATCACTTCGTCGTCAAAAGATTGAACGATGAAGCCGTTGTAAAGTTCGTCAAATGATCTTACAGCTTCTTCCGAGATATAATCCTCGGCGGGGATCCCTATCGAATCACAAATCACTCGCATGTTAATATCACGGCTAACAAGAATTGTCTTCCTGTCTTTAACACTGCCTTGAATACTCTTAGCTGTAGCCATGATAATATGATCTGGCTGTCGAATGTCTAAATCTGCTGGAAAGATCACATTCTTCAAATTAGTGAAGGAAATAACTTTGAGGGTACCTAGACCTTCGTCAATCGAGATTCCTTTTTCTAAGGATCCCTTGGCGCGTAAACCATCCATCGTGCGGATGAATTGTCTTGCATTAGCGCCGACCGAATCTTGTCGCTTCTTATGGTTATCAATTTCTTCAAGCACTTTGAGGGGAATAAAGATATCGTGATTGTCAAACTTGAACAAAGCATCTGCGTCTGTTAAACAGACGCTAGTGTCAAGCACATAATTTTTCTTAGTCATGGGGCTCCCTGATATTGTGTATATAGTATCTTATGGCAAATGGTAGCATTCAGAATCATCGCCGTGAACAATAAGTAAGGGGTTTAATTTTCTTCTTATACGGTATTCCATATTAATATATTAACCGGTTATCACTGGTTTGTCAACAAGAAAATTATAAATATTGTTCTGTTATCTGTTTTATGGACTCTTCATTGAATCCTCGGAGGCCGAAAAGCACAGTTCCATCCCGGTCGACCCAAATAAAAGTTGGCCAGCTTTGGACAGGAAAACCGAAGGGTTCTGCGGGAGTTTGGAGCATCGTTCGGCTGCCTTGCAGAACGGGAGCACTAGTGATTCCATATGCGGAAGCCCAATCTTGGGTATCTGCTAATTCTACAGTGCTATCTTGAAGATCAGCGATTAGGATGCTGACGTATTGGAACCCATCGCCTGCATAGCCATCTTGGGTGGTTTGTGCGGTGGCTGCGGCTGATTGGCAGGGGGCGCACCACATTGCAGATAAATCCAACAGTAGGAGATCACCTATGCCTTCTGACAGTTGCCATGGTTCATCATTTTGATCTAACAACATAAAATCGCATGCTTTATCTCCGACATCCCACCCACAGGCAGAATCATATTGAAATCCCGCGGATACAATTGGTGTGGGGGGTGCGGAGTCCTCAGCGGGAGTATCCAGTTTTGCAGGACAGCAGCCAGAAGCAGTGAGACCCAGGAAGAAAAATAAAATTGTATTTTTTAGCACTGTTCGTTTATCTCCCTAAAGTAGATAGTGTCTCAAAGTTGTTTTTTCTTGGAACGGTGCCTGGATCTACGAATTATTTTTATTATATCTGATTCATAAGTGAAGGTGGCAATATCCTTTGGAAAACAGTATGGGATACCCCATCTCTTCTTTAATTCTTTGGCTTCACTCTCTTTTGTTAGTTCACATTCCCAGCCGGTATAACCAGCCCAGTCTGTAGCATTACCTTTGCTTGGTTTGACTACCACTCTGTTTAAAAGTTTAACGTGAATATCGAAAATTGCTGGACACATCGGAGTTCTAATCAGAACTATATCTCCTTTCTTATAAGTCATTAAAGCAGCTAAAATGTGTCCAGCACCTGGGTTCATATAATTCTGCACCGCCAACTGTGATTTCTGCAATATCATCTATCTTTTTATGTGTATAATATGCGTCTTCCTCACATATTGTGCAAACCGCAGGACATTTTTCTATATGAGTGGCCCAGGGGAATAGAGCTTCAATCTCTTCAAATGCTTTTCCGGTTGCGGACAAATCTAAAGATGAAACTACAATTGTCTTTCCTCTTTTGAATAGGTCAATAAGTACTCGGGATATTCCTTGGAGCATGAAAGCTTCATCGACAGCTACCACATCAAATTGATCATGGTGATTCATATAATTCATTACGTCTTTTCCGGACTCAACTATCCTGGCCGGCATAGAGGCGCCGGAGTGGGTAGTGATATTACACTCCGAATATCGAGTATCTATATTCGGTTTAAATGCAACGATTTTTCGTTTTTGATATTTATATCGGTCTAAGGCAGCAAATAAGCGCGTGGTTTTAGAGCCAAACATCGGGCCCGTGAAGATAATAAATTTGGGGTTCATTAATATGTCCTAAATGAAGCGGGAGACGAAATTTGAACTTGCGGCCGCCACATTGGCAACGTGGGGGCTCTACTACTGAGCTACTCCCGCGAAGGTGGTGGGGGATCTTGATATATTGTATCAAAATTTGAATAATCTGATATTTGAAAAATACTTTTGTTTGGCGGCATTACTGTTTTATTTAAAAAGTAGATGTAGGCCAAAGCAGCGACTAGCATACTCAATATTGCTTGAAAAACTAAATCAGCCATATAATAGATAGCTGTCAAATATTTAAATGGCTGGGGCGGAAGGACTTGAACCTACAACCTCCTGGTTAACAGCCAGGCGTTCTGCCAATTGAACTACACCCCAATATCCGGTTATTTAGCCGCGGGCCAGGGAACCGGAAAACCTCTGCCTACGTGACGATCGGCAGCCACGTCTTGTTTATAAAGCGAACAAGATAGCGCTATGCTTCAAAGGTTAGGATACCATTATCAGTTACAACAGAAGCTTCCCAACCACCGAGGTAAGGGCTCTTTGAAACAATTTCTGATGCCAGTACTTGGACTTTAGCGCTAAGCGTGCAGAAACCACGTTTGTGATCATATCTTTCGGTCGAAGATTCAATAAACCCCTGATCGTAAAAGTTTTCTGTAAGTTGTTCAGTAAGGTAGTCTTCGAAAGAACCGTCCCTCTCATAACTTTCAAGAAACCCATCAGAACGAAGGGAGTTGAGAATATTCTCGGTGTATTGAGTAGACACATGTAGCTTTGGTTCTGCAAGCAGACTTGCTAGCTTACTTACTACACTGGTTTCTTCAAGAGCTGTTTCTATTTCAGATTCGTTATAGACGAGTACGTCGGTACCTTCACTACAAGTTAATGTGACTACCGCATCCGAGGCAAGATTTAACTTCTTAAGCTTTTCATAAATTGACATTTTTTCTCCTTTTAAATGACCCCTCTAATATAACATGTTGTTGATCATTCGTCAAGTATTATCTGTCAGAAGTTTGTCCTGGGTTTCGATTTGGTGGAACTTCAAAATCGCGGACTTTTCTGACCAAAGTAGAAGAACTATCAAGTTTTTCTTCTCCGCCAATGCCCCATAACAATTGTACTCCCAATTCTTCGCAAACAGATTGTTCGGGAGTATTTGTTCTTCCTCTGTCTCCACCGTTAGCAAAAAAAGTAGGAGTGAGCCGGCGTATAGCTTCACATACTGTCCCATCTACATCGTCGACCGAATCAACTACTATAACTCCTTTGATCGCATTAAGAATTTCAATACGACGCTCGAATTCCATAAAAACAAATCCCTTCTTACGATATAGCCAGTCATCTGAGTTTGCTATGACGATTACATCACCATATCTGGCGGCATGTCTGATCATCCGAATATGGCCGGCATGGACGGGATCAAAGCCGCCTGATACCATTACAGTTGGTTTTTCATCAGTCATTTTTTTATTCTCTACTTGTTAGTTTTTGGGTGGAACGTTTTAACTTTGAACCGTGTGCCCAAGTGGCCGCACCTTCTAATCCTAATTTCTAAATCAGAATTAGGATATTCCAGTATAAGCTCATCTTTTAACGCGGACGCTTCTTCATAAGTATCAAAGACTTTCATTTTTTGCCACTTTTTTGGCGTGACTGTTTGGGGGGTGGTTTCTTCAGACATGTTTTCTCCAGTTGTGTTTTATTATACCATATTAATAAAAAATGTATAGGAGATTATGCTCCGGTGTCACCGGTGTCGTTGGTGCCGAAGCCGTACGGATCATCAGGATCATAGTGGTAAGCGACTTCAACATGTTCGTTGGCGGCTGGAAGGACATCAAAGTATACAGTGTTGTCCGAAGATTGGTAATGCCAGTCCCAATTTAGGACGCCATCGACAAAGACTCGAATTGTTGCTTCGTTTGAAACAAGATAAGTTAACTCAATTTTCTCATAAGGTTCAATACGAGTTGAAGCGTCAGCTACACCGGAGGACCAGTCGGCCTCACAGATATCGACAACGACTCCAGCAAAATAGTTGGTTGCTTCAATGTATCGGAAGCCGATGTTTATTGAAGAGGGTGGACTTAGACAGACGCTATCAGCAGCTTCAACATTTACAATACTTGATATGTATGAAGATCCGAAGCGTAAAGAGGAATACCAAGAAGTAAAGTCAGAAACATTATTCAAGTGGGTATTGCTTTGTTCTTCTTCATCGGATACGAAAACAACAAGAAGTGCTGCATCTGGTCTCATCCAGGTCTGGGCATATGCGTTATTAACAATATATTCGTAAGCAGCATCAAATCCATTTTCTTCATGGCCGCGGCCCATACGGTTATACATGTCTATGGCATCGGCGGCGGTGTCACCTGGAACTAAGGGAAATTGGGCTTCAACAGAAGCGTGGCCGGGGTCCGAACTTAGCATTGCTAGACGCCAGCCAGACTCTGGTAATGCGTTCATCATTGCTTCGATCCCCGCCATTAGTTCAGGGTCATATCGGTTCATCGAACCAGAAGTGTCAATAATCCAGAGAATGTCAACTCCGTCGACACTTTGTGGTTGAGTAAATGAATCAACCCAGATTTCACCATATTCGGTTTCGCCTGGTACTTCCACTTCAATATAAATAGGGACATCAATCTCGACAATTATTTCTTCGTAGACGGTTTCTCCGTTGCCGGATGTTACGATAGCATAATCAGGTTGTGAGCAGCCGGCTATTATTGCAGCTGATGCGAGTATCATATATCTTAGTAATTTATGTGCCATCCCTGTAGTAGGTAGAGGCAGGATCCGGAAAAAGTTGATGTTCCTTCACATTTTTTATTTTTCCAGTTCCATCGATGAAAATCCGATAATCATTTCTATCTTCTTTTGGTAGAACCTCCAAAATAACTGATTTTTTTCTCTCGGAAGAAAGAGACGGATATTTTGGATCAGGGAAAAGACAGAATAATACCCATTGATCAACCTCATATTTTCTCACTTATTCGGGACTCGATTTTGAAGCTTGAATAATCTGATATAAAACTGCGGGAGATAAATCAGCTCGGTCATAAATTTTGATTAGCCTCCAGTCGACGATACAACTAATCCTGAGTGCATACGCTATCCATTCACTGCAGTACCACTTTCCTTTTCTTTTTATGTGGAAAGGAAGAAACTGGGATAAAAACATCCCTACCCAATCGTAAGAACACCCTTTTGTCGATTCGTAAAATTCTAATATCACTAGTAACTGTTGTTCAGTAATATCGAGTTTTACCAATTCCCATTGTTTGGGATCCCATTCTTTTCTGGTTCTCATTGCGACTTTTGAAGTGAGCAGCGGACTGATAGATATCCATGTCTCGTTATCTGGTAACACTAATTCTACGTGACTATATGGACTTTTTGTCCACCAACGAATGATTTTATTTTTCCAGCCACCGCTTCCTCTGTAGAAAGCCACATGTAATTCCATTGACAAATATCCTTAAGTATAAATACAAAACCTCTCATTATAATATAGCATATAATTTAGGTTAATCGTCAAAAATAGCCTACTTATTTCGGATGTGTTAAAAATAAATGAGGAGGGCTCATTGTGGATATCTTATTTTTAATAGTAGGCGTTTGTGCGTCTACTCTCGGTTATTTCTGTTATAGCCTTATAATGTTTCGAAAGGAAGAATCCTTAAGAATACAAAAATTAAATCTTAAAGTTCAATCTTTGCTTAATAAATCAGGCAAAGATTTTAAAGAAGATAGTATTTCTATGAAGTTGGCTAGAAGAGAAATGTCTAAACAAAAATTAGTTTATATTCCAGAAACTGGAAGGTATGAGAGAAGAAGGCAGATTAACTAAAAAGTTACTGATTCACCGCAGCCGCAAGTTCGTGTGGCCGCCGGCGCGTTAAACACAAGGCCGGACTTAAATAGGTCTTCTTCGTAATCAATTTCCATTCCGTTTAGAAACAGATAAGATTTGATGTCTATACAAATTTTGATACCGTTAAATTCGAACACTTTGTCCTTGTCATCGGGCTGCACCGCAAACTCATATTTATACATGTAACCAGAGCATCCTCCACCTTGGAGACCTATTCTAAGATAATGATCTGGAGTTTGACGTTTCGCTAAAAGCAATCTTATCTTATCTTGCGCGGGTTGAGTCATTGTTATCGACATTTATTTCTCCGGTGTGTAATAAGGATTTTCACCTGCTAAATGATCGGTGACGTCTTCAACTGTACCAAGATCTGGAAAGATTTCTCTAAAGTGCCTTTCAACCCCATGCATCATTGTTAATTTTGATGAAGCGCAGCCGTGGCAGCCGCCGCCCATCACTATTTTAAGTGAATTGTCATTTTCATCAAATTCGTGAATAGAAATAGAGCCTCCATGCATACTTAGCCCGGGGTTTATTTCCTCATCTATAATCTTTTGAATATCATTTTTATTCATTTGCTTCGCCTCGTTTTTTCTTCCAATCACCGATGGCGGCCTTAATGGCATCTTCGGCTAGAACAGAGCAGTGAATTTTGACCGGCGGTAACGAGAGTTCTTTCGCGATATCAGAGTTGGAGATGATTTCAGCTTCTTCAATGGTTTTACCCATAACCATCGTAGTGATCAAGGAACTGGAAGCGATTGCAGAGCCGCATCCAAAGGTCTTGAATTTTGCATCCTCGATGATGCCGTTGTCATTGATCTTGAGTTGTAATTTCATTACATCTCCACATGCCGGAGCGCCAACCATGCCGGTGCCTACATCTGGATCATTTCGATCGAGACTACCCACATTGCGGGGGTTCTCCATGTGATCCATTACTTTTTCTGAATATGCCATATGTTATATCTCCTATATTAAATAGTGCGCAGGTAGTCGAATAGG
>TARA_R110000787_G_scaffold49111_1_pt1 | contig 12492 bp, 11 predicted proteins | sample TARA_R110000787 | Tara Oceans TARA_R110000787 (sample SAMEA4397920) | marine metagenome | biome: Polar Biome; feature: [DCM] deep chlorophyll maximum layer (ENVO:01000326); material: water (ENVO:00002006), including particulate matter (ENVO:01000060) such as... | depth 35 m
GATGTTGCAATGCGGCTTCGTGCGCTCAAACTTTGCCTTACCCATGTGTCAATTCTCTCGTTTTGGCGGCCGATACAAAAATACGAATCTGCCCGGGGAACTGGAGCGGGTGATGGGAATCGAACCCACATAACCAGCTTGGAAGGCTGGGGCTTTACCACTAAGCTACACCCGCCCAAATACCGGGCTCCGCACACCAGGTCGAAAGGCGATGGTGGAGGAGGTTGGATTTGAACCAACGTAGGCATAGCCAACGGATTTACAGTCCGTCCCCTTTAACCACTCGGGCACTCCTCCGCACGCCGCGCTTTCGTCCAGCGAAACGGAATGGCGCAATATGATGATTTCGGAAGTCATGTCAACAGACAAAGGACACTTGCATGCCGGATATTCCCGGATGTATTTGCGGTGGCGATTCAGCGCCCTTTCAGCAACATTACCGTCATGGCTAAACGATCAAGATCTTCTCACAAATCCGGCGGTGCTCATCGGCAGGCCGGTCGTGGCAATTCTCCCCGCAACAGTCGCGCGGCCTCAGACGGGCGGATAATGCTCTATGGCCAGCATGCGGTACTGGCTGCGCTCGCCAACCCGAAACGCCGCAACTGCCGCCTGTCAGCGACCCGTCCGGCACTGGCAAACCTGTCAGTTCCCGATAACTGTGAAGTACAGGTCGTCGAACGCAGCGATCTGGACAGCATGCTGCCGCCGGACACCCCGCATCAGGGGCTGGTTCTGCAGGCGACACCTCTTGAAGACGATTCGCTGTATGACGTTCTCGAAGCTCTGGGTGAAAATGAACCGGCGCTGATCGTTGTGCTTGATCAGATCACAGACCCGCAGAATGTCGGCGCAATTCTGCGCTCTGCCGCAGCATTTGGCGCGACGGCTGTCGTCGCGACAGAACGCAACAGTGCCCTTGCCGGAGGTGCCTTGGCCAAGGCTGCATCCGGTGCTCTGGAAATTGTGCCCTTCTGCCGCGAAACCAATCTGGCCCGGGCCCTTGACCAGCTTGCAGATGCCGGTTTCTGGCGGATCGGGCTTGACGGTGAAGCCGGAAGGGTTTTCAACGGCGATGCAAAAACCCCGCGACTGGCATTGGTTCTTGGCGCTGAAGGTGCCGGATTACGGCGGCTGACGCGTGAACATTGTGACGAACTGGCCGGATTGCCGATGTCCGGGCATATGGAAAGCCTGAATGTCTCAAACGCAGCAGCAGTCGCGATGTATGAAGCCCGGCGGGATAAGCTGCTTAACACTGATGATTGATTGCCGACAATGACGATCCAGCAAGACCTGAACACCCACCCCACCCTCACCGATGAACAAATTCATCAGTTTCGTACTGACGGTTATCTGATCGTTCGCGGTCTGTATAATCCCGAAACGATGAAGGCGGTCTCCGACTGGTCAGATGAATTATCTGCCGGACCGGAAGAACCCGGTAAGCAATGGTTTTACTGGGAGCAGGATCAGCGCGGGGGCGAGCAAAAGGTACTCTGCCGAATCGAGAAGTTCCTTGAAGTCCATCCCGGCTTCAACCGTTTCAATGACGGCCTGACCGGCATGGTCAGCCAGTTGCTGGAAGAGCCTGCCCTGCTGTTCAAGGAAAAGATCAATTTCAAGCAGCCGGGCGGAGATGGATTCAAGCCACATCAGGATAGTCAGGCCGGATGGGAACGCTATGCCGGGTTTTTCGTCTCCGTGCTTGTCTCCATCGACAAGGCGACGATTGAAAATGGCTGTCTGGAAATCGCCCGTGGCTTCAACAACAGTGGATTGCTGAAGCGCGAGTGGGAACCGATGACGGATGCAGACATCGCCGGCATGAACATGACCCCGGTTCCAACAGAACCCGGTGATGTCATCTTCTTCGATTCCTATGCCCCGCACGGGTCAAAACCGAATCTCTCGGACAAACAGCGCCGTATCCTCTATTTTACCTACAACAAGGCCGCAGAGGGCGATCACCGGGCGCAGTATTACGCTGACAAGTTCGAGAGCTATCCCCCGGATATCTGCCGCAAGGCCGGCGAGGAGTATATTTTCAGAGTCTGACATTGCGGGGTTCAAATGCGCCTGACTGCCTTACTGCTGTTTCTGATCATTCTGTTCAGTTCGACCGGGGCGCGGGCACAATCCGCTGTTGATCAGGTGGATCTGGAACTGGTTCTGGCGGCTGACGGGTCGGGATCAATTGATGCCGGTGAATTCGCCCTGCAGCGCGCCGGGTACGCTTCTGCCATTACAGACCCTGATGTGTTATCCGCCATCCAGTCCGGACGTTTTGGGCGTATTGCGCTGGCCTATATGGAATGGGGCGCGCCCGAAAGTCAGGAAACCATTGTTGACTGGATGGTTATCTCAGACCTGGCCAGCGCACAGGTTTTTGCCGACCGGCTGCTGGCCGCGCCCCGCGTCGTCTACGGTTACAACTCCATTTCCAATGCCATCATCCACGCCAATGCCATGATTGTCGCGAACCAGTGGGATGCCCCCAGAAAGATCATCGATATTTCCGGTGACGGGCCGCAGATCAATGGCGAACCGCTGGGACCGGTTCGTGACGAGGCCATGAATCAGGGAATTACCATCAATGCGCTGGTGATCAAGACAGCCGGCGGCGGCTTTCGCGGCCCCGGCGGACTGGCCCTGATCGAACATTACCGCCGGGATGTCATTGGCGGTTTTGGCGCTTTTGCCATGGTTGCCGAAAGCCGCGAGGAATTTGCTCTCGCCATCCGCAACAAGATGATTCAGGAAATTGCCGAACGCTGAATAAACCCTCCCCCGGAAACCGGAGGAGGGTCACTTCGGATTCGTCAGTTAATCTTCACCCAGCGCAGGATGAAGAAATTATCCGTGCGCTGTGCCAGATCGATATTGGCTTTTGTCGCCCAGACCAGTGGCTGGATATGCAGCGGGACATAAACCGCGTCCGCCTTCAGGATATTGTGGACTTCATCCACCATGGCCTGACGCTTTGCCGGATCAATCTCGCTCTGGATCAGCGGCAGCAATTCATCAACCCGCGAGTTGGAATAGGCCCCGAAATTCCAGGAACCGAGTTTCTTCTCTGAATTCGGTGTCGCCATCAGGAACCGGAAAGGATGTTCGGCATCAAAAGTTCCCGGTGACCAGCCCAGCAGATACATGTCAAACTGGTCTGCCCGCAGTTCCTTCCAGTAATTACGAACCGGGACCGCTGTCAGTTCGACCTTCAGGCCAACCTTTGCCAGCATTCCTACAGCAGCGGCACAGATCGATTCGTCGTTGATATAGCGATCATTCGGGCAGCGCATGCCAAATGAAAAACCGTCCGGATATCCTGCTTCAGCCAGCAGGGCTTTCGCTTTGGCCGGGTCATAGGCAAGCCGTGTGTCTTCTTCTTTGCGGTAGCCGTTATTGCCCGGCCCGATCAGCAGACCCGCCGTCTTGGCATTGCCCCGCATGATCTTCTTCACAATCGCATCAGCATCAATCGCGTGATAGACCGCCTGACGCACCCGTGCATCCCTGAACGGATTTCGATCCGTGATGTTGGAATATCGTAGGGAATCCGCTTCATGTTCAAAGCCGAAGAAAATCACCCGCGATTCAACACCTTCGACAACCTTCAGTCCGGACTGCGCCTTGATACGCGGAATATCCTGAAGCGGAAGCGGCTCGAAGAAATCAATTTCGCCGGACAGCAGTGCCGCGACAGCAGTCGCCGCCGAGGTGATCGGCGTAAAGGTTGCCCTGGTGATGTTATGTGCAGGCGTATCCCACCAGCCGTCGAAAGGCACCAGCACGGTCTTCACGCCGGCCTCGCGGCTCTGGACCTTAAACGCCCCTGTACCATTCGCATTCAGGGTGGCGTGATTACCCGTTTCCCGGCTCGGTTTCTCTGACTTGTTGGCCGTCGACCAGCCCTCATCCATCATCATCCAGTTGGCAATGGATCCGGGAAACAGCGGGTTCGGCGATGTCGTCATGAAATCGACAGTATAGTCATCAACCTTGCTGACAGCCGTCACCGGGGCAAACCAGGAGCGGACATCGGAATCTTCCGACGAAGCCCGCTGGTAGGAGAAAATGACATCATCGGCAGTGAAATCTTCGCCGTTATGAAACTTCACACCCTTGCGCAGGTTGAACCGCCAGCCCTTGTCGCCGAGAGGTTCCCAGCTTTCCGCCAGTGCCGGTTCAACTCCCATATCCGGGTTTCGCCGAACCAGACCTTCATAAACATTATTCAGAAACCCCAGTACCGGCGATGTATTCGTCGCATGAGGATCCATCGTCACCGGATCGGTTGTCGCCGCCCAGCGAAATTCCTTGGCAAAAGCCGGACCTGCCACCACAGAGCAGACCAGTGCGGCTGCAATCATTACAGTCTTTCTCGGAGCCATCTTACCCTCCTTTTCACAGTTAACCGGATGCTACTGCCGGATACTCATGAAGGCCATCCACCGGACATCACAAATCTGTGCAGAGGGAGGTCAGCGTGAATCGCCGGATTGCTGGAGTTCCAGTATCTGCCGCAAATAGTTGGTGTTCGAGCGCTGGAGGTTGCTGACGCTTGTTTCCAGGTGAGCCTTTTCCATCTCCAGCCGTTCCAGACGCTTTTCCAACTGGCGCTGTTTCCGGAACAGCTTCTGGTGGCTTCTCTCCGACAGCGAGTCAGCGGCCATGACGGCCTGAACATCACCTTCATCCGCCAGATAGGGTGCCATCACCGAGCGGACGATGAAATCTACCGCATCATCCTGAATATGAACCCTGTCACCGGCCCAGACCGCCCAGGGGTCAGACAACAGCGCAATTTCAAAACTTGGCAGGTAATCAACATTCTGATGCTTCTCGACAAACGCACCCGCTGCCGCCCGCAGAATCGATTTCGAATGCATATTCGCAACGGAAGCATCCATCGGCCGGAAGGTCGCCATCATCTCAATCGGTGAGACGGTCAGCAGAATCTGAAAATCGGGGTGCCCGTGGGTATCCAGCAGAGCATAGATTGATTCGAGTGCTTCACAGACATCTTCAGGACCAAGCAGATGAAACTCGAATCTGTGCGGTTCCTGTTCTATCCAGCGCATCTGCGGTGACCAGTTGAGATAGAGACCAAGTTTGCTGTCCCACCAGGCTTCCGCCAGACCAAGGGTCATGATGATCGTCTGGCACCGGGTAATCGACCGGTTGCATTCATTCAGATAGTCCCGGCGCTCCAGCGCCGTCGCGACCGGAAACCGCCGCATCGCATAATGCATGTGGGGATCAAAACACAGACCGCGATCAACCTTGTAGAGGGCTGCTTCGTAATCAATCCTGAAATCCGGGTCGAGTGCCCAGCGAAACTCGTTCAGCATCGAAAACGGTGTGTAGCGGTTATCAATACCCGGCAGAATCGCCAGACGCTCGGCTTCATCATAAATCCGGCGATTGATGACATCGAAACCCATCATATCCAGATGACGTTCGACGTTACGGGCAAAGCAGGACCCGATCGTGAAAATCGATTCACCTGCACGCAACCGGTGCGAAACAGACTGCACCGGTGCCAGCATGAACCGGTCTTCAGCCTTCACATCGCCGTCTCTGAGATGGTTCGTGCGACGGCTGTTATGCTTGAAAGTCCGGATGGCGTCAGAGGCGGATTGTTTCAAAATCGGCATGACGCATCCCCGGGTCAGCTATGTTTGTCGGCTTCCGCAAACTTCTTCTTCTGATCGGCTGTCGCTTCCGTCTGGTACTTATCCTTCCAGTCGGCATAAGGCATACCATAGACGATTTCCCGCGCATCGTCGTAAGATAAATCCAGCCCCTTGTCTTCTGCCGCTGCGCGGTACCATTTCGACAGGCAGTTCCGGCAGAAACCCGACAGATTCATCAGATCAATATTCTGCACATCGGTACGTTCACGCAAATGCGCGACAAGGGTGCGAAAGGCGGCGGCTTCAAGTTCAGTCTGTGTCTGTTTATCCATGATCATTTCCCCGGTTATATCAGCGTTAATCCTTTAGGTAATCGCTGCAATGATATCGACAAGATCAGAGCCCGGTCACCGTTTCCGCGATCAGCATATCGACAATGGCCTCAAGTGCCTCCTGGCGACTGGCACCGGCTGCAATGGCTGCATCAAACGTCTCGATCTGGCGATGTGCACTGGTGCCGCGTGTCAGGATATTCCGTGCATTGTTGACTTCCTCAACACAATCCAGCGCTTCAGCATCTTCGCTGATGAGGTCGAGAATTTCATCCAGCAGCGCATCATAACCAATGACCGCTCCTGCACCGAAATCGATCAGGCCCCCGTCAAAGCCATAACGCTGGGCACGCCAGCGGTTCTCTGCCACCAGCATGCCGCTGTAAATACGCCAGCGCTGATTCTGAGTCCGCAGACGAAACAGCATCCGTAACAGACAGACATAAAGCGCAGCAATCGTGATGGTGTCTTCAGCCCGCGTCGCAATATCCGACATCCGCATCTCAAGTGTCGGATAGCGGGCGGATGGCCGGATATCCCACCACAGACGGGTCGCATCCTGAATGACCCCCGCACTGACCATCGAGTCCACATGACGCTCATAGGCCGAGAATGAATCAAAACGGTCCGGCAATCCGGTTCGCGGCAATTCCTTGAAGACGCTCAGCCGGTACGACATCAGCCCGGTATTCACCCCGCGCCAGAACGGTGACGAGGTCGACAGGCACAACAGATGTGGCAGGAAGTAACTGACCTGATTCATCAGGTCGATCCGCATATCGGCATCTTCGATACCGACATGCACATGCATCCCGCAGATCAGCAGACGCCGGACCACAGTCTGTAATTCTTCCGCCAGCGCGTTATACCGGTCCTTGTCTGCATGTTCCTGATCTGCCCATTCCGCAAAGGGATGGGTGGAAGCGGCTATAGGGGCCAGACCAAATTCCCCCGCTGTCTCTGCAACACAGGCCCGAAGGCTTTTCAGTTCGGCAGCCGCCTCCTTGATTGTCCGGCAGGGGTTGGTCCCGATCTCAATCTGTGACTTCAGAAACTCCGGGCTGACCTCGGCACAGGCCGCCGCATTGCAGCGTTCGACCAGATCAGCCGGCGGGTCTGACGCCAGATTCCGGGTTTCCTTGTCGACCAGCCAGTATTCTTCCTCGATACCGACGCTGAATGCAGGTTCCGCATGTGCCATCAGAAATGCCTTTGCTGATAGAGACCGGGGTCAGCCAGAACCGGCCCGAGGGAATCGAGGAGAATCATTGCCCATTTTTTTGCCCCTTCAGGCGTAGAGACCAGATCCTGCCGGATCTCGATCCCCACATGGGGCAGGTCATTGGAAAACCCGTGGCTGTTGACCGTATAGGCGACGTTACGCCCGCTGTAGGGCACATTATCACCGACAATCAGCCCGTCGACCCGCGCCAGATTGTCCATCAGCGGCTGTGCGATACGGCCGTCATGCCCCCACAGAATACATATCTGCCAGGGTCGCCCGACCCCGGTCTCCCGCAGGGCCGGGGTGAATGTATGAATTGAGACCAGCGCCGGGGGGCTGGCCTGCTGCCAGCGCCCGGTTATCTGGTCCCGGATCGCCTGATGATAGGGCTCCAGAATTTCCTTCTCCCGGAGACGCTTTTCAGCCGGGGATAATCCTTCGTTGCCGGGAATGGCGATAGCGTCACTGATTTCCGGTATTGAAGCCGGTGACCCCGGAGGCCGATTGCAGTCGATCACCAGCCGGGAATAGCCGCAAATCACGGCTGCCGCATTCAGTTCGGCAGACAGATGCCGGGCAATGGCTTCCGCACCGATATCCCAGCCGACATGATCTTCAATCACCGAGCGGTCCAGCCCCAGATTGCCCAGACTGGCGGGAATGCGATTACTGGCATGGTCGCAGCACAATACCGTGCGGGACAGCCCGTCAGGATTAACCACGGTAACAGCCGGACCGTCTTCTGCGCCAAGGAGTGATGACCCGATTGCGCTTAGCTGATCGATATTTCCATCCATCTGAAACAGATAACCCGACTAACAGAGGATTGAAAAGCCGAGGAGTGTGGAGACACAACCGGAAGCCGTGTTATATAGCGTCCGCCCCATCGTAAATAACCTCTCCGCCGGACATTCTCCTGCGGGGTACTGACATGAGGAATTCCTATGCGACGTGCGAGAAATACGAAAATTCTTTCTACTCTGGGGCCGGCAACTGCCAATGAAAAAAGTATCCGCGCCCTCTATGAAGCCGGCGCTGATGTCTTCCGGCTGAATTTCTCGCATGGTTCACATACCGACCACCGGGCGAATGTCGACACGATCCGCCGGATTGAAGCGGAGGTACAGCGCCCGATTGCCATTCTGATGGATCTGCAGGGCCCGAAGCTTCGGGTCGGCAAGATAAAGGATGGCAAGGTTACCCTGAAAGAAGGTCAGAAGTACCGTTTCGACCTCGACCCGACAGAAGGTGACGACAAACGCGCTCCCCTGCTCCATCCGGAAGTTTTCGCCGTACTCACGAAAGGTTCAATCCTGCTTCTTGATGACGGAAAGCTTCGGGCACGGGTCGACAAGGCCCTTGATGATGGTGCCGAGGTTACCCTTATGAATGGCGGCGTCCTGTCGAACCACAAGGGACTGAATGTGCCGAATGTGGTGCTGCCATTGTCTGCCATGACCCAGAAAGACCGGGATGACCTGCAGTTCGGTCTGGATATTGGCGTCGACTGGGTTGGCCTGTCCTTCGTGCAGCGCCCCGACGATGTTGCTGAACTGCGCAAGCTGGTTGCCGGTCGTGCCGCGATCATGACGAAAATGGAAAAGCCTGCGGCAATGCTGCGGCTGGATGAAATTGTCGACCTGTCCGACGCTGTCATGGTTGCCCGGGGTGACCTTGGTGTCGAATGCCCGCCCGAAGATGTGCCGGCTCTGCAGAAAAAAATCGTCCGGGCCTGCCGGGCCAAGGGGCGTCCGGTCGTGGTCGCCACCCAGATGCTTGAATCAATGATCAATTCTCCGGCCCCGACACGGGCCGAAGCCTCGGATGTGGCAACCGCCGTTTATGACGGTGCCGATGCGGTGATGCTTTCTGCCGAAACCGCTGTCGGGGAATACCCGATTCAGGCCGTGGAAATGATGGACCGGATCATCTGCAAGACCGAGAACGATCCCTATTACCGGGATATCCGGTCTCATGAACAGATCGATCTGGAACGTACAGCCGCCGATGCCATAACCGCTGCCGCCCATCAGGTCGCCAATACGATTGATGCCGCTGCGATCGTCACGTTCTCCAGTTCCGGTTCCACCACCCTGCGTGCAGCCCGCGAACGCCCGGAAAAACCGATCCTCGGGTCAACCCCTTATGAGAACATTGCCCGTCGCATGGTGCTGGTATGGGGTGTCCATTCCAAGATCATGCCGGACGTGGACAATATGGCCGATATGGTGAAAAGCGCCTGTGCCGCAGCCCGTGACGAAGGCTTTGCCCGTCCCGGTCAGCGGCTTGTCATTACCGCCGGCGTGCCCTTTGGCACCCCCGGTGCAACCAATACCCTGCGCATTGCCTGGGTTGGCGACTGACCTGCCTCATCCGGGGCCTGCCTGACAGGTCCCGGAATAGTCTCAGATACGCTCGCGCTTCTGAGCTTCCCGGAGCATTTCAATATTCTGGCGTGCGCCGGTGGCGTGTGGATTAACCGCGATTGTCTGCTCAAACGCCGCGATTGCCGCATCCTTGCGATCCAGCGCCATATTGATTAGACCAAGACCCGACAGCGCCCCGAAATGCCGGGGCTCCAGTTCCAGTGTCTTCTGGATATCCAGCACCGAGCGGTCATAGTCACCCATCAGGTAGTACAGTGTCGCCCGCTTGTTCCACCCCTCGGCAAACTGATCGTCCAGCTCAGTCACCGCATCAAAAGCGGCCAGTGCAACGGGGTAATCTGCTTCATGCATGGCGCGAATACCGCGATCCATCAGCCTGCTGACATCCGGATCGTCATGCTGATGCCAGATCACCCATATCTGATTCTGAAGTATCTGAGCCTGTATGCCCTCAGTCGAAGTGCGCAGCAGCTTGAAAAGACCCGCAAGAGCAGGATCGTCCTGCCCCGCACTCGCGGGCATCAGCGGGGCGCTGATGAGGGCGAAGACCGCAATCCCCCGGATTGCCACCCTGCGAAGTCGATGAAGCATGGCCTGTATCTGTCCCATGACAGAATAGTTGGCCATGACGCTGTAAATCTCCAAGAAGGAAATTCAGCTATTCACGAACTTATGAGTATTATCCGGCATTGAGCGGATCAGGCCCGCCCGTTCGCCAGTCGAGCAACTGAACCGTATGAACAATGGGGATTTCCGTGCCGGAACCGATCTGGGTCATGCAGCCGATATTTCCGGCAGCAATGATGTCTGGATCAGTGCTCTCGATATTTCGTAGCTTGCGTTCCTTCAGCTGCCCGGCGATTTCCGGCTGCATCAGGTTATAGGTACCCGCTGATCCACAGCACAGATGCGCCTCCGGCACATCCAGTACGGTGAAGCCCGCACGGGTCAGCAGATCCTTCGGCAGCCGGGTAATCTTCTGGCCGTGCTGTAGTGAGCAGGCCGAATGATAGGCAACCCGCATGGGTTCCGGCGAAGCGTCGACCTTCAGGTCAAGCTCGGCCAGGACTTCGGTAATATCACGGGCCAGTCCGGCAATCTGTTCTGCAGGCCCAGCCATCTCCGGGTCTTCGCGAAACATGAAGCCGTAATCCTTGACCGTCGTCCCGCAGCCCGAGGCATTGATGACAATAGCATCAACCCCGTCGCCTTCGATTTCCCGCATCCAGGCTTCGATATTTGCGCGGGCAGATGCATGGCTGTCATCAATCCGGCCCATGTGATGGGTCAGCGCACCGCAACAACCGGCACCACTGGCGATCACCACCTCGCAGCCATGACGGGTCAGCAGGCGTATCGTGGCTTCGTTGATCTCCGGTGCCAGAACCTTCTGCGCACAGCCGGTCATCAGTACCACCCGCTTGAGGCGTTTGTCCTTCGCGGGAAAGACATTCGGCTGATCGAAAGACGATGGAGACGGAATCGACCGCGGGGCGATTTCCACCATGGTTTTCAGACGCCCCGGCAGGAACCGGGCAAACGGTCTGGCCAGCATTGCCCCGATCAGCGACAGCCGGAACAGGGTCGGGTTCGGCAGCGTGAAGGCCAGCAGGTCACGCAGACGCCGCTCCCAGAATGGCCGGCTGTAGGTCTTCTCGATATGCCCCCGGGCATGGTCCACCAGATGCATGTAATTCACACCGGACGGACAGGTCGTCATGCAGGACAGGCAACTCAGACAGCGGTCGATATGCTTCACAAAGCGTGAGCTTGCTGGCCGGTCATTCTCCAGCACATCCTTGATCTGGTAGATGCGCCCCCGCGGACTGTCCAGTTCATCGCCCAGCAAGACAAAGGTTGGACAGGTGGCGGTGCAAAACCCGCAATGAACACATTTCCGCAAAATGGAGTCAGCGACCTGGATATCCGGGTCATTGAGTTGGGTAATCGAAAAATTGGTCTGCATCAGACGCCCTCATACATCCGGCCGGGATTGAGAATTCCCTTCGGATCAAACTGCTGTTTCAGACTGGCCGTGATCTTTGCTGCGACACCGGACAAAGGCTCAAACGGCGGGACATTACGGCGTACCGGGTCCGGTGCACGCATCAATGTCGCATGACCTCCGCAACCGGCAACGGCATCTCGTATAGCCGATGCACCGGCATCACCCGTCGCATCAACCGCCATCCAGACCAGACCGCCGGCCCAGTCGAAATAGACTTCGCCCGGCCAGGTTTCGCTGATAGCCGCAGCTGCAGTTGGCGGTACAGAAACGCGCCAGATTGCCTTGTCGCTACCGGCGAACCAGCTGGCGTCACGGATTTCGGTCCATAATGTCGCCGAGTTATGACTGTGAAGTTCTTCCACCTCGCCAAATGTGCCCAGCAGCGCCTTCAGGGCAGCACATCGTGCCAGCACCGACGGCGCGAAACCTTCCACGCGTATCGCTGTCACGGCAGCACCGGCGCCGGAAACATAGGATACCCCGCTTCGTGCTGCGACCGTCGCCGGAAGATGAGCTGCCGATGAGACTTCATGCGAGCTTTGCATGGCAGCCGTCATGGCCGCGATACCACCTGCCCTGTCGAGTCCTTTGACAAGAACCGTGTAGGTCTTCTCCGGTGCTGGCAGAACCTTTACCGTGACATCTGTCATCACCGCCAGTGTGCCCCAGCTGCCGGCCATGACTTTCGGCAGATCAAAGCCGGTCACATTTTTCATGACACGGCCACCGGACTTGAAGTTCTCTCCCCGTCCGCTGATGCCGTGAAAACCGAGGAAATGATCCCGGGCAGCGCCTGACTTTATCCGCCGGGGACCGGACAGGTTTGCCCCCAGAATACCCCCGATAGTCCCCGCAGAGCTGCTGCCGAGCAGCTTGCTGAAATCTGGCGGGTCGAAATCAA
>TARA_R110000787_G_scaffold101149_5_pt1 | contig 12488 bp, 9 predicted proteins | sample TARA_R110000787 | Tara Oceans TARA_R110000787 (sample SAMEA4397920) | marine metagenome | biome: Polar Biome; feature: [DCM] deep chlorophyll maximum layer (ENVO:01000326); material: water (ENVO:00002006), including particulate matter (ENVO:01000060) such as... | depth 35 m
CACACCATCCTTGATGCCAATCTCACCGAAATCAATTGTTAATCTTCGAGTAAAATCCATAGCATACCATTGAGGGAGGTTTTGTAATGATGCTTCGTAGTGAGTTGTGAGACTTAAATCATTACTGCGTTTTCCTTTCATACATAAGAAAGCAGGTATCACTCGCGTTCCATCCGGTGTATCAAAGAAGCGCGAAGTAAACTTGTATGCTGATGCGCTCTCAGCAATGATTAACGCTGATGGAGTTTTCAGCATGTTCTGAGCATGTCTTAATTGCGCGGCATCATCATCAAGAACAGATGGTTCAAGCCTGTCATGCTCAACAGAAGATACTGATGCTGTCTTAACGATGTGAGAAGTCTGTCTACTTGGTCTTGAGTATTGAAGATTACCTGCGCCTGATGTCACTTTATACCCTTCATCCATCAGATACCATGCTGCGTGAGCATAAGCACCCTCTACAAATTGAGATTGACCTTGTTCGTTTGACAAACTGTAACTTGTGCCACCTATGGATGTTGCTACCCCCACATTTCGATTAGGTATCAAGTCTTTTCTTTGAGTAGCGAACCCCGCGGCAACATCAAGTTCGTTAATTATAGGCGTTGCGGCACTTGATTGAACTTGCATTTGTAAATCATGGAAAGAGATAAACTCGCGGTCATGTGACACATCATAAAGAAGAACGCGAGCATGTTGTTCGGTGCTGAGATAAGGGTCAAGATAAGCAACAACGGGTGATTTAGATGTATGACCTAAATCTGTCCAATTCAATTCAATAGTTTTATTCACATGTTGAACAAAGTTCTTCGCTGTCTCAATACAACTATTCCCTATTAAGAAGTTTTCAAGAGGTAAACTATCGCGCGCCTGAATACCTAATACACCTTTACCTCCATTGAACTTTTTCCAAACTTGATATTCATTCATTACACCGCGCGATTTAGCAAACAAGCCTTCTATCGCGTGAGGATTAGTGTAATGCATATTCATCCAAACTGTATCACCATATCGTAATCCACCAGCACAATATGGATGGTTCCATGTTTGATTCACACACCCGTCTTGCACATCAGTAGGTAGTGCGCTGCCGGTTGAGGTAATGCTTGTAATCTCAATTAAATCACCAACAGCAGGTGCGATTGACGCGTAATAAACTGATATAAGATTTACTTGTGTTGATGAATTATAGAGAATAGTGCCAACATCTCCGGTTGTGATATTAACATATTTGAATCTATCATAAAGACCTAAATCACCTTGTGGTAAAACACCGTTTATGTTTTCAAAATGACATACTGTTGGACTACCGGCAGTTATTTCTAATATCTTGATTTTCGTGACACCGCTTTCGATTCTCGCTATATGAGGATTAGCAAGTGGGCCTGCTTTGAACTCAACCGCACTTACATACTGTCGCAGACCATAATCTAAATTACCACCTTGTGTTTGTGTATTCGCGCGGTCGTAATGGAATGGGTTACGATATTCATTGGCTGATGTGTGCGTTCCTTGACTGTTATCAGAAGTAAGAGGTTTGAATACATTAAAAGGTAAGTTACCTATTGTGAGAGACGAACCATTTCTAATATCTTGAAAGAAGTTTTCACTATGGTGTGAAGGGAATGTTAGTAATTCAATACGATTCAATACAGTATCTGTTCTTGCTCCACTATCGTCAATAACATAATAACACCATTCCCCGTTGTCAAGATAAACTTTCCTTAACCAATTTTGAGCATTCATTCCTGCAAGGTCACCTGATGCTGTAAGACTACTTTGAGGAACGCGAGCAATATGTCCAGTTTTCAAATACAAATAGTAACCAGTAGTGGCTGAGACAAGTATGGGTTTCACCAAACTAACTTCGACTCTTAACGGTTCATCATTATACCAACGATTATAATACGGCCCAACCGCTTCAACATCTATTGCGTTTTTATTACCTGCGCGCCTACCAACAGGGGAAGGACTCCAAGTGTGGGCTGTCATTGTTGGGTCAAGATGTAACTTCATACTATTGTCAGGACCCGGAAAAATACTATTGGCTCGGTCTTCAAAGAATTGTTGAGGGAAGAGAGGTATCTCGACAAGTGCGCGTGTGCTTGAGTATTGAGTTCCTAATTGATAATCATGTGCTATACTGCCTATTGATTGGAATAAACGGTCATTAACTGTCGTTCCATCATCACATATACTGCGAGATGAAAACTCATCATCAAGTCGAATCACATCTCCTATTGAAAGATTGTTAATAAGTTTCCAATCATTGAAACTGTCAGATGCTTGACCATTAGCATTTTTGAAATATGGTTCATTGTTATATTGAACAGCGTAAGCATTTGCGCCTAAGTCAAAAGTAAAAGTAGTCCCTGTTCTTGACGCATATAATCCATATGCCCCATTCTCAAGATATACTTTGCCTGTGGGTGGGAAACAATATGTTCCCCATGAAGCGAGATTGGCCGATTCATTATTAATAGGCGCGACTTCAATCGTGGCTGTTCTTTGGTAAGGCCATGCGCCTGAAACAATATTAGTAATTTTAACAGCACAACTCTTTCTGGTATTCCAACCAACGCGCGAAAGAGGCGATGGGTCCCAAGAAGGTTTAGTGTTGATTGCACCTTGTCCTGCACCACCAAGTGTGACGCTAACAACAGGCGCGCCCGGCATTATCTCTTTAACACCGTGAGAATCAGGCGACCCGTCCCCTGTATAAGATGATGTTTGGTCTGATAAATCGGACATTAACCCTCTCGCTCTCAGCACTACTTCACGCGAACCCTTTTTCTCAACAATTTGGAATGAACTAATTCTGCCTTGACCTTGGATAAACTCAACAGATGCGTATGTGTGGTCCTCGCTATCAACTGTTGAAGTGATAACTCTCGCTAACTGCATACTTCTGTATTTTTGAGTAGGTTGAACGATAATGTGGTAATCGTCATTGACTTTGAAGTTATCAATAATATCAAACACTTCGTATGCCGCGCCTTGTTGAGAAGCGAAAAGAGTCTGCTCTTGGTAATGAGCAGGTGATGTGTTTATTGGCGGGTCACTTTGAGCGCGCCCGTTAGGATGAAGGATTAAACGATGATAGACTGATGGGTGACTTGGGTCTTCTAAAGCAGACACCATGCTCACAGGTGCGCCTCGCGGTTCATCGGTTGAAGTCAAAGGAGTGTATAGAGGGGGTGTTTTGGAATAATCTAATTGTATTTCTTTTTCAGTCCCACCTGTGTTGTCTCCTACTAATCTATGAGACTTCATTGCATTTTGTGCTTCACCAACAACCTCTTTGTGGAAAGTCACAATACCGCCTGCTGAGTGTAATGTTTGCCCTATTGCGGCAGTAATGTGATGAGCAACTGTTTGACTATTGAGAACTGTATTTGCACTCGGAACTGTCTTCTCAACCAACAGGCAAGGTTTATTTATTCCCATTTTCGCACCTGTTAAATCAATTGCATTATAATGAATCTCAACATAAGGAACGCTTGATATGCCCGGAACTTGCATAATCGCAACACGCGATTCATCTTCAGGAATCAAATGCAGGTTATGCGTTTCATCATCTGTTTCAACATTTTCATATCCGTGTCCTTTTAATAAAAAAGGTCGTATATCATCAACACCTATCGCTATCACTCCATCTTGAGTTAAGTCGGGGACCGACATACTACTCATACCATTGCGAACTACATGTGTTGTTGTAGCACTTGTTGTCATATTACGAATAGCACCCTTGAAGGCAACATTAGCCATTGAGATTTGAGAATTAATAGGTAATTGTTCTTTGATACCCATATGCGCGGCAGGGAATGTTGCTCTTAGTGAATCAGCAACACCGTCAATTGTTCTTTTAATTACTTCGTGAGAAGTAGGAGGTAACATTCTCAAAAATGAATGACCTTCAACATGATTATATTTATGTCGTCCACTATGAGCGCGTTTGAAATTATCACCAACAGTCCAATTGGCCGAAGATACTGTGAAAGGATTACCAGCCTCATTGACTGAACATTGACGCGAATACAGGAATCCGTGAAAATTATTACCACTTTCATCAATAACCATTGCACCATTTCTATCAATCGCTTGCGACCCTGTTCCTTCTATCTGATGCGGTTTTCCGCTTTGACTGTCAATAAGTAAATCGGAACGAATGACAACTACGGTGCTGTCATGCGCTAAATGATTAGTTGCATCATACGCTGTGCGCGCATGTAAGACACCTCTTGAGCCTGTATCAGTTGATGTTGTGAAATCGAGATGTGTGCTTTCGATAGTAATGGTTCCAGCAGATTGAATGCTAACCAATCGAACTCTCTCAGGTGCTTTACTATTCGCAATTCCTGTATTAATATCCGTTCCTGTTGGATTGATTATAAGATTGATTTGCCTATGCGCGACATTAATGATTTGCTTTCCGCCACTATGTGCTGAATTAACTATTCTGTAATTGCCAAGAGTTTCAGGAGTGTAAGTTCCACTAAAAGTATCACTCTTACCACTAATAGATTGATAGAGAGTTTGAACTTGTGTGGTATCGAGAGTGAGTGTAGTGGCATTTGCTACTACTGCGGACTTGATATGGTATGTGTTAGAATCAGTTTCAACAGGTTCTTCAAATCGCCAAAGACCTATCGTTGAACCTGTTTTCATGAACGGTAATGGTCTTAAATCAGTTGCTTTGACTCCTTTTTGCCAATGAATAGATTCAATATAACCGCGGTATTCACCACCTTTACCACCAATGTATAAGTCGTTTTCATTAACAGCCACGCGGTATTCACCATTTAATTTCTCACTTGCTATTATTTCACCATTGATGTATAATTTAATTTGACTACCTGAGAAGATACCACATAGGTGATATAATTCGCGTTGAGATGTATTAATGTCAGACCCCGTTACTATAAACGATGCCGCGTTTGTTGGATAATTATGTTTAGAAGTAGCAGCAAATGTTATCCCTTCACTCAAAGTGATTGAGAATGAAGCAGGGGCAGGTGCGCCAACGCTACCCATTCTTAACTCAAATACCCCATCTTTGCTTGCGACTACACCACCTGCATCGGGAGAAATCCACGCTTCGATAGTGAAATTAGTTAAAGATTGATTTTTTGAAAAAGCACTTCTTACTGAATCCCCGTCTTGCACCACATGTTTCGATGTGCGCGCATCTAAACCATCAACATTTATTTTATGGCCTGTTTGAGTAAAACCACCTTGAGGGCAAACCACGCTATCGTTAATCCCATTAAAATATAATGAGTGGCTTGATTTACCGAATAAAGCCATACATCATAGCCCCACAATAAAATCAAGCGGTTGAAAGGTTATAGTCCCCTCGTAAATATTATTCCCTGCATCAAATCCCATGTTTATACCCACGACAGTTCCACGAATACCTGTGAACTTATCTGTTGAATCAAATACCACACCCGAAGGGAATACATTGCCTTTAGACGATTGTGCTTCAGGGCTATTCAAACCCGATACGATTAGTAAGTTGCGCGCAACATATCCATCATTAACAGCATCTACTGCTGTTTTTTGAATTAGAGAATTATAAGGGATTTGAATACCAACAATGTAATCACTACTCAAATCTGTTGATAGCGAGAAGCCACTTAGCAAATCTATACCACCGGGTTCGCCACCGGGTTCGCTACCAAATGCATCGAAAATAGTGCCAACCGACCCCATCAAAGATGAGTTTCCGACATAAGCAACGAGGTCTTGTAATTTATCTCCCGCGCTTCTACAATCGTGTGAACTACCACCTTTGAAAGAAGTATGCGATGGTTTCGATAATGCTTCACTATCGTTATCGGTCCACATTACAGGAGTCTCATTGTTACCATTACCTCCTAATTCTACATGGGTAATAGTTAATTTTGAATTACCTTCGCTTGTTATTTTACCTGCTCCTACTGCTACGCTGAACACGCTCGCAAAAGTTGTTGTTCCACCACCTGTGCCGACTTGGGTTGGGCTGTAAGTGGATGCGTCAAGCGCGGTTTTGATAGCAGTTACTAAAGCAGCGGGAGTTGTTATGCTTTGAATACCAACAGTAGTTGTTGGTTGTGCGCCACCGCCTGTGGATGCGTGTGATGCGGTTGATGAGTCGAATAGAATGCGTATAGGTTTCCTGAGACGACTTGTTGATTGATATAGTGTAGATATTTCAAATGATTTCCCATTAAGGTCAGATGCATCAACGCTGCTACCGAACCATGTTTGTGTAGCACCTGCGCTTGTGTCTGCACTCGCCCCGAAATCAATTGAGCAAGACGCTGCTCTACTTTGATATTCAGTTGCCGCGCAATCATCATCAGTCAATATGACATCTATTTGGATGTCTGTTGCTACTGTGTTTGTGTCAATACCCATTCTTTCAGCAAGAACAGGAATGGGAATAACAGGAACAGCGCGACTAACTGAAAGGCTATACGAAGTTGCATCGAGAGTTAACAACCCGCCATCTTTGCGAATTAATCTAATCTTAGGCATTACAATGCACCTCTCCTTGTTCCCATTGAGCGACCCGACCTATACATTTCATCACGGATAGCATCACCAATCTCGCGAGCAAGGGCGCGCTTATCAGTTCTGTCGGTGATACCGCCTGCGTTTACAGTAATGGTGATAGGGCCACCGCCACCGCCACCGAGTCCCATTTGATTAGCCGCATTCTTAGCATTTTGTCCGCTTAAAGGAACGACTGCTTCAGGTCCTGCTTCACCAATCATAGCCAGAGTTGGACTTCTCACTATACCACCCTTCGCGAGTTTAGGAATTGTGGGTAGTCCTATTGTTTCGCCACCAATTACAGGAACCCAATCAGGTGCTGTCCAAGACATTTTCTTAGCCATCATATTCCATAGACCGATAAACTTGTTAATAACCCATTTAATGCCACCCAAAATACTTCTACCTACTCTTTTAGGCGCGCTTTTGAGCCAACTAAAGAATCTTTTAATCCATTTCCATGCAAACTTGAACGGCATAGCGATAACTTTTACAACTCCCATTATCACAGCAACGCCGAAACTAATAATAGACGATGCTATCGACCATGCTCCTTTGAACACCGCGATAAAGACGCTAATAATTCCACTAAGAACCCACCATACGGCGTTAAACGCGCCTACAAGAATTGCTATTGTGACATCGACTACAATCATGAACGCTGCCCAATAAATCTTCGCAACTGCAATAATTATATCAATAGCGGGTTTGAAGAATGCTACAATTTCATCCCAATAACGATAGACAACTGCTACTATAAAGACAACAGCGGCTACAATTAGGAATAAAGGCCAAGTGAATCCGAAAAGAATAGCGACTCCTGCTGCTATTGCAAATGCTGCAATACCTGCTGCTGCCCATCCTAACCATCCACTAAGTTCTCCCGTGGCGAAAAGGAATAGTATAGCCAAGCCACCCATGATAAGCGCAGCAGCGATTAGTAAGGGTGCTAAGGCTACCATCCATGCGGATGCTACACCTCCTGCGGCTGTTACTGCTTGTATTTTGAGATAGAGGAATCCCGCAGCGAGAAGTGCGGCTACTGCGGTAGCCGCCGTGATAGCAACATAAATATTATCAAACTCTTTGTTCACTAATTGAAATGTTCCTACTACAAGAGTCACCGCGAGAACAAGTAATCCAATCTTTCCGCCGAATAACATGAATGCTACCCCCGCGGCAGTCGCGGCTGCTGCTATCAGATTCATAGCACCATATAATCCACCTTCACCTTCACCTGTGAAAGCCAACACCAATCCTTGAGCAACATTGTCAACGCCAGTTACACCGTCTGTTAAAGCAAGAAGGGGACTGTCTGCCCCTTGAAATGCTAACACTACCATACCGATAGCAAAAGCAACCATCGCGAATATCACAACAAGTGATAACACTTTCATAAGAATACTTCCGAACATGCTATTGGTTTTACCACCAACTTTATTCATCATCTTTGATACACCTGTGTGGAATAACAAAGTCGCGGTGAGTTTTGTCAAACCTGACATCTCTTCTTCCATCTGTTCTAACTTTTCATCACCTACGCTGCGGGCTTTGACGGTGTATTCGCCAAGTTGCTTGAAAGATTTGAAATAACCTGCCATTGCTTTTCCTGCTTTAACATAAGGGCTTTTAGCCATCGTTTTTTTGATTTTGCGCTGTCCTTTTTCAAAGATGCCACCACCCTTCTCGTTGGTTTTAGTAACGAGTCCGAGTTCTTTCATGACTTCAACAAGACCTAAAATCTCAGCCGTTGTTGACTTAACTTCACCTGCCATGCATCATCCCTCAATTGCTGTGTGGCATTGGTTGCCCCGCATCTGTCCCTGCTACGCGCATTTTACCTTTTGACTCTTTGGTGGCTTTTTCCATTTCATCTTTCTTCATCATGTCTGCGGCACTCGCAAACGCGAGTGATTCTTGAAACTCTTTTTGTGACATATTCCACACATCTCCCATTCTTATCCCATAATGTTTAGCCACATAATAGGCAGACGCGTTCATTAATAATTCAATGTCGAGATTTTCTGAGTCCATATCGGGGGCTTTCATAAACGAATAGACTTCTTCTATTCGTTGTCCCCATCGCTCAAAGGGGTATTAATCAAATCCTGTGGCTGTGGTAATAGTGCTGTTAATTGTTGCGCAACATACGGTTGTAGTTGCATCATTTGAATAGGAGTTAGTCTTGGCTCAGTTCGGTCTATACATTCTGCGAATATATGTTTCCAATATGAGGCAAGGTCTATGTCAACGCCACCTTCTGCGGTAACTTTGACAAATGTTTTAATCGCGTTTTGCATCTGCATGAAAGATAATTCGCGCACCCATACTTTCAATCCTATATCGGGATTGTCAGGGTCAACGCGTATCATATGTTCTTTCGCATCTGTGTTCACCAATAGGCTCGCTGCATTATCAACCAACTGTGTTGGTAGTTTCGGGTTCGGATTCATTACTTACACTTCCATTTTCGTCGCTGGATGTGGCCTCTTCCGAGGGAACATCTTCGGTTACTTCAACAGCCTCTTCCGAGGGGGTATCGGCTTCCATTAGACGGGCAACTAATTCCGCCTTCTTTCCTGTAACCGGCAAATCTTGAGCGCGACAAAGCGCGCGCAATTCATCAACAGTTAGGGAATTGTAATCAGTAGGTCCTTCTTCTTCAAGAGGTGTTGTTTCTTCAACTACCTCTTCTTCGGGAAACGGATTGCCATCAGTTAAGGAGGCTTCGGGGTTGAAAACTTCTTCAGCAATGAATGTGTTTTTCTCAACAGCAACAAATGCCACGGGTAATCTTCGCTCATCTCCGAGGTGCAAACTCTTACGCATGTTTTACTGCCCCCCTTGCAACTCTTTCAATCTTTCCACACTTAATTTAAGCGGATTCGCACTTTGTGGGGGTGGTTCTTCACCGGGTAATCTACCTGTGGATGATACAGCGTTTGAGTTATTTTCCATCATCTCTTCAGGAGACGCGTCGTTAATATCAGGGAATGTCACTTTATTCTCTCCTTGATTTGCCTCATCCATCATTTGTTTTGAAGAGGGATTTTCTTTCGTAATTGAGTGTTTCAATAATAGTAAAGACCAAGTTTCATCAAACGCGCCCATAATATCACAGTCCCAAGAAAGCATCGTGAGAAATTACGCGAACATGCTTCGGCATAATCTTAATTTCTGATTTGATAACACCTTTGTCTTCGGGGATTGGTAACGGTGCTTCGCTGATGATATAATCATCAATAACTATGATTACTTCTTCGCGATTTGCTCCTGCTCCTGCTTTGGTAAGAGTGAGAGTGATTGGCTCTGTGTAGCCATGAGAACGATTGGTTCTGTATTCATGCCATAGAAGAGGGTCGCTTATGATGAGGCTTAATCCACATTCATATTCGACTTGCTTTTCAACAGACAGGGATGGGTTGCGAGAACCAGCGAACGGAACTTGTTCAAGAGATTGTCCAAGAGTGTTTCGCGATTCAGCCAATGATGAGCCACGAATAGTCAAGAAGTTCTCGATGTTGTTGTTGCCCGTCAGGTTGAAGTTTGTTATCTGCGCGAGATTAATTCCGAAAGCACTAATTGAACCATTGTAAAAGAAGTATGGTTTTTCTGTATTTGGTGCGATGCCTGCTATCTTCCTGTTAATTCCACTATTGGCGATGTTCTCAAACATTCGATGAGCCGTGTATCTATCACCAGCATTAGCATTTTCAAGACGACCTGTATCGGTGTAGCAGTAAAGAGCGTCAAAGTTGATAGAGAGTTTAACTTCCGCATCTGCATCTGCTGCAATAGAGAAATCCTTAACCTTGCAACCGCGCCAAATACGCGTAAGTTGCTTACTGTCGGATGCTGAACCCGGTGCGGCTAATGATTTATCGGACAGGGCATTAGCGTTGTATGAACCCACATTGCGTGTGCGAATACTTGATTCAAGAGTGAAAGAAGGCACAGTAGCACCTTGATAGATAAGTCGCGATTGACGATTGGTGATTGTTCCATAGGTAGCGGCGGCTGCATCAAAAGCCGGTGAGCCATTAGAAGAAGCCGCATCATACGCAACAACTTTTTGACTCATGTTACCTACTGCGTGGTCGAAATTAAATGCTTCGTCAACATGTATTCGTCGCTGAGTGAGCGTTGTGTCATGAGCAATAACGCGACGAATCTCATTGCGTTCTGCATTTTCCATATCTGTGCCAACTCCATCCGCACCCCACTTCTTAGAAGCGGCTGCTGCGGCTCGGTCATTAGGAAAGTCAACGGCTGTTCCGTCAACAATAAGTATGTATTCTCCAACGGTAGGCGGAGCAGTCATTGTGCCTGTGTATGCGAAGTAAGTATCACCTGCGATAATATCAACTTCGGTATGACCCGAACATGTCGCTTTAACAGCCGCAGGTTCGTTAATAACTTGCGCACCAAGAGCGTAGTATAACCAACGCGCGCTGTTCATCATCATTTCCATAGAACCACCTTCATTCTTCATGCTTTGAGGTTCTTGAATGACAACATCACGACCAATACCCACTATGTGACTTCGGCGGATTTCTACTTTTGTTTCAGGGAGAGAAATAGTAGCAGCAAGTCCTATGAATTGGTCTGTAAGGATTGTTTCATCGGATGATAGAGCGTCAGCATGGTAAGCCATTCCTGTATCACAGGTAGGTGTTGCAAGACCATCAATCATCAACTCATCACCGCTTGCACTCGCGCCTGTTTCTTTCATCGCAGGGCTAACTTTGATTGTAGCACCTTCATTTGCGACGATATTATACACATGTCCTTTGTCTGAATAATCATCTAAATTGTAATTTCCTCCACCAATGACGCGTAGTTGAGAACCAACAAGCATACCGACAGGGTATCTAAGCAAAGAGCCGCTACTGAAAAAACCACTTGCGCCACTTGCGAATGTGATTGTTGAAATATCACCGACTGTGCCGATGCTGAATGTTGCGCCACCAAACGAACCATGTGCTATCACTATACCACATTCGTGTCCGAATGTTACTTCTGCTAAATCACCCTTGTAAACTGTCGATGCCATGTTTTTCCCTCATTTCTATACTATTAATTCGCTGAATATAACTATCTCGACCTGAAAGGTCATGCGATGCAACCGCTTCGTCCGGTCCGAAAGGTCAGTCCTTGTTTTATAGAGTAATCGGTCGAAATTGATACCATCACCTTTTCTATTAGCATGAACCACCCTGCGGACTTCATCTTCCATCTTCATAAGTTGCGCGCGTCCTTCAACAGTTCGCGCATCAACAGTTACATTTATGCGAGTGTGAACGAAGTCATAGAATACTTCAGGTTGTTCTTCGTTATGCGCTGTTTCGTATAGCACGATAGCGTCATGTCGAGAAAGGTCAAGTCTTTTACCGCCGGGGTCAACAGTAGTGATGTCTTGAATGATGGGTTTTCTTTGTTTGGTGTTAGCACGATTCCATCCATCGCTGAATAAAGTCTTGATTAACTCAACTGATTCGAGTGCCATTAGAAGTCACCCCATATAGGACTGTTACGCGCATCCTTCTTAGCCATTTTGACGATAGAATCATAATCGCTATGATTGCTTTTCATTATCGAGCCATCTTGGAGTATGATATTATAATCGCTATCAACATCATAGCCATACGCGTCAGCAGAAGCGACAAGATAGATGCGCCCTTCGTCAGACCGTATCATCTCTTCGCGCATCTTCGCGATAACAGGTTTGATGTTCTTGAGAAAACTCATATCAAATACCTCAGTCAAGCGTCATCACCTCAACATAGCGCGGTAAACTTTCCGCTACTTGAGCCTTTAGAAGTTGGTATTTTGAACCCAAATCAACATTTTGTGTCCCTTCGGGTAGGAGAACGCTACGGTCGTCAGACAGTATCAAATCCATTGCTACCAACTTGGTGCAAATATCTTCAATCGCTTTCTCAACATAT
>TARA_R110000787_G_scaffold5686_9_pt1 | contig 12478 bp, 14 predicted proteins | sample TARA_R110000787 | Tara Oceans TARA_R110000787 (sample SAMEA4397920) | marine metagenome | biome: Polar Biome; feature: [DCM] deep chlorophyll maximum layer (ENVO:01000326); material: water (ENVO:00002006), including particulate matter (ENVO:01000060) such as... | depth 35 m
AGCAACAACATGAATTAAAACAGTTCCAAATTCTCTATAGCACTTGTTTTGTATTGAAATTGGTTCTTCTGTACTTCCGACAAATTGAATTGCTACCCAATCATCGTTTCTTGTAATTACATTTGACTTCAATAGCTCTAGAAAGTTTCTGAATTCGCCAGAAATATCCACAAGAGTTTCGACTGAGTTTGCCGTGAAGTAATCTTTAATTTCTGTCCTGGTGGTTATACTACTCATAAACTACCACTCCCTTCTGTGAACCCTGCGTTTGAACTAAACGAACTAGGGGCCAATGTTATTGTTATTGATGGGTAAAGGTATGGCCTTCCCTTTTGACTTGATTTCTTGAACACATATTCATTTGGAGTAAAAGTCTTCCTATTTGCTGATAAAGCAACCGATGGCGAGACAGGTATAAAAGAGAACTTTATGTTATTCTTTAAACCCTGAAACTTTCTCTTTGCTTCATTCTTTGATATCCAGTAAACACCACTTGGAGCTCTTACTCTTGTTCCTGACTTATTTTTTGTCGATCTATACTTTCCACGCTTACCACTATTAATACCAAGTCTCTCTAATTTTCTAGCATATGGCGATAAATTTATTATTCTAAACTTATCAGAGTCTTTGAATATTCTGTCTTTAAAAAAGACTCTTGCTGCAGTTAAACTATTGGCCACAATCTTTCCGTTATACATAAGAACATTCATACTATGATAATAACCAGTTCTCTTTGGGGATTTAGCAATAACTAATTCCATCACACCAACGACAACTTCCGCAATACTTTCTATTTTTGTAATGTATTCAATTTTACCAAAAGGCTTAACCGAAGTATCAGGAGCTCCAAGCTTGCTATCAACTAAAGTTAAATAATCTTTCTCAGGAAAACCATACTTCTTTACAGCATCCTCCCTAAACACTCTTGCCCCTGCAACTGTAACTTCTTTAACATACTGAACTAGATCAGCAATAGACTTAGTTTCAAACGCGTTAGCAGTTGTTACCTTTGCACCTTTAGTTTTATATTCTATATCGAACTTTAGCATTACTCCAACAACAACCGATAGCCGATAATAGTTCCGAGAGCTCTCATTTCTTGAGCATCTGCAATTCCGTAATATTCATATTCTGAAATTGTAAATGTATCACCACGAGTCGGAACAAAAGTTAAACCCTTTGAAGCTATAACATAAGAACGGCCATTACCTGTTATCTGCTCATCTATTGTTGGTTTTCTAAAATAGTTTGATTGTGCAGCTTTGATAGGATACTCGGTTAAGTCTGACTGAGCTTTGATTACCACATCAATACCTTGCAAACTAATTATAAATCCTAAAGCATTTTGCATACCTATCATATAAATGAAACCTCTGAATCTCCAAATAAAGTCCTCTCAGATCTATAGTTGTCGAATACATTTAAATAATCACCCAAGATCATTCCATATTTATTGTTTCTTTCGTTTGTACTTAGAGTGTAATCAAAATCAATTCCCATAACACCAGGAACAGAAATTCTCTGAACATTCGATCCAAAGTTTAATGCAACACCCGATTGTTTTTTATTATAACGAGCTTCAATTAATGAGAAGACAGACTCTTGAATCTCAAGAGGTATCGTCGCGTAACCTGCATCATAGGTAATCTCTATATAACCATTACGGCCAGTATTGTTGAATAGCTTTTGTCTAAAGTCACAGTCATCTACGACATTAAACTTACCAGTGCGGTTATTAACCGAAGAATCAAGTATCGTGTCAGTTTCATCTTTAGCTTTTTCCACCACAGTTGTAATTGTACTGATCGGAAAATGGTAAAGATAGTGATACATAGTATTGTAGAAATCGGCATGAAATATTTTCTCAACATAACTTGCTACCTCAAATTTTCTGTTACAGTAATTTTCTACAGACTCAGAAAAAAGGGCTATCTCTCCGTTTAGATAAACATCTTGTGACGTATCTACAAGAGGTATTTCTAATCTATTTTTTAAATCATCTAATTCGACCAACATATTAAACCTTCATATTTTTAGTGTTAAAAGTAGTGATGAATTTCTCATCTCCTAAAAATGTCTTGTAAGAGTAAGTGGACTTTCCTGGCACAACTTCAAACTGTGTTAGCTCAACACTTGCAACCTCTTCTAATATCCTTGCTGCCAATTCAAAACAGTAAACATCATCATCATCATTCTCAAATAAATAATCATATTTTCTGCCAAGGTATGTCATAGAAGTCTTTTGAATTTGCAATGTGTTTCCAGTGTTAACATCAACCATTCTAGTTCCAATAACAAGATCTTTCGTTGTTAAGAAGCTAACAAGGTCAGTAAGAATAGTTCCTTTTCCAGTTGCCTCGATAACATACATAATCCCAGAACCTAGAATGTCTCCAACATATAACCCACCATGTTTTATTTTCTCTGGATTTATTAGGTTTGAGAATTCGCCATTCGTCGTTGCTAGTAACACATCACCAACGTTTATGTTCTCGCGTGTTGCAAAGTAATGCTTACCTGTAACTTTCTTTCGAGAAAATGGCATATGAAACCCACCCCACCATATAACAATAGGTTTTAATTTTTTCATTATAAAATCATAAACTATTTTCATCTTAATATGCCCCTGTTAGTTGATGAATGATTGACTGTTTAATTGTAAGTCCTGCAGGAAAAAACTCATCTGGAGGTCTAACATTTAGCGAGAGTATTACCAAAAGGACTGGGTTTGATTCGCTAGAAACTGACACCTCAAAATCCTTACTTCCAGTATCTATGTAATGAGAGATTGCAGATTCGTATTGTTTCATAATTACATATATTGAGTCTGTTGCCTTCAAGAAATCAGACTTATATGGCTCAGGAACATGAGGAGCAAAACCTGCCAACTCCTCTGCAGCAGCGACCATGTAATCAATTCTTCCCTGCCTAATATCTCTATTTATTCTCTTTTTATTTTTAATGTTTAAAATTGGAGTTATCTCTTTTTCAATACGAACATTATTGTCAGCATCCATCCATTGAATCTTCCGAACATAAGACTCAATGTTACGATCACCATCTGACATGGTGTATGTGTAAAAGTCCTTAATATGAACAAGGTTAGCATCATCAGGAGAAACATAAACCCTTTGTGTTCTGGCCCCGCGACTAAAATCCCAAGCACCTTGCCTCAAACCTAAGAACTGTATGTCTGTAACCATTAGCTCGTTATCGCTAAACTCTTCAAAAATATCCATTATACCCACCTCTCTATTGATAGACTTGACTTATATATAGCGGGCTCTATGTCAAAAGCACTTCCCTTGTAGTCAAGGTCAATTGTATGATTTCCAATTGTCATGTTTATTATAAAAAAACCTGAGCATTGATACCTTTGATTTGTGCTAGTGTTTGATGATCCACCTTCTGTATTTGGTAAAACCACCCCTGTACCTCCAGTATCCTTTGGCTCTTGCTGATGATCCATAATTTTAGTGCTATCATCAATTTGTATTCTTGCTATAAAATCCTGATTGGTTGCATTAACAGACCATGTGTAGCTCCATGAGACTTTATAATCCCCAGTCTCAGGTATACTAACGGCCAGACTTGAGTACTCTCTAAATGTGCTTAACTGGTTAACTTCCCCATCTGTTCTATTGATAAAAGCTCGATAGTTACTACTATTCCCTGGAGTAAATTTTGATCCATTCCAAATCAAAGTTGATCCTAAGTATGGCGAGGTTGTCGATATATCTACATCTGTATGATTGTCTATACTCTGCTCATGAATTGTAATTGCTGCGTTTATCGCAGCTTGATCATTTAGAGAGCTAAAGTCCACAGTGAAAGTAGAGTTGTCATCACGAGTAAATGTGCAAATACCTGATGATGAATTCAGGATACCTGTTATTATTTGGGATAGATTTGTATTGTCTAAATATATACTTAAATCAATATCTGTTTGAGTTCCGTCTTCGCCTGTGTAGCTTAAAGTGTTATTCCCAACACTGAAAGAGATACTTGTGTTTGTTTCAAAACCTTGAACCGCACTTTGAAGATCGGATATAGTTGAAGCAACCTGAGTACCAGAATGGTTACTTCTGTTTCTGTCATTTGTGTCTCTAACATTAAGTTGAGAGCTAGTTTCAAAATTTGATATATCAGCAACTTGAACTGGAGCTCCAGAGGAATTTATAAAATTAGCATCGTTATTTATTTGTGATGACTGTATTTGAGACTGGTTAACGTCTATTGCGATACTCCGAGCACCTAGAACGCTATTTATTTGTTTAGTTAGTTTCGTTGATCCGATAGTTATTTTTTCATCTAAATACTGAGAAGTAGCATCTATTGCATCAACGCTAACCAGACCGTCACTGAGAGTTCCAGAAACCTGAACCTTAATCCTATCAAGAGCAAGCAAATCTTCTTCTACCCTTATTGTGTTAGAAAACCCACCTTGAATAATTCTTATAGCATCAGCTTTAGATAAATCTTTGGATCCATCATTTACATCAACATCTCCATTACCGACAAGCCCAACAATGTCATCACTAGAACTCCAAAGAGAGTAATCTTGAGATGGTATAGTGTAGCTAGAATTGGCCGGAATTGTTACACCAACATCTGAAACATCAATATCTATTGCCGTATTGTTTATTAATATTTTACTCATACCGAACTACCTTTTAATTGCAGGAAAACACCAACGTTTTTCCCGCTTCCGTTCACAACCCTTACCGCTACCTGCTTTCCAGTGCTAACAGCGTAGGACACTGCAAAGTTATCTGTTCTTTTCCCAACGAGACTTACTGTTCCCAAGAGAGTTAAATTAATTTGATCACCTTCATGCTCGTACACTTCAATATCAAAGGTTGATACATTCTCATTTCCGACAGAGATAAGAGTTATTTCTGCATCAACAATAGCAACTGGTATTCCTGTTTTATTTGAGGGAACAGATCCCGTTATCAGTAGCCACGAATTTGAAACATTTGCAGACCTACCAAAAGAAAACCCTGGAGATGCACTGGCCCCAACTTTCGTTGCCAGTGTCTCGCCAAGGTCTTGTAAGTTATCATCATCAATTTCATTTAGGCTACTAGAGTCAAAGAATACGTTCTCAGAATCAAGTGCCGCTTCCTCGTTATACTCGAGTTCCACGCCATCTTTTTCTTCCACACTTACTTTATATCTAGTAACCATTTTTTATCCTATGCGTTTTTCTTTCTAAATTCTACTTCAATATGAAGATCATCAGAGTTTTTAGCAACACCTGCCTGGTAAACAAATGAACCTGCTCCACCTGGAATTGCAGCGACTAAAGCTGTTCCGTTCCAATAAATAATATCTCCAGCACTTACACCAAGAGCAGTAAGTACGCCTGTAACAATCGTATCATTTGCAAGAACTTTAACTTCTCCTGCAGCAGACTCAGTTGAAAGCGCAACACCAACAACTCTTTCCCCGTTTGTAATTGTCGCGTACTTAGAAGCTGTGTCATCAGAACTGACAAATACTAAGTCTCCAATTGAAACCCCGCCTGTGCCAACAGTGTACTTAACACCATTCTGATCAAGCAACTGGTAAAGTTCTTGTAATGAACCTTCAACATTTGTTTCATCGGTATAACCACCAAGATCTTCGATACCAACGATTGAAGCACCTTCACCATTTGCAACTGAATTAATATCCTCTGCTTTAACAGCTTTTGCATCATTAAACGATGTTGACCAATCTATTCCTAAATCGTCATTACCATCAAAAAATAACCCTGACTCTGTATCAGCAAGATCAACTTCAACAATATTTCCGTTAAAGTTAATACCATCACCAGACTGTAACTGAGTAGGAGATGTAAAGATATCAAAAACTATATTATCAACACCAACTGTATGAACACCATCAACACCAGTACCAACTGATGAAATATAAAATGGCTTTTCAGCATTAATTGTACCTGCAGCAACTCTTGGAACTAAAACACCATTAAGTATTTCTGCAGTTGGAGCGTTATCAAGATCTTCTGATCTGGCCCATGCACCTGCAGCAACAACGTAAATACCATTTTCTTTAGCGTCAGTTTGATCTTTAACAAGAACTCTGTCACCTGCGATTAGAACAACACCGTCAATTGTTTGCGTACCTGTAAGAGCAACGTTTGCAACAGTTGCAGCGGCAACATTACCTTTTTGTCTACTACCAACAGATATAGCATCTGCATAAGCCTTGTTAACACCGTGATGAGAAAGCGTTGGAGCTAACATATTTGTTAAATTAAAATTACCCATTGATTGAGGGCCTGTAAAAGCTCTCGTCCCATCAGCTAATGTGTAAATTAGGTGATCATCATCACCAAGACCTGCAAGCCCACCATGATCAATTGCACTTAAGTCTAGGAATGAATTTATATAACCAGTACCATCAGCAAGTATTGGTGAGTTTTCTGCACCTGCCCCACCTGTAGTTGCAAAGTCAGTTGACTCATATGCAAGTGCTTCTGTTTCGTAATCACCATCTATAAATATAAACTTTTTAGTCATCCTTAATTTCTCCTGTTAGTGGATCGTAACCCCATTTCTGAGATAGTCCATGATCCTTTTTTATCTTTTCAATATACTCTTTTCTTTTTTCTTCTTCACTTTTTTTACTTGCCCTCATTTGATTCTCTAGGACTTTTAGTTCTTCAACTTCTTTTGATTTTAGAGTATAGTTCGCACTAAATAATTTAAGTTCGCGTTCTGAAAGTTCTCTCCTTAGTTTAGAGATTTCACAGTCCTTGTCAAACAATTTTCGCTCCGTGTTAAAGGAGTTTAGTTTTTCTAATTGCTTCTTTGTTAATTTTCTTACTTTCTCATCCATAATTATCCCCTAATAACAGCTTCGCCTTTCATAAATACCATTTTCTTATCACTAAATGGTTGCCCTAACTTCAATCTTATATGCCCTGTTGTGGATGGGATACTTGTTTGTATTCCCCCTGGAACAGTGTCACTTAGATATTGTGTTTTTGTTACATCTAAGCCTGTGTAATTCTCTGGCGTGATACCAGTAACCCTGATGTCGCACTTCACAGTGCTTGTCTTAAGCTCTACAAATCCTAAGACATTAGAGTTATCAATGTCATCTGCAATCGCATTTATAGCAACCCCAAGGGCAGTCATTCTTACTGCAGAACCAACGTATACCGTAGTGTCGCAATCTACATTTCTAAGAATAATACTTGAGGTATCAGGACTATCAATAGTTACTGTTACATTTCCGTCGCCATCATCCGTAGCTTCAACTAAGTCTCCGACAAAATTTATTTTCTTAACTTTGTTGGTTATTTCTACACTTTCATCTTCAATAGCGACTGAAACTTCCGCTAAAGACGAACTTGTTATTTGCTGAATTATGCTTCCGGCATCTAATTTAATTTCATTTGTTTTTAATTTTGAACCATCATCAAAATGAAAGATAAACCGATATCTACTTATTCCTAGTTTATCTATCTCGACTTTAACAATTAACGGTGCATCTTCACCGTCAATACCATCCCGGCCATCAGAACCAAAAGTTCCACGTTTTCCATCGAGTCCTTTTATTCCTGGTGTTCCATTTAACCCTGTTAGTGATTTTAAAAAGTCTAATTCACTTCCGTCATTTTTAAGCGACCATGTTTCATATGCAGAAAATCCATTTGCTCCAGACTTTCCTTTTTGTCCTCTTAATCCGCGTGGCCCTTTGAGAGAGCAAACCTCATCTTCTGTTAGATCTGAGAATGTTAACTTACTTTCATCAACTCTAGATAGGATTACATCTTTATGCTCGTCCCAATTAAAGTCAATTCCATCAACACCATCTTTTCCCTTAAGACCTTTCGTTCCCTTAAGACCTTGAGCACCTTTTAATTCTTCTTTATTTTCATCTGACAAGTCATCGAACTTTAGTTTGTTCTCTGAAACTAGTTTTGATATTTCTTCTTTACTGTTTTCCCAAGAGAAGTTTTCACCATCGACACCATCAGTACCTCTAGTTCCTTTCTGCCCTCTTAGACCTCTTGATCCTTTTAATTCTGTTTTTTCATCATCAGTTAGGTCAGAAAACTTTAATTTATGCTCATTGATTCTTGCAAAAATTATATCTTGATAATCTTCCCATTCAAAAGACTTACCATTATCTCCGCGCTCACCTTTAAGACCTGGCGAACCTTTTAGTCCCTTAAGACCTTGCTCTCCACGTAACTCTAATTTCTGATCATCATTTAGTTTTTCAAATGTTAATGAGTGTTTTTCTATTTCGGAAAATATTTTAAATTCGTGCTCGAGCCAAGCAAAAGCTTTTCCGTCATCACCACGAGAACCTTTTTGCCCGCGAAAACCACGAGTACCTTTTAAAGATTCTTTTTCATCATCTGATAATTTTGCGAATGATACGGAATGTTTTTTTACTTCATCAATTATGTCAGAACTAAATGCGGCCCATGAAAAGTCTTTACCATTTTCACCATCAAAACCACGAGAACCACGCGAACCCTTAGGCCCTTGAGGTAGCTGTGTTGAATTAATTTTTTCGTCGATAATTACATCAACTAATGCTAAAAGATTTTCTAATTCCATGTAACCTACTGCGTGTAAAACGAGTTTAGTTATTTATTCATTTTCTTCACTAACGCGTTTTTTAATTTCTCGTCAGTTGAAGTGTCTTTGCTCTTTACTTGCGCGTCTATAATTTCATCATGCCTCGAAACTGGAGTCAAGTTATTGGTAGCAATATAATGCTCATCCCCACCTTTGTATGGAGACATTCCCTCTTTTCTTCTGGCTTCGTTTGGAGTCATCGCCCCATTCGCAATCATTTGTGCAAAATACTTTGATCTCGTGTCCATATCACCTCTAGCAATTGCATAAAGATCCATGTCACTTTTTAAACCACTCTCTCTTGTGAGTAGTTTCATATTTACTTCACCTTCAAAATTTCTGGCCCACACATCAATTGTGTCGTTAGAAACTTCAAGGTTTGAATGTTCAATATTGTTATAGCTTTGAGCTTCAAGAACATATAATTTACTTGGAGGAACACCTAAGAATCTTGCAATCTCAACAACTGAAAACTGTCTCGACTCTAAGAATTGCATAACATCTGGAGCGAAATTAATTGGGCTAAACTTCATTCCTTGTTCAAGAACAGAAACCCCACCTGCTTTATTTCCACCAAACTTTTTCTTCCAATCTTCTTTTAATCTCTCAATAACTTCTGGCGATAAAACACCTTCTGTCTCTAATGTTCCTGATGGCAGTCCACCATTAGCAAATAAAGCACCTGCCATTTTATCAGCACCGTGAGCAATACCAAGAGCTTTCTTAGCGTAGTTAATTAATGCAAGACCATTTACACCATCTTCTGTGTGAATGTTTCTAAGGTGAAGCATTTCGCTTTTTCTAAGATAAACAAAACCGCCATCTTTAGTATTTGATAGTTGATAGAACAATTCACCTTTTGCATCTTTTATCATGCAAACATCGTGATTTAAGATGGGAATTATAGCGACAATCTTTCCCATTCTATTTCTAACAATCTCGTTAAAAGCATTACCTCGCAAAATACAAAGTTGAACACATAAAACTTTCCAGTTGAATGCACTCATATCATCATTTGGCGAAACATTTAAAAGATAATGAATGTCATCATCGTTTTTAAGTTGATTATCAAATGTTTTGATATCCCAAGGCATCTTACCTATTTGGGTAGAAATATAAATTAAACCTCTAAAAAAGGCAGAAACTTCAAGTGAACTCTCTGGAGTTACAGATGAACCATAAACAAAACTATTTACTAAACTTGATTTTGTTTGTTGATTTCCCTTGTACCTTTGTTTGCTTAATATCTTCTTTATTAACGACATTTTTCTTAGCCTCATCTTCGATAACTTTTCCAGTTACGACAGGTTTAACTTCCTCTACTATAACTTTTTTAGCAGGAGCTACTATTTTTTCTTCTGAATAATATTTTGCATCTTTTGAAGCATAAATACAACCCTGACGACAAAGACTGTTCGCGTCAATCTCGTTATCTATTAAATAAGCATAACCAGACTTATATTTTTTATCCTTAAAATCAATATCTTCTTTAAATAAAATTCCAAATTCTTTCTTCATAGTTCAACCTCAATAAAAAGAAAAGGCCCCCACAAAGGAGGGCCAATTCATTATTATAATACGTGTAGGTAAGCAGCTTTGTTATGCGTGTCTAATGCATAATCAACATTTGCTAATCTTGCAGCTCCAGGAGCCGCGAAGTTAATTGAAACATACTCAAAACCTTCTGTAAGGTCATCAAGGTGGATCTCAATAACAACAGAACCTTTTACAGTATCTAAAGCACTGATAGCGATTGGTGCAAGACCATCTTCAATAAGCTTAGTCATAACAACGTCACCGTCAGCTTTAAAATAAACAGGAACAGTTCTAACAACATCTTTAGTTGTTCCTGCTGCTGCTGCATCGTGTTCTTGTATCTTCATAACTAGAGTAGTCGCAACACCTGTACCAAGTGCAACAATTACTGAAACTTTATTAGTTCCAACAACTCTAAGTCTTGCTGAATCTACCCCACCTGCTGTATCAGCAAGTAGACCATTTTCAATTCTAAATTCTTCTGCTAGTAATTTCATAATTATCTCCTAATTAAGCTCTATCTTGTAAATAAAGAAGTCCAGACAACTTGTAGTTACCATATTGAGTTGAAGCAGGTTGCTTAAATGGAGTTTGTCCACCAACTCTAAAAGTAAACTTGTAAGAAGTCTTATCTTCGTCCCAAAGTGCGTGAATAGAAATTTTTCTATCAATTGCACCTGTCTTAACTGCAGCAAAGTAGTAAGAAAGGTCAACGAACATTATATCCCCTGCTTTTCCTAATTGCTTCATTGCTCCGGCCATTGGAAATACTGGCTTACCCCATAGAGTTCCAAAAGGAGCTCCTGCGATTGAACCATTTGGTAAATAAACAGAAGGACTTGAAGGATCAGTTCCTAATTGCATACCAATTAATTCTTCTTCACAAGCTACGTTATAAATAAATACACCGTTTTTCTTTGCTTGAGGAAGTGCGTGAGTATAAAGTTTTTTAAGGTTGTTAAACACAAGACTGTTAGCAGCTTGGCCAGCTTCCTTAGCAACTTCGTAACCAAAACCAGAGTTTAAAATACCCGTTGGTTTCTTGATACCGTCACCAGAAATAATAGCGTCATTGATTTTTGCCATTATTGCTTCTGGAGCACCTTCCATAATCATTGATTCGATTAGTGGAGCGTCTTCTAACATTTCGTCAGTTACAGAAATCTTAGCTTGAACTTTATGAAGCTTAATATCAGCTTCTGCCATTTGTTTCTTAGATTCAGAAGCAGTTTTTTCTTCGCCAACCCATTCAGTCTCAAAGTTAGAACCGTTACCATTCCAAGGAGATGATTCATCAACAGGAATTGTAATTCTGTTTCCAGAAGTTTTAAGTTGTCTACATCTTGTAAGTAGAGACTCGTCACCTTCTAATTTCTTTTGAACAGCATCAAGCATATCAGCAGGAATTAAAAATCCACCATCTTCACCAACTTTTTCTCTTTGACTTGCTTTGATCGCTTTAAAGTTTTCGTTAGAAAGACCTTTAGGATCATTTTTAAGTGCCATAAAGAAAGATCCAACAGAATCAAAACCGTGATTTCCGTTATCCATTTTTCTTGCAGTACCTGCAGCAACAGTTTGCTTTGTAACAACTGTTTTAGCTTCAACTTTTTTAGAAAGGTTCATTACCTCTTCCATTTTTTGTTTAGCTTCGATTTGAGCATTGATACCGTTAGCTTCGCTAGTTAGCGCATTAACTGATTCAGTTTGCTCAACAGTTAAACCTTCAAGAGTTTGGAATTCCCCTAAAGATGCAACTATCTCAGCAAGTCTTTTTTGTAATTTGTTCATTTTAATTTCTCCTTTTAAAACTAAACAAAGTTTAAAACGATTTGCTGCGCTACTTGCGAGCTAGAATATCGTTATATTTCTTAATACTATCTTGAATACTATTCTTGAACTCAAGATTCACTTTTGCAAGTTCTTTTTTCTTAATCCAACTACAGTTCTTAACTGATGCTGAAATATTAAAACCACTAGAATTCTCAATTTTGCTAGTTGCAAAACCAAATTCAAGAGCTTGATCATCATTCATCCAAGTTTCTTTGGCCATCATGTTAGTTATTTCGATCTCGCTTAAACCAGTTGCTTTTTGGTAAATCTTAACCATTTCGCGCTCAACCATCTCAAGACGATCAATCGTGCTTTGCAATTCAGACTTGTCGCCCATGCTTATCGTCCAAGGATTATGGATCATGATCTGAGATCCCTCACCAATAACAATTTCGTCTGCAGCAAGAATAATAATTGATGCGATTGAAGCTGCAAGGCCGTCAATGTGCATAGTTATTTTCTTATCAGATCTCTTTAATATGTTGTAAATAGCGATACCTTCA
>TARA_R110000787_G_scaffold65873_3_pt1 | contig 12474 bp, 15 predicted proteins | sample TARA_R110000787 | Tara Oceans TARA_R110000787 (sample SAMEA4397920) | marine metagenome | biome: Polar Biome; feature: [DCM] deep chlorophyll maximum layer (ENVO:01000326); material: water (ENVO:00002006), including particulate matter (ENVO:01000060) such as... | depth 35 m
TGTAAAGAATCGAAAGATGTTGGTCAGGAATCCTTTCTCCGCATCGCTCATGCGATTCTTCCAATCATTTACATCATCATTCATTGGTACTTCAGTGTGTAGCCAATGCGACTGCTCATGCTTCAACCAATCATCATATGCCCAAGCATACTTAAAGGGTTTGAAATAAGAACGTTCATCAGTAATTTTTAGTTTTTCATGTGGTATCTGTTTTGCCATTTTACGCTCTTTCCTTTTTAAGTTCTTGTCCAGCATAACCGTTTAGCCGCATAGACACCGCCATGCGGGCCTTGGTTGCATGCTTTAGGTTCACTGCCCATTACGTTTGTTATCAGATCTATATCTTGTTGTAAGTAAACATCTAACAATAGTTTACCACCAGGTTTTAAGTATTGTAACACATTATCCCAGTATTCGTCAAGTGGATAATGCCAAGCATATGACCAAGTTGACTGTATTAAATCATATTGTTCCCAAACATCATGTGGCTCCATAAATCTAAAACGTGAAGCATCGTATCCATTATGTTCGATTGCGTATTTGGTTATTGCTCGGGAGTTGTAGAATATATAATCTTCGTGGTATCCATTTAAAAAGTCCCTGGGTTTGTCTTTTAATTCTGCCCACCCCGCATCCTTATCAAGTAACGTAAATTCAGCATCTGGTAGGTAATTATATAGTATTAGGTCAGTTATACCCAGTCCGGCACCTATGTCCAATATACTCGCATTGGATGGTAAATCATATGCACCAATAGACTCATTGCGATCAAACTCTTCTTGTCGTATCTTGTTATGTAACTCATAAAAACTCTGTAGGGAAAAGTTGCTATGATTAGGAATCCCTATTTGAAACATACTGTAAAATGCAAGGTCTTCTATGTATTTTTCCCACTTAATCTCATGTGTGCCAGTAGGAGTATCAATTTCTAAAGTATATGTACCCCAATCAGGAACAGTCACATTAAGCCGTTGTTGTATTTCTTTATCTTCAAACATCCTATGTAGATGCCCATGTTAGCAGTTCATTATAACCACCAATATGTTCCCCACTGATATAAATCTGCGGTACTGTGCCAGTAGGCTGTAACTCTTCAGTAAAAGCAATTTCCATGCCAGTAAGAAAATCCTTGGCGTCCTTACAAAATTTACAATCCTCCCGCGAATAAATTTTAATGTCCATTAGTTCTGTCCCTCATCTATTTTATTAATTTTTGCAAATGCCCACTCACGCTCTTTACACCATTTACAATATTGACATCTACCTACAATTTGTTCAGTACAACTATGTGTCGTATGCATTAGCCCCTGTGCGATGCCTAGGTCAAAGCCTAGTTGCACTGTGACATCTTTAGTCATTTGTGCAAAGGGTTGAATGCATCTATCAGCGGCATCGTACTGACTTGCGTGTTGCCGGGCATGGTCTGGTTCCATACCATCATAGTATTTTGTCACACCAACATAAACAATGTCGGCTAGTTTCTTCTCAAATATTTCTACAATTCCACTAGTAACGTATTTAGATGGATCATCTGCATCTAAATTACCAACAAGATTTGTAGATGCATGATAGCCTGAAAGGGCTAACACCTGGTTAGCCCAATTCTCAGCACCGTCAAGTTTAGGTACAGTATATGGTTTACAACTCTGGTCACGTTTCAAACATTCACTATTGACAATATGCCATAGAACCGCACTATCCCAACCACCAGAGACAACAACCGCAATACGTTTATCATGCGGTATATTGTCTGCTATTTCTTTAGCCTTCACAGGAAGATTTTTTTCGTTTAACAAACTTCATTCCCCTAACATAACCATCTGGGACAGATTCATCTGGGTATAGGTAAAGATTTTCTTCACCATTATTATACCACTTCCTGCCCTTTACAAAACTTTTTCCTTTGAAAGGATTTTTCTCAGGATACTTTCTCAATGGGTTATTATCACCCTTCATACTTTCTGATTTTTTTTTCCTAGCTTCCTCAGTCCACATTGGATTGTTCGTTTCAAATAACTTTTTAGCCCTAACTGATTGAGCATCCCTGTTCTCTTGTTTGAACATAGGATTGTCCAACTTCATTGCAACACTACGAGCTTCTTTCATATTCTGATATTGAATACTAGTCCATTTTCTTTTAGTTCTAAGAGAATCAACCGACATCATAGCAAACGCATGCCACAAACTCGGATTATCTCTATACATCTTAGTCAATAATCTATGCGCTAAATAATGTTCTTTGGCAGTCAGAGTAGTTAAGTTATCAGCCTCATCATTACCCCCCATGCATCTTGGAATAATGTGGTGAATCTCACTATACTCTAAACCTCTTTCTGCCTTGCCCCTAGCACATAAATTATCGTAAATTATATTATAGTTCATAAGTTTTCCTCCTTACAACTATATATAATTTTTAAGTTTTAGCCTTCACATGCTAAACAACTATCGTCATCATTCACCAAGCTATTCATATCAAGTTCTTTAATAATTTGTCGTTCTATTCGGTTAGAGACTTTATCTGCCTTACCTAGTTTCTCTGAGCGACAATAGTATAAAGTTTTCAACCCCTGCTTCCATGCTAGGTAATGTACTGCATGTAGATACTTAATATTAACACCCGGGCGGAAGAACAGGTTTAGTGACTGTGCTTGGTCAATAAACTTCTGCCTATCAGCCGCATGTTCAATCAACCATCTCTGGTCAATTTCCATTGAGGTTTTGTACACCTCCTTCTCATACGGATCCAAACACCTCAGGTGTTGAACAGATCCATCATTAGCAATTATTGACGACCAAATTTCGTCATAATGGAGGTTAGGATTGTCTTCAATTTTACTTTTAATAAGACTATCCAAGTGCTTATTTTTATTGAGGTACGCTCCACTAAGCGTGTCTTGACGATATGCGTTTGCACGATAGGGTTCAATAGACGGTGAAGTGTTTCCCATAATAATAGAACTGGAAGCATTGGGAGCGATAGCCATAACGTGACTAAATCTCCTTCCTGTACCTTTTGCATCTGGTGCTTCACCTCTTGATGTACCGAGTTCAATATTTGCGTCATCTAGTTTACTCCTTATTAATTTGAATATACGCATGTTCGTACCTTTTGCTACGGCACTTTCCCATGCAATTTTCTTTTTCTGTAAGTAGGCGTGAAAGCCTAGCGCACCTATGCCTATGCTACGCTCCTGGGTTGCGGCAAATTTAGCTCTTGCAACTGGGTCAGGGGCATTATCAATAAAGAATTGCAATACATTATCTAGCATTTCAGCCATGTCTTTCAGGAATAGCGGGTCTTTTGACCAAGCATCATAATATTCTAAGTTAACTGAGGATAAACAACATACTGCGGTCCGTTGTTCATTTGTGGGTAAAATAATTTCCGAACAGAGATTGGATTGGTGAATCTTGAGGCCCAATTCTTTCTGAAAGTCAGGCATCAAACGATTACTAGTGTCGATGAAATGCATATACGGTTCACCCGTTTCCATACGCAACTCTAATATCTTAGACCATAGAGCTTTAGCAGAAACAGTATCACGGATCTCACCGGTATGTGGATCACATAAATTCCAACCATCATCCGCAGTAGGGTCAGTCATACAGCGTTCAACAATCTCCATAAACCTATCACTGATATTAATGCCATGGTGGAGATTTAGGCACCGCATGTTCTGATCGCCAGTCGGCTTCCGCATGTCGAGGAACATAGTAATGTCTGGATGTGAAATATCTAAATATGCCGCGTATGATCCACGTCTGGTTCTACCTTGACGATACGCAAGTGATGATGCATCATAAGTTTTCAGGTGGGGCATTACACCAGTAGATTTGGCATCGGAAGCACGTATACCAAAACCAATGCCAACACCACCACCAAGCATAGAAAGCCATGAGGTTTCACTGTAGTTTTGTACCAGGCCTTCTGCGGTATCCTCGATATAATTAAGAAAGCAAGAAATAGGCATGCCGCGCTTACTGCGACCATAACTAAGAATGGGAGTAGAATAAGAAAGCCAATGTTTAGAAGAGTACTCATATAACCTCTGTGCATGTTCGGGATTAGATCCAAACTGTTTGCTCACATGGGCAAACCGCTGTTGTGGGGAAGTCTCATCTTCCCGCATATAACTTTCTTTAAGCCTATTAACTCCTAGTACGTCAAAAAGGACGTCTCGAGATAAGTCAATCTGTATTCCCATATAATCTTGCTTTGCCATTTACTTCTCTCTCAGAGTTGGTATATTATTTATTGCTTCAATTATTTTCACTGCTTCTTCATATGATTTATCTCTGAATGAGATCCGAAATATGATACGGTCAGTTGTGGGGGATATCCGATGCGTTTCCGATGTGTTAAATAAGGCTGCCTTGTAGTGCCATGAACCCTTTCCCTGAAAATCTACGGAATTTTGTTCACCTGTTAATACAATATTAATAGCACATAACACACCCTTAGGTGCAATACTCATCTTGTTCTGTGCATCAACATCAGTATGCCAAGGATAGCTTTCACCCGCATTAATGTACATGTATGAACCTATAGTATCCCCCCAATCATGTGGATATAATTCCATAAACTTATTATAAGTTGCGACTAGTGCGGGTGTCTTCTCTGACATAGGCACTGCTCTAACTATTGCACCACTCTTTGTCCATTCAAGTGCATTTACTTTGCACTCCAGAGACTCACTTAACAGGGCCTCCTTATCCCAGAACTCATTCGTAATGTAATATAGTGGAGCACCTGGGCATAATTCTGTCACTCTTCAAGTGCCGCGACTACATCTGGGAAGTGTCCGCCAATGATCTTCCAACATGTATCAGCAATTTCCATATGCTCCTTCTGTGTGCCATTGGCTCTACGCAACTCACAATAATGAATCCAGCTACGAAGGGATCCTGCCATATACAAAGTTGTTTCCGTCAACCCTTCAGGTAACAATGCTCTTGCTTGTTCCTTTGCGATACCCATCTTGAGTGCGTCACTATACTCTTTCTTTGCGAAGTTACGGACTCTTGCCTGTGCGCGATACCATTCACTCTTGATGTGTTGGTCATCCGTCACAACAGAGTTCTGACGATTCGCCTCGTCCTGCAACCGTGCCTCACGTACAAGACCAATGTTCTCACTTACCGCATAACGCTGACTAAACTCCTGAAAAGAAAATGACCGGTGACGTAGAATCTGTCGAGCAATATCTCTTGTCGTTTTAATCTCGAGAGTCATATGTACCATTTCAAACGGTGACCAATGATTCTCCTTAATTAAATAACGCAATAATTTTGGTGCAGTCTCTGCATTATTTTGATTTGCCGGATTGCTCACTCTAGCAGTATATGCAATTAACTCGGCGGCAGTGAATACTCCCGTGTGTCCTGCTGACGGTGTACTTAAAGCAATTAGGTTTACGTTTGACATTAACATTTTCTCCATAATGTAAATTTCATCTCAGCCCTAAGGCCGTTGTATGTATGTTTCTTAATTATATCTTGCACATTACTTATACCACTGTTTACCATATCGTTTATGTCCTTCTGCTCGATACTGTCAGGCCATATACAAATATTATACCCCATCTTAATATACTTACTCATCAACTTGCAAACGTCCTTGTTCTTCGGCTGATTATCAAAAACGATGGTTAAAGTCTCCTTATCCAGCCCTAACTGTTCGATCTTATTGAAAGATGTCCCAGCACATGCAATAGCATTACTAAGGAAGAGACTGTCTAACGGACCCTCTACGACTGTTACAGGCATGGACTTGTCAATATTATCTAATCCATATACTGTCGAGGCATCCTCATCAATTTTTACTAGTATGTAACGTAATTCTTCTCCGCGCATACCGCGTAGAGATAGTGCGGTGAGTTTACCGTTCTCATCTACGAAAGGAATTGCAAGTCTAGGCTCTTCTGTTATGATTCTGTCTTTATACTTATAATTTAACTGAACTATGTCTTGCACATTATCAACATAATATAAGTTTTTATGTGAAGACTTTGGTAACCCTCTATTGTTAACATAGCTAACTGCCTCATGATCTGCGGGTAGGTCATACAGACTATCCATCAAGGTCGCCCATAGTGGCTTGCAAGTTATTTCAGGTACTTTCTCAATAGACTTAAAGACCTCAGTGACCGCATCTGATGTGCCATGCTTTTTGTGGTTGCTACCGTCAGCATACCGTTCTAAGACGTATTCCTTGTACAATAAACCATCAAGTGTTCTAAGCATAGTGCCAAAATGAGCACCATGTCCACACTTGTGACATTTATACATGAGGTCATTAGACTTGCGATAAAAATATCCTCGCATCTTGCGTTTATTACTTTGAGAGTCACCGCAGATGGGACACCTGACGTTCCACAGGTAGTCGCTCTTCTTTTTGAAGATCTCGAATCTATGCGAGATTTGTGTTAGAAATTTGACATCAATATATAAGCTCATGTGTAACATTATACATGGTTATAAACACAATGTCAAGTAAAAAGGGTACCAAAGAACTCAATATTAGCTATGATGAAACCAAATATTATAAATGCGCCGGTTAACATCCACTGTTTCCTTTCAACAGCGGATAGTCGAGCTTCAGTGATTTTATCGCGATCCTGCAATTTTTGGTCAAGATTGGCAAATGCACTGCGGCTGTTGGTATCATGGGCCTCTGCCGCATCTCTTATATCGCGGGTACTGGTTGTTATCCGTGAGTGGACCTCTTTGAAATTCTCGGCTACATCTTTGAAATTCTCAGTCATAGTTATTCGCTGTTGATCCACTGTGTTTTGTATATCTTTGGTTTCGCTCACCATTTGCACTATTCTAACTTCATGCACATGAAGCAATTGATTAATAGAACTAGATATATCTGCCATCTTCTCGATTGTAGTATCAAGTTTCGCCAGTATGGTTTTACCACTCTCTATATCTCTCTCCGCGATTGCAACCCGCGTTTCAAGTTTAGCTATTAACTGTTCCATTTATCTTTTTCTTCTTTTTGCGTCTACCTAAAGGCATAAACACTGGATCCCGTCCAGGTTCTCGTTGGTCAGTCGGACCTGTTCCAATACCAGCAATTGCACCACCACCAACCCCCATCATTTCTTCTTTGAGTTGGAAGTTTCTGAATGATAACAATCCATTCTCTAATAATACAGCCTGTGCCTGTACATCACTATCTGCCATAAAGACTTCCAATAGTGTGTCAACATTATCTTCATCAGGCTCTTCATACTCTCTAAGTATAGCAAGGGCCGCCGCAAAAGTCAATAGTCTTTTCGCATTACGGTCGGGTGATTTTAAGAGAGCTTTTTGTACTTTGAATATGAATCGTTGTAATAACGAATATGAATTTAACTCGTCATTTGTAACTGGGTCTTTAATCTTCTCACCGTCTTGGTCTATAATGCCTAGTTTGAAGGCGTCAGAATTTCGTATGGGTATTGACAACATACGAAGAATTCTGTATCCGACTACGGCATCTACAAAACGTGACATTAAAGTTTCCTTAGAGCTTCTAATACAGTACCATCTAATGGCAAATATGGTTGGTTACTACCAATTTGCTCCAATGGCATTCGATTAATATATACTAGGAATGATTTTAAAATTGCCCAGTATTTCTCCTCCAATTTAAAGAATAACATTGGAGTTGCGGCGCCATCGAATACATTGTATATTACCATCAAGTGATTGATGATTAATCTCTCACTTAATACACTTGAATTTTCGTATCTACGGAATAGCCGCTTTACATATTTAAATCTTTTTAAATCTTCTTCCAAATCTTCTAACCCACTACAGCCTGGGTTAGAATAATTTTTTATAGCGAAAATCAAAAAGTTACCATCATTTAATTCAATCATGCAATCCTTTATCGAACTGTTACGCTGTTACCGTAGCAGTTCCTCCAATTATATACCATTTACTATTAGTATATATAAGGGTCGCTGTATCCCCCACATTAGAGAAAGCCACTGTGTCACTTGCTACATCGGAATCATCCAAAGTTAGCGTGTTGGACCCAGAGTTTGCAATCATTAAAATGATTTTTATCTGTCCTTCAGTACCGACCCCAATAGTAAGCGTACCTGCTGTAGCAGGGTTACTTAGATAGGTAATGTTAGTAGCAACACTAACATCACCTGCCGCAGTAAGTGTTTCAACACCACCTATGGAAAATTTGCTTGTAAAATTAGCCGGTGTAGGAACAGCGGCAAACAGATTTGCCAATGTAATTTGCTTACTTGCACTGCCGGACACAATATAAACTGTATCTGTGCCAGCAATGCTTGTAGCGGCTGTTAGTTGACTTAGTTTTTGGTCAGCCATTGTCTGCTATCCTTAATCAGAGAATTCCAAGTCATCCGCCGCATCACCAGTGATACCGTTTTTAGACATTGCAACTAGAACTTCATATTGGATACGCCCAGCACGTTGACCAGTACCAACAGTACGCTTAACCCAACCACTGTGAGCAGCCGAAGTACCAGTAGCACCAGTACCTTTAGCGGCAACAGCCGTTGCGAGAGTCTCACCGTTCAATTCAAAGAACTGAGCATTGTTACCAGCACCAGTTAAGTCAATAATTTTATACTGTGTTAGTGTCAGACCAAGTGTAGTGCCAGCAGTAGTAGTTAATGCGCTACCACCTTCAGTAGTAAGCACGAATGCTGTGTTATCAGGAGCCGCACCAGTTACACTAGCAACTAAATAAACGTTTCCAGCAACATAGTTGTCAATAGTAGCTGTGGCTGCCCCAGTCAATGCACCAGTAATAACTACACGATCACCAGCAACAAGTGGACCATCAGCGGCGGCAAGAGCAAATGCACCTGATGTATTAGTAGTAGTAGAAGCCGAAAGTTCTACACCAGCCGCTAGAATAGCAGTAGTAGCTAGACGGAATGCGTTAGCAGTGAAACCAGCACCTGAAACAAAGTATGCGGTATTGTCAACAAGACCAGCAAGTGCAGTTCCACCACCGTCTTGATATGTAACTGAATCAGCTTCAGCTAAACCGTGAGCAGTATAAGCAATTGTCTCGGTCTGAGCATGTGTTACAGCAGATGTTGGGATAGTACGCTTTGGCTTAGCAATTGCTACTGTAGGAACCGTCTCGTAAGAAGAACCAACATTAGTTACCGCGATTGCCGATACCGCACCGGTTGCAACAGTAGCTGTGGCTGCCGCGCTTGAACCGCCACCACCAGAGAATGTTACCGCTGGAGCTTCAAGATAGTTTGTACCACCGACTGCAACCGAAACAGAAGCAACATTGTCTCCACCAGAACCAATCTCAGTTTTGTCAACACCATATACATCAGCAGAAGCAGTGTTAGCATTGGCACCAATTGATAATGGCTTTTCACTTAGCGTGTATTGAGATGCAGTGAAAGTTGCAAGAGCTGTACCACGGTCAAGATTTTCACAAGTAAGTTTAGTGGCACTCTCAATTGAAAGGACAGCCATTTGCTGTGTTAGAACTGTGATTACATCACCGACAAATACTTCTTGTCCAGCACCTGCAAAGTCTGCGCTCGATGCACCAGTAACGATACCACGTGTGCCTACTGCAAAAGCATGTGTCAATGCATGTGACGCACCAGAACCATCAGCGAGTGTGATTACTGTTGGATTATTGTGAAGCGCATCAGCTTGATTAGCCGCTAATTGAACTGTGTTTGTTGTAGCATTAGTAATGAAGTAGTCAGTAGTGTCTACAATTCCTACTACCTGAGTACCACCGCCATCAACGTAATTGACTTTATCGCCATTACGGAATGGATGTGCAGTTACTGTAATGATACTGGCATCAACATTTGTTGCGCCGTTAAAAGTAGCAGTTGGTGCCGCTAGGGCTACCGTACCTGTACTTGTTTTATCGTCTGCTTTACCCCAGCCGGACATATTGTTCTCCTAATTTTAAGTTATGTGTGTTATTTATTTATATGTTTCATAAAAGAATCGTGTGAGTCATGCGCCGTGTGCATATCAACCTTAGCACCTGGTTTAGAACCTAGATACTTAGTTAAATACTGGTGAGCATGCGCCTTACTAACTGTTTTCTGGGAGCCATCTTTGAAGGTAACTGCCTTACCGACAGTGATAGCTTTCCTGAGTTGGGATACAATATGTCCACCATGCTTATCTTTTGAGCGGTCGGTGCTTCCAGTGTACTTATCAGTACCACCTTTGTCACCGCTTTTCTTAACTGGTGCCATACCCTTTGAGTCATTTTTCATATCACGCCTTGCATCTGATGCGGCGGATTCGACAACTTCTTCATTCTTAGCTTTATGTGCATCATCAACACTTGAAAAGAATTTCTTCTTTTCGTCATCTGACATACCATCAAGACTCTTACCCGATTTCTTTAGCATTGCCGCAAACTTTTCTTTATAGTCCATTTCAAACAATGCATCTAATTCTTCGTCTGTCCATTCCTCAGCATATACAAACCCTTTCTTAACTGCAAACTTGGCACGGCTAGTTGTCACCTTTTTAACTTGCTGAGTCTTAGGATTTGCAATTAAGGTACTCTTTCTTTTCTCTTTTTCTCTTTTCTCTGTTGCCTTTTTCATACGCATCATAGTGTTATCATCATCGGAGCCTGCCTGAGATGCTGGATATGATTCACCTAAATCTGATTCAATCTCGTCCAAGCCGACATCTTCTTTTACTTTATCAGGTTGCATGCCATCTGGGTGTGCATTCTTAGTTCCTGCAGGTGGTTTAACTCTCCACTTAATTGCAGTCTTAGGGCCCTGTAGACTTGAAGGTTTGAGGCTTTTGCCTGCGTTCTTAAAGTGAGTGGCGACATCTAATGTATTCTTAGCAACACCTTCTTCAATCTCGTCAAGGTCATCTTCCTCAACAGCCGCAACGTCCTGAGCCATTATAGTTTCTTGAGGAGCATTCATTCCACGTATGGTGGCAATGACACCCTCTAATCCCTTACCCATTTCCTGTGACATAATTGACTCTGCAATGTCTGTAGTAAGTTCAGGTGAAACTGGCTCCTGGTCTTCCTTCATGTCTTTCATGCTGTGTTGTCCACCGCAATGGGCACAATCTGATTCACAACCACAACTGCCTTCAGCATCAATTTTGCTATCACAACACGAACACATATCGCCTTCGGTTGCTTCAGTCTGATAGCGACTCTTTTGTGTGTGTTGTTTTGCTTTTTGAAATACGGTGTCATCTCCAGTCACAATGTAAATCAGAGAATCGACTACCTTAGATACTGCTTCTCGCTCTGCAGGACTAAGTGTCTTTGCCATCTTTAATTTATCTAATCCCCGATGTAACATTGGAAGTTGCGCAGGTGATAACATCCCCTGCCGCACAAGTTGATCTAGTTTACGTGATTGAGTTGATACCGCTTCACCCAGTAGTACAGATCGCATTGTCTGCATTTCATTTTTTTGGCTCATTGTGTCCCCCTGAGGATAATGTTTATAATATTTATAAGGATTAGGAAATTACCAAATGTACTCTAGGTTCAGCCCCTGCATTATAGACAAAATGCTTGCTTAGAGTATCTACCTCATAGAAATGATTGCCTGTTGGTAGATGTACCGGGTGTATTGTATCGTCCTCAGACACTGATGCCAGAAAACTATATGGATTTGTTACTATTGGAAAATGATACCTTGTACTAGAATCAACATGTACCGGATACCCTGCGGCAGGACCCTGACACAAATATCTTGCGCGAATAAATTTCTTGCCTACGAGTTCACTTAATTCATCTATTATATTGGAAGTATAGTTAGGTGTTTGCTCATTCCAAAAAGACATTGACTTTAGCATTGCTTCCCAGCTAGTGTCATCCGTATGGCTTTTAATATTAATAGTCGTATCTAAGAAATTGTCACCACGCAAATGAATATTTGTGCCGTTTGCAATTGTATCAGTATCCCACCCATTAGGCAGACATAAAGAGATGACCTTCTCATAGTCATCCCTCATTTGAGTATAATCTACCTGCAATTCTTCAATTTTTTTAATAAACATAATATATTCCCAACTACTACCAGGCTTTGCAACTCCAGTAGCCAGCAGAATCTTTAGGTTTTGATTGGTCACATTTGTGTCTTGCTCTGAATGACTTCTTGCGGGCAGGAATATTCTTCTTAATAGTCATATTCTTATCACCGAAGTTTACTTTAGTTGCCTTTCCGTCACCGTCAAGGTCAACATATACCTTTGACTTCTTCACATCACCTGCGCTTGGCTTGTTGAGAGTAACTTTCTTACCCTGATAAGTAGCTTCAGGTAAGTCTTTAACAGCATTAGAGGTGTACTGTGCTTTCAGTTTTGCATGTTCTGCGGCTCGGTCTTTTGCACGTTTTACTAAATCAACACCACTAGACTTTAAACGAGTAGTTAGTCGCTGACTTGCAGGTGCCGCTTCACCAATCGTCTTTGAGATTTTCTTTCTAATGTCGGCAGAGAGTTCTT
>TARA_R110000787_G_scaffold52534_6_pt1 | contig 12473 bp, 12 predicted proteins | sample TARA_R110000787 | Tara Oceans TARA_R110000787 (sample SAMEA4397920) | marine metagenome | biome: Polar Biome; feature: [DCM] deep chlorophyll maximum layer (ENVO:01000326); material: water (ENVO:00002006), including particulate matter (ENVO:01000060) such as... | depth 35 m
GGCACGATTAGGAAGCCGCCGCCGATGCCGAAAAAGCCGGAAAACAAGCCCGACCCAAGGCCATAGCCCACCACCTTGGGCGCTTTTTCGCGATTGCATTCCGCGCCCGGATTGCCCGCATCGCCGCGCCCCTTGAGCATCAGCACGCCGACCAGCAGCATGACCAGCGCGAACAGGGCCAGCAATTTTTCACCATCCACCATCTTGCCAAAGGTCGATCCGGCGAGCGCGCCGACGATGCCCGCCGCGGCATAGATGCCGCCGCAGCGCCATTTGACATGATGGGCACGAGCATGGCTGGCGAGGCCCGTCGCGGCATTGATGGCGACCGCGAGCGCGCTGGTGCCGATAGCGACATGGGGGTTGGGCACGCCGACCAGATAGACCATCAACGGCACGGCCAGAATGGACCCGCCACCGCCGACCAGGCCCAGCACGAAGCCGACCAGGCTGCCCGACAGGCCGCCGAGCAGATATTGGGTCAGGTCCATCATGACTGCGACCCGATGGGCTCGGGCTTTACCATCCACTCGCGCCCCTTGAGCATTCCATGCCAATAGACCGGCGGCAGGATCGTGTCCTTGAGCAGCCAGGACAGGCGCGACGGGCGGGTGCCGTCGATCAGCCAGTTGGGGAAGCTGGGCATTAATTTGCCGCCATAGCCGAATTCGGCCAGCACGATCTTGCCGGCCTCGACGGTCAGCGGGCAACTGCCATAGCCGTCATAGGCGGCGACCGGGGGATGGCCATCAAGCGCGGCCAGCGCGTTCACCGCGACCACAGGCGCCTGCTTGCGCGCGGCGGCGGCAGTCTTGGCATTGGACGCAGAACAGGCATCGCCCAGCGCGAAAATATCGGGGTAGCGTGGATGGCGCAAAGTCGCCTCGTCGACAGCGACGAAACCGGAGGGCGTGGCGAGCATACTGTTGCGGATGAAATCGGGCGCGACCTGCGGGGGGACGACATGGATCATGTCATAGCGTTCCGCCACGCGCCTGACTCCATCGCCATCCGCTTGCTCGAAAATGGCGGTCTTGGCCGGGCCATCAATCTCCACCAGCTTCGACCCGAAGTTGAGGTGAATGCCGTAGCGATCGACATAGTCCATCAGTGCCGGAACATAGGCGGCGACCCCGAACAAGACTGGCCCGGCAGTGTGGAACTGCACATCGGTCTGCGCCAGTACCCCGGCCTTTTCCCAGCGGTGGCAGGACAGATACATCGCCTTTTGCGGGGCGCCCGCGCATTTGATCGGCATCGGCGGTTGGGTGAAGAGCGCCCGCCCGCCTTTGAACGCCTTGGCCAGGCGATGGGTATAGGGGGCCAGGTCGTAGCGATAATTGGACGTGACGCCGTCATGGCCCAGCGCATCGACAAGGCCCGGTATGGCGTTCCAGTCGAGCTTGATGCCGGGGCAGACGATCAACACGCCATAGCTGATCCGCCGCCCGTCATCGAGCAGCACCTGTTTGTCATCGGGCTGGAAACTGCTCACCGCCCCCTTGATCCAGGTCGCACCGCTCGGGATCAGGTGCGCCTCGCTGCGCCGGGTAAAGCCGCTGTCGAACACGCCCGCGCCCACCATCGTCCAGCCAGGCTGATAATAATGATCGTCACTTGGTTCGATGATGGCAAGGCGGATGCCCCGGCGGCGCTTGAGGATGCTGGCGGCGGTAGCGATCCCGGCGCTGCCGCCGCCGATGATCAGGATATCATAAGGGGCGGCGTCCTGTCCGGTGACCAGCGCGTCCGCCATCGCCGCCAGCTTTTCGGCGCGCGCGCCTGACCGGCAATAGCCCAGCACCGGGCCAGGGAGGGTGTCGAGCGCGTCGCGCATCGCCTGGGCATCGGCATCGGTCATCGCGCCGGGTGTCACCGGGATATGCGCGAAGGCGAGGCCAGCGGCTCTGGCAACCGCACCGATGTCCGCAGCGGTCGGCTGGCCATCCTCCTCGCCATCGGGGCGGTTGCAGATGATCGCGCGAAAGCCCTCACGGGCGGCCTGTTCGACATCGTGCGGCGTCAGTTGCGGGGCGGTGGCAAAGGCCGGGGAAAGCCGCTTGATATCCATGATGAACCTCCTTGGTCCGGCGTGCCGGTTATGGTCTTGACGTGACGCGGTGCAGCGCCATGCCGCCCAGCATAGCCAGCACGAACGGAGCGACCGCCACCGGGGCAAGCGCCAGGCTGGCGAGGGCGGGGCCGGGGCACAGGCCGCCTATGCCCCAGCCGATGCCGAACAGGATCGCGCCGAGCGCGAGCTTCCCGTCGATCCTGCGGGTTTCGGGCAAGTTGAACTGCTGATCGGCGATGGGGCGCTCGATCCGCTTCTGCACCAGCCAGGCAAGCGCCATCGGGATCATCGCGCCGCCCATGACGAAGGCCAGCGTCGGATCCCACGGACCCAGCAGGTCGAGGAAGGCGCGCACCCGCATCGGATCGGCCATGCCCGACAGGGCAAGACCTGCGCCGAATAGCGAACCGGACAATAGAGCCAGGATGATCCGCATCACAAAAGTCCCGCCAGACGGAGGATCGCCACTGTGGCAAAACCGCTGCCCATGAACAAAGCGGTGGCGGTGAGCGAGCGGCGCGACAGGCGCGACACGCCGCATACGCCATGGCCGCTGGTGCAGCCTGACCCGAGGCGCGTGCCATAGCCGACGATCAGGCCCGCGACGATCAACAGGCCGGGCGCGGGATAGCTGGCCGGGACGCCGCCCGACAGCAGCGCCACGACCAGCGCACCCAACGGCAAGCCGATGATGAAGGCGATGGCGACGCTGCGCGGCGCACCGCCCTGCGTGAAGCCCACGGCCCTTGCCGCAAGGCCGCTGACGCCCGCGATCCGGCCAAGGCCGAGCAGCATGATCGCCGCCGCCCCGCCGATCATCAGCCCGCCGATGAGGCCCGCCACCGGCTGGGCATCGGGAAAGCCGGGGATCATAGCTGGTTCACCGGGATCTTGAGATAGGCGACGCCATTATCCTCTGCGACCGGCAGATGGCCCGCGCGCATATTGACCTGAACCGAGGGCAGGATCAGGCGCGGCATGGCCAGCGTGGCGTCGCGCGCCTCACGCATGGCGACGAATTCGTCTTCGGTTATGCCGTCATGGGCGTGGATATTGGCCCGGCGCTCTTCCGCCACGGTCGTTTCCCAGACATAATGGTCGCGGCCTTCGGGCAAATAGTCGTGACACAGGAAGAGCCGGGTTTCGGGCGGCAGTTCCAGCAACCGGCGCATCGACCGGAACAAGGTGCGCGCATCGCCGCCGGGGAAATCGGCGCGGGCGGTGCCATAATCGGGCATGAACATCGTATCGCCTACGAACACCGCATCGCCGATCACATAGGCGACGCAGGCCGGAGTATGGCCCGGCACATGCAGCACCGTGACCGACAGGCTGCCGATCGCGAAACTGTCGCCATCGGCCCACAGATGGTCGAAGTCCGATCCGTCACGCGGGAATTCCGCGCCGACGTTGAACAGCTTGCCGAACATATGCTGCACTTCGCAGATATGCGCGCCAATCGCGATCTTCCCGCCCAGCTTCTGCTGGAGATAGGGGGCGGCCGAGAGATGATCGGCATGGGCATGGGTTTCCAGATGCCAATCGACGGTCAGTCCTTCGGCCTCGACATAGGCGATCACCGGATCGGCGGACTCGACATTCGTGCGGCCGGAGGCGGGATCATAGGTCATCACGCTGTCGATCACGGCGGCGCGGCGCGTCTGCGCATCATGCACGACATAGGTCACGGTGAAGGTCGGCGGATCGAAGAAGGCCTTGATCACGGGCACGCCGTCACGAGCGGCGAGGATTTGCGCCTGGACTTTGGTCAATATGGGGTCGGACATGCGACTCTCCTTAAGTTTCATATTTACATGAACCATGTATATGTATAATCGGAGGGCGTCAAGGGGTTGCCTCGACCGCGCCAGGATTGCAGGAACGCAGCGATGAACGAAGCTATGATAGATGGTCGCCCCCCGGTCCGGATCGGCGACATGGCCCCCGATTTCCGTGCCCGATCGACCAAGGGCGATTTTCAACTGTCGGCCCTGCGCGGCCGATGGGTAATCTTCTTTTCGCACCCCGCCGATTTCACGCCGGTATGCAGCACAGAGTTTGCCGCGCTGGCGCGGCGTCAGGCGGATTTCGATGCGCTCGATTGCAAGCTGGTCGGCTTGTCGGTGGACAGCCTTTACGCCCATATCGCCTGGGTTCGCGCGCTGCGCGACTTGTTCGGTGTGGCAATCGACTTTCCGATCATCGAAGACCCCAGCATGGCGATCGGGCGCGCTTATGGCATGATCGATGACGCCGCCGTCGACAGCATGGCGATGCGCTCCACCTTCTTCATCGATCCCCAAGGCGTTATTCGCGCAACCACCTGCTATCCGCATAATGTCGGTCGCTCGGTGGACGAGATGCTGCGCTTGTTGCGCGCGCTACAGCGTGTGGATGGGGCAAGCAGCCTGACGCCTGAGGGCTGGACGGAAGGTCAGCCGCTGCTGCTGCCCGCCGCCGACGGGACCGATGCGGCGCCCGACTGGTTCTGCCGGTTCGAGCCATCCGCATGAGCGCCCTCTATGGCGATCGCGATGCCGCGGCGATGGCGGCTGAAAAGATCAAGGTCTTCGCCCAGCCGCAACGGTTGATGATCCTGTCCTGCCTGTTGCGCGGCGAACGCAATGTGGGCGAGATCGCCGAGATCACCGGCATCGGCCAACCAGCGCTCAGCCAGCAATTGGCCGAATTGCGCCGCGCCGACCTGGTCCAGAATCGCAAGGAAGCCAAGCAGGTGTGGTATAGGCTCGCCGACGATGGCGTCGCCCAGTGCGTGCGCACGATCGAGGCAATGTTCGGAGGCGTCGGCACCGCCGAGGCGCTGGTCCCTATGCCGTTGCAAGTGCTGGAACCGAGCACCCCCACCCAGGGCGTCGCAGGGTTTGCGCGGATTCTATAGCGGCTGCGGCGCGCGATAGGTCGTGACCAGCGGCCCCAGCGCATCGGCCAAGGGACCAAGCCAGGGTTCGAACCGCCGCCAATGGTCGACGCCATCGGCATAGATGGGCTGGCGCACCTGTTCGGAACTGGCGGTCCGCACCGCGCGTTCGCTGCGCCAGAAATCCAGGCATTGTGCTTCGAACGGCAGGCACAGATAGGCCAGCAGCCGGTCGACCTCGCCCGGCATATCGGCAACCATCTGTTCGTAGATCAGGCGATGTACGCGCCCCGGCGCGGCCGCGTCATAAGCCGCCATCAGCGCCACATAGTCGCGATAATAGCGGCCGATGTCGGTCAGATCATAAGTGAAGGCCTGGCCCCGCGCGAAATGCTGCTTCCAGCCCGACAGGCAGCACCCCATCGGATGGCGGCGCGCGTCGATGATCTTCGCGTTGGGCAGGATGAGGTGGATCAGGCCGACATGCTGCCAATTATTGGGCATTTTGTCGATGAAATGCGGCTTGGCGCTATGGCGATGGACGCGCGTGCCGTCGATATACTCCTCACCCAGGCGCAGCCGGTCGGCAGGCGTCAGCGCGGCGACCATGGCGGCGAAGTCGGGAAATTCGCCGTCATCCACCCGCGATTGCAGGCGGCTGGCGATGACCATCATGTCGGGCAGTTCCATCGTGCCTTCGACCTGACTGTGGCAGGACAGGATCTGTTCGATCAGCGTGGAGCCGGAACGGGGCAGGCCGACGATGAAGATCGGGTCGGGTGCCGGGCATCCGCCCACGCCCCGTGCGGCGATGAAGGACGCGGTGAAGGTCTGGGCCGTGGCGTTCACTTCGGCGGAAAATTCGTCGGCATCATGGCGCACCATCGTGCGGCGCAGGCGATTGCCCGCGTCATAATGGCGGACGGCGGCGGCATAATCGGCCGCATCTTCGAACGCCTTACCGAGCGAGAAATGGAGGTGGAACAAGTCCTCCTGCCCGTCCGCCACGTCGGGTTTCAAGGATGCAAGCGCCTGTTCCATCGCTGCAATGTCCTGCGCATCGAACCTGACGGTCTTGAGGTTGGCGAGGCTCCACCAGGCTTCGCCCATGGTCGGGCGATAGCGAACCGCCTGGCGGTAGGCGTGAACGGCATCGGCCTGTTTGCCCAGCGTCTTCAAGGCGTGGCCGAGATTCTGCCACACTTGCGGCTGGTCGGGCTGCTCCGCGAGCAGGCGTTCGTAAATGGCCCGCGCGCCATCCTGATCGTCCAGCCGCACAAGGACCGACGCCTTGATCAGGGCATAGCCGGGATTTTTGAGTGGGGACGCACCCAATATCTCGGCATGCGCCAGCGCTTCGGGCAAGCGGTTATTCTGGAGCAGCAGCCGGATCAGGAAGTCGCGCGCTAGGTCGAAGCCGGGGGCCAGCGTGATGGCGCGCTCTACCAGCGCCAGCGCCTGGCCCATATCGCCGCGCCGCCAGCAGACTTCGCCCAGCAGGCGACTGGCGGCGGCGTCATCGGGCAGGCGGTCGAGCCGGGACGTCAGGATCGCTTCGGCATCGTCCAACCGTGCTTCGTTCATCGCGATCGCGGCTTCCAACAAATCGCGATCGCGCGACGAGGCATGGATGCCCGACAGGTCGGCGCGCCAGGCATCCGTCTCGCGGCCCACCGTGCGCAACAGCCGGGCCAGCAGGAACCAGCCGCCCGCGACCGATGGCTGTTGCCGGGTCAGCGCTTCCAGCGCGGCGATGGCCTGGGCGGTGTCGCCCGCCGCATCGGCGGCCTGGGCCAATTCCCATAGCACGGCCGGGATGCGCGGATACAGGCGGCCAAGGGCGGCGAGGCGGGGCAGGGCGTCTTCGGGGCGGCCCAGCCGCCGCAACGCCTGGCAGGCGAGCAGTTCCGCCTGCGGCAGGCCGCCGGTTCGGGCGAGGAGGGCTTGCGCCTGCGTCAGCGCAAGATCGGGACGCGTCTCGACCAAATCAGCAAGCTGTGTCAGCGCGGATTCGATGGTGCCCGTTGCGGCAGCGGCAGACCCGTTTCCCATAGCACCCCGAAAATTGTGCGATTGCACAAAATGCTATGCCGATTGCAACGCGCCGTCGAGTGGGTGAGTCATAAAAGTTCAAAAAAGACGATTTCACCCGCTTGACAGCGCCCGTCTGAATGGCAGTATCCAATTTAGGACAGTCGTTCGAATTGCTGCGTGAGCGAACTGTTTCATAAAATAAGGCTTGTTCGGCGCGGTCGATAGTCGGCCGCGACCCTGAAAGATGCGTCTTTCGGGCAGGGGGGTTTTTGCGTGTCTTCGGCGCGGCGAAGGCGTGCGTGCGTGATGCTTAATCAAGGTTGAGACCCGGTTGCCGGGCGCTGGAATGGGAGAGGCGGGGACGCAACGCATATAAGGGGGGACTATCATGGCCATCATATTGGGCTCGCGACGGGTGCGCATGCTGTGCGCGCTTGGGGCGACCACATGCCTGACGCAATTGGCGCTTGCCGCGCCAGCCTTTGCCCAGATGGAAGCACCGGCACAAGCCGCTGGCGCCGATGCCGCCGATCCATCATCGGGTCTGAGCGAAATCGTCGTGACCGCGACACGCAGCGCGCAGAGCATCCAGAAAGTGCCGATTTCCATGCTGGCGCTGGGTGCCGAGACGCTGGCGGAGCGCCAGGTGAAGGGCTTGAGCGATTTCGCGGCCCTGCTGCCCTCCGTATCCTTCGAAGGCATCGGGCCGGGCCGCAATACCGCCTTCTTCCGCGGCATCGTGCCTGCGGGCGGTGCCTATGCTTCGGTCGGCTATTATCTCGATGATATCCCGATAACTGGCACGCAAGTGCCCGATATTCATGCCTATGATCTGGAGCGGGTCGAGGCGCTGGCGGGGCCGCAGGGCACGCTTTATGGCGCGGGGTCACTGGCGGGCACCATACGCCTGATCACCAACAAGCCCAAGCTCGACAAATTCGAATTCGGTTATGACGTCGAAGCCAATAAATATGGCAAGGGCGATTTTGGCGGGCAGCTCGAATCCTACATCAACGTGCCGCTGAGCGATACGATGGCGGTGCGCGCCATGGGCTATTATCGCCGCGATGGCGGCTATATCGACAATACACCCAATAACGGCCTGCTCAATAATGGCGCGCCCGCGGTCTATACGCTGGGCGACAATAATCCGGCGACCTTCTTCAATCTCGACAATTCAGACATCGCCAAGGATGATTATAACACGATCAAGGAATTTGGCGGTCGCCTGCAACTGCTGTGGGAGCCGGTCGATGGTTGGGCGATCACCCCGGAAATCACGGCGCAAAAGCAGGTCGCCAATGGCTATTTCGGTTTCGACCCGCGCGTCGGCGACCTGGAAGTCCATGATTATGACAAGACCCGCAACGATGACCGCTGGTATCAGGCGGCGCTGAGCATCCATGGCCATATCGGCGACTGGGACATTGTTTCAGCGACGGGCTATTTCAAACGCCGGACCCGGACGCTCAACGATTATACCTATTATACCGTCACCTATGATGGCTTTGGCGCAGGCTATGAGAGCTATCTGCAGTTTTTCGACAATTGCACCGGGTCGGGCGCGGCGCAGCAATGTTCGCTGATCGACCCAACGCAATATTATCATGCGGACACGCACCGCAACAAGTTCACGCAGGAATTGCGGATAACGACACCCAAGGAATGGCCGATCGATGTGACGATCGGTGCCTTCTACCAGCGGCAGAAGAACGAGACCAACACCTCTTACGCGATCCGCGGACTGGATACGATCACCGGCTACACCCAAGCCGGTGGCGGCGATGTGCCGGGTGGGCTGATCGGTGTGCCGGGCATGTACGGGATCGATTATGACGAAGACGGCAATCCCTTCTTCGATACGAGCAATGTCATCAATGCCAATGGCAACCCACTGGGTACGATGATTTTGGGCACGCAGGCGGTCAAGGGGGACGCCTTCTATTTCGTTGAGCAGAACCAGGTCTATAATGATACGGCGATCTTCGCCGAGGGGCATTACAACATCACCCCGACGCTCAAGATCACCGGTGGCATCCGCTATTTCTGGACCGATTATGCGGTCAAGGGCTTTGCGGGCGTGGCGGGGTCGGCGGCGAATACCATCACGTCCATCTATGTTCCAACAGGCGAAATGGGCTGCCCGACGCCGCTCCCGGCAGAGCGCCTGCAATGCCTCAACACCAATTTCCGCGCGGACGACCAGACCGGGCGCTACAAAGAGGATGGCGAGACGCATAAGGTGGCGCTCGACTGGCAGTTCCAGCCCGACAAGATGGTCTATGCCAATTACTCGACCGGCTTCCGCCCCGGCGGCTTCAACCGGCCCTTGCGTATTCGTAACTTCGGTCCGGTGGACGTCGCCCCGTTCAAGTCCGAAACGCTCACCAATTTCGAACTGGGCGTCAAGACGACGTGGAACAACATGTTCCGCTTCAATGCCGCCGTCTATTATGAAAAGTGGAATAATATCCAATATGGCGTCGTCGTGTCCGGTGCGCAGGGGGCCGGCATGACCGGCAATGCGGGCAAGGCGGTGGTCAAGGGCGTCGAATATGATGCGGATCTGAAGCTCGGCAAGGTAACGATCTCGACCTCCGGTGCCTATAATGATGGCAAGCTGAAGGGCAATTTCTGCAATTTCGCTCTGGATCGCGACACATCGAGCATATCCCAATTGTCGACTTGCACATTGGGCGAGTTCGTGCCGGACTCTGACCCTCCCACGCCCCAGGTCGCCGCAGCCGATGGCACGCGCCTGCCGCGTCAGCCCAAATTCAAGGGCACGACGTCGATCCGCTACGACACCTATATGGGCGATTATGCCGCCTATATACAGGGCGCGGCGCTCTATCAGACCGGCGCGACGCAGGATCTGAACGTCGCCAGCAATGCGCTGCTCGGCAATACCAAGGGCTTTGTCAGCTTCGATTTTTCAGGGGGCATCAAGAAGGATAGCTGGAGCCTGACCCTGTTCATCCAGAACGCCTTCGACAAGCGGGGCGAGCTGACGAAGAACACCTTCTGCTCGATCGACTTCTGTTCCGGCTCGGCGCGGACCTTTACGATCAAGCCGCAATTTTTCGGCATGCGCTTCGGGCAGAAATTCTGACGGGCCTCATTATCGCATGACAATGCCGCCGGGTCAGCGATCCGGCGGCAGTATTTTTGGCGGAATGTCTTAGCGCTTCTGGCCGGGATAGAGCAGGCGCATGGCGCTGGGCGCGCCGCATTGCTTGATCGCGACTTCGACATAGCGGGCGCGCTCGGCCTTGAGCGAGGCGGAGGAGAGAGCGAATTTCCGCTCACGCGCGACCTCTTGCGCCGAGAATGGCTTGGCCCCGGCGGGCACGCTGGGACCGCCGAGGCCAAACACCATGAAATTGACGAGGTCGGCCAGCTGCTGATTATCGGTAATGCGGCTGTGCGCAATGTTGGGCAGGCGGATGAGGTAGGCGCGCGATTGCGGCGTACAGAGGAACCAGCCGACCCGGCCGCGCAGTTCGGGCAGTTGCGCCGGGGCCGCGCTGCCCTGAATCCCATGGCAACCGCCGCAATGTTCGGCATAGTCGGAGCGCGCCAGATCCGGGTCGGTGATCGCGTCGGGCAACGGCCCCATCGGCGGCAGCGCGGCGCGGCCGATACCGACCAGGCCGAGCAGCAACAGCGATCCGATCAGAAGTCTGCGCAAATCCGCTGGTCCTAGCTGGCCGCGCCCACCATCACCGCCGTCGAACAATGATATTCCATGCTGCTGGTGCCAAAGCACCAGATGACGTCATTGTTGAGTTGCGGCATGTAAAGCTGGGTTTCGCGGTCGGTATTGTCGCAGCCGCACTGGCCGCAGGCGGGTTTGCCGCAACAGTCGCGATAAGCGATCAGATAGGCCTTGCCATCGTCCGGGTTGATGCAGGTGCCGACCCAGGACACGGGCGACGGTTCTGCGCCAGGCGGGCAACTATGCAGCCCGCCGCCGCAACAGGTGCAGAGCGCGCCATCGATGGCGCAATAGCGCCAATAGTCGCACTTGGTATCGTCCTTGGTCTGCGCGTTGCGGGCGAACCCGGTCTTGGCTTCGGGCGAGCGATCGGGCTTGGCTGCCTCCGCGCGGCTGACGGGCAAGAGCGGGAAAACGGGCGCAGCCACCAGCGCCGCCCCCAGGCGCGAGAGCATGGAGCGGCGCGAGCTGCCCCCGGCGAGCCGCCGCAGCAGTTTTTCGCCCATGGCGTCGGCGTTGAACGTCTTCATGTCACTGCCCCCTTTAGCCGTTCAGGCCGCCTGTGCCTTCAACGATCCGATATAATCCTGCACCGTCTTGATCCCCATCTCATGCGCGACGACCAGGCTTTCCAGATGCTCGCGGCTATTGACCAGCCCCTTGGACAGGATCGTGCCCTCGGCATCGAGCAGCACGGCAAAGGGCAGCTTGGCGACGCCGAACGCCTGGCCGACGTCGGGGCCGTTGACGAACATATAGGATTCCAACCCGTGCTGCGCGATCATGGCGCGCTGCACGGCGGCATCGTCATCGCCGACGAAGGTCAGCGTGACACGCTCGTCGCGGGCAAAGGATTTGGCCATAGGAATGATGGCCTTGCAAAGCGGGCATTGCGCCGACACGAACATCAGCAGCCGCAACGGCACGTCATGGGCATGACCGCCGACCGTCACCGGCACGCCGTCGATCGACCGCGCCTCGATCTTGATCGTGGCGTCGCCCACCGCCGGGCCGCCGCTGGTGGTCAGCGCACCTGCGGGGGCTACGCGAATATGCAGCACGCCCACCTGCCGCGCGAGGGCGAGCAGCGCCACGCCAAGCCCCAGGATCACGACCCAGGACAGGATTTGCGAGATGATGAGCGATGTCAGCATGGATGCTTATCTCCGGTAGGCGGCGGGCGACGCGATCAAAGCCGCGATGGCGGTATAGAGCGGATAGGCAAGCGCGATGGCGAGACCGCCCGCAATGGCGGTGCCGATGTCGATGGCGGACAGGGTCGGCGCAGGCCACAGGCGCGGCGCGAGCAGGAACGCCAGCACGAGATTGCGCGCGACCAGCGGCCAGCCGATCGAATGGCGCAGTTGCGACCGCCCGCACCCGCAATCGATATGGCTGCGCCCCCGCGTGATGTTGATCGCCATCGCCAGCGCGAACAGAGCGAGCAAGGCCATGGCGAGCACGACGGGGAGGGAGGTGAAGCCCAGGACCAGCGCACACCCGATCAGCAGTTCCGTAACCGGCAGCAGTAGCGCGGCGGGCGCGACCAGAGTTGACGGCAGCAGCCGGTAATTGGCAATCACGCCGGGCAGCAACGAGCGATGCCGAAGCTTTTCAGCGCCCGATAGCAGCAGGATCAGGCCAATGCCGATCGACGCCGCAAGGCCGATGATCGCGAGTCCCAGTTCCATGGTCAGGATGGGTCCGCGACCGTGATGGTGCTGCCACCGGCCCGTTCGATCTTATGCTTTTCTTCCCCGGTCGCGAGG
>TARA_R110000787_G_scaffold24030_5_pt1 | contig 12460 bp, 21 predicted proteins | sample TARA_R110000787 | Tara Oceans TARA_R110000787 (sample SAMEA4397920) | marine metagenome | biome: Polar Biome; feature: [DCM] deep chlorophyll maximum layer (ENVO:01000326); material: water (ENVO:00002006), including particulate matter (ENVO:01000060) such as... | depth 35 m
GGTAGTGGTAAGAGCTTCCAAGTCAATATTACCCTTTACGGCGTTACTTCTTGTTCCTTCATCCGTTTCTAATAAGAATAAATCATCATCACCAATAGTTCCTAGTGATGCAGTTGCAAAATCAATTACAGCTGCAGTTTTTGCTACCCCTGGAGGGCCTATTAATAAAATAGGAGTGTTTACTGCTTCACCTAAAGCCATTACTTTGAATGTCTCTAGTTTTTTCATCAAATTTGTTGAAATTGTTCTTGTAATCATGGTCTTAATTTTTAATATGTTATGTTTGTTTTCTTAGTCTAATTAATTGTTCACTAAACCTAAGATTAATTTAGTTAATGATAATGCGTCGAACTTATCGATATAATCTGATGGATCTTTAACATTACATCCGTCTGGTATCTCAATTTGAATGAAACCTGTAGACTCTGCAACTTTTGCACCTGCGATTCTACCTCTATTCTCTTTACTATTAAAGTCATTGTCATACATAACAAAAACTCTTTTAAATCTACTTTTTAATTCGTCCACAACACTTTGCTTAGGACTAACTCCTTCACTTTGTAGTGAGCACGATGTAATTACTTCAGATGAGAATAAGCTTTTTATTACAGCTGCATCCTTGCGGCTACTAGTTATAATTAAAGTATTTCCTGTCTCTGGCATTTGTGTCCATAGCTCCCACGTTGAATAGTCATTGTTATTGAACCATTTATTCTCTGGGTCGGCATAAGGTTGGTATATCTTAAATGTTTGATTACCATCTTTACCCTCTACGAATGCATATGCTAAATTTTGAGCTTTTGTACAAGTACCATTAATAAAGAAATGGGATATTGGGTAGATCTTGCAGTATTCCAACTGAGCCTGGCTCAATCCATACTTTTTACTCCAATAATTTTTATCCCGAATCTGCCATGGCCTTATAGTTACGCTTACTCTCAATCTATTTGAAGTAATTTTCTTATTACTCTTTTTTATATTACTAGTGTTCCGTATTGGAGAAGTATTATAAGACGTTGGTTCCAGCTCATAATCTGTAAGATTAAAATCTCTTGCAATCTTTAGAAACGTCTCAGACTTTGTGCCTAATTTAAACAACCTCATAACAAACAAGAAACAATCACCTGTATCACCTGTACCAAAATCCTTAAAGAATACCTTGCCATGCTCTTTGCTCATAAATAAGCTGAATGATGGTTTAGTATCTTCCCTTAATGGACTACTTATAGCTTTCCTTGGAATTTCACCTAAATACATTTCAAATATGTCTATATCTGAGACATGTTTTAATATATCTGATGAATTAGGAAGCTTTTTTACTTCTTTACCTTTACCGAACATAATATAGTATTAAGATTAATAAAAAGGGGGCCACATTTCTGTAACCCCTGTATAATTTACTCTGGATAAGACTAACCTAAATCAGGCATCTCTTCTTCAAACCATTCAGCTCCAGCTGCATCAGCAGTTAGATCCGAATCATTAGATGGAGTTGCTGTAGCAAATACATCCATTTGATTAGAATTACTATCAGAGATAACTGTTGGTGTAAGCTCATGCTCACGACAAATTAAATCTCTTGGTCCAAAATTCACATTACCTAATGCACCTGCAGCTACTGCTGAATCTAAATCCTTAAGTAAGTACTTGTACTTGTCAGCTTTAGTGCTAGATATTGTAAATTGACGTAAAGTGTGCTTATTTAAAGAAGTCTGAACTAATTTACCATCTCCCTTAGTTTTAACGCCTAACAACACTCCAACTTTATTGTTAGTGCTGTCAACAAGCTTTCTAAGTAAAGATACATTTCCACCAAAAATAGTTTCCCATTCAGTCTTGTCAATTCTAGCGTAAGCTTCAGATACATCTGCAACTTTACTTAAGTTGAAAGGTAAGTTCAACAAGTTTACTAAGAAAGAGATTAATTCAACTTCACCTCTTCTTGCAACCTTAACTCCATCAACATTGTACCATTGCATATTGTCTGGTGCCGTCTGATTCTTAACAGCATCCTCATCCAACCATGCATCTTTTCCAAAAGAATTGATACATTTATACTTACCACTTGCTGATTTGTGGTGTGTATTCCCTACATAGAACTGAATCTTTGTGGTAATAGAATTATCCTCATTAGCTAAGAAAAAATCTAATCTAACTTGAGGAACCTCTCTTTCACCATCACCATCAGTAACCTTAGTTAAACCAATATACTCAGGAGTGAAGTTTAATTCACGACCATACATAGTTTCCAACTCAGCTTTGGTTGGATTAACTGCTACTACTTTAAAGTTTTCAGCTCCAGTATATAATTTTACTGCTGATCCTTCTTTTACTTCTACTTCTGCGCCAAATGCACTCATAATTTTCTACTTTTAAAATTAATTAATAATTATTTTACTTATTTTACTAGATTTACTATAATTCCCAGTCATTAGCTGTAGCTCTTGGAGCTAAACCTATTGGCTCTGTAGCGACAGCTTCTTGAGCTCTCTGAAATATTGGAGCCTCTTCAGAAACAATCTCTTCAGCTATAACTTTAACTTCCATAACTGGATTAGCCTCTTCTTGTTTAGCTATAGTTTCTTGAACTGAATCAATAACGTCTTCAATAGCGATAGTTTCATTGTTAGTTTCAATTGAACCAGCTAAATCTGATGACCCAATAGATTCTAATGAAAATGCCTCTAAATCCTCAGAAGGAAATGTCATCAACTCAAACTCTAAGTTTGTAGTATCATCTTTTCCAAAGAAAGAGAACAGCTCTTTACACATAAATGATGTAGTTGCTGCTTTACCTTTTTCAGTAGAATCATCTCCGAAAGATACTTTATTCTTAGAAGTTCTGTAAGTTATCATTTCACCTCTTGCTTCCTCTTCAATTGTTGCTAAATTAGCAATCAATATTTGACGAGTATCTTCAATTGGAGCAAATACTACTTCTTGAACTCCTCCAGGCTCTAAACCTAATAATCTAGATGCTGTTGTGTTAAATAATATTCTTCTAGCCTTCTTGTGGCCTTTTGCGCCCTCAATAGTTACTACAGCCTTTCCTTCATACTTCTCCACTGAAGCACTTCTTCCTGATTGAACTAATCTTTTAGTTCCAAATACAATGTTCATAATCTTTTGTTTTTTATGATTTAAATTAAAAAGGAGGGCTTTCACCTCCTGTGCTTTTATTAAGTTAAATACGGACAATAGGTGCCCTACGTATTTAATACTATCTTACTCTCCTTCTTCGTATGCTTTCATTGCGTCCAATACTAATTGCATATCATTGTCTATGATAGATGAATTGAACATTTCATGAGGGCTTTTTGCCATATTAACTGTATTGTTTTCAGTCATGAAGCCATACTTAACATCATTACCTTTCTTTTCTACTACAGTTTCCAATATAACAGCAAACATTCCTTCAGGCTTAACAACATCTTGCACTAACTTTCCTCCTGGAACGCCAAATACAGTCTTGTCAACACCGTTGAAACTCTTTGTTTCTGTGTGAGCCATAACTATTACAGTTAAATCCTCTCTAAGACCATCAATAGATTTTAATGTCTTGTAAACATTATCACCCATTTCAGTAAACTTAGCAAAACCTACTGTTTTAGCTTTAGCCATGAACTCAGCAATCATTGCGTATGTAATTGTATCAATTACAACAGTTTTGATATCAGGCCTTTTGCTACTTACAAATGCCATAGCACTCTTAATTTTTTCCCAGTCAGTTGTCTTGAGGAAATTATTTGCAAATGGGTCAAAAGCACCTTTCTTTAAGGTGTCTGGACTCTTTGATGTATAATTCTTTTTCCAACCTCTAAATGGTAGAGCTTTTTCATCTGGACAAATGATGAAAGTTGTTTTAGGATCTACATTCCTTAATGAATACGTTTTCCCTGTCCCACTATAACCAGTTACTAAAATTTTATTTGCCATTTTTTTCTATTTGTGCTTTTGCTGAATCAAGCATTTCAGCCATTATTGTTTTTGCTAGTAAAAAAGAGATTTCTCTACTTGAAAAGTTTCTCTCAACAGACTCAGTAACTAAACTTACTGGATTACCATCATTTTTACCTTTACGAAGAAAATTAATGTCATCAAAGAATGCGTCATTCTTTTGTTGAAATCCTTCTGTATCTTTACTTAATCCACTTGCTGTGAAATCATTTTCCTCTTTGTGATTAAATTCACTGAATGTTCCAACGGGAACTTTAGCTTCTTTTCTCTCAAAAAAATTTGCTTTTGCCATACTGTTATTTTAATTTTAAAGATACGATAAATAGCTGTATTACACAACTATAAGTCGTATTTTTCGTTAATAATTCTATAAATATCTCCCCATTCTGGAAGCCCCGTTAAACACTTATCATCTATGTATAAGTCTGCTGAAATCTTCCTGCAGTCTGCACCGTACATTTCAATTAGATGAGGAAAATTGCAATTAACATAATGATAAGGTATCGCGTTCTTGTGCAACCATTTGATTGCATTAGCTAAAGCTACTCCTTCTCTACATGTATTTATTACTATTCCGTATCCATCTTTTGCAAGCTTACGCATATATACACCAGCGTCTTTGCGCTGCATCCCTAACGCAGGGTAATCACTCATACAAATAGTTCCGTCAAAATCAATAGCTAGTATTGCTTTAAAAGGTCTAACGTATGATAAAATTTGACTATTCATTTTCTTTTATATTTAAATCAATGTATCTGTCATCCATATCCTTTTTAAACATGCTCATATAAGACAAGAACATTGCATTACACAATATGTGTCCAACATGAGATAACTTGCTTTCAGGATCATTATCTTCACCATCAATAAATGCATTAAGGTGTCTTTGAAGGCTCTCAGTTAATTCTGTGTACTTAAGTCCTTTCTTCCAATTGTTAGCTCCGCTAGTTACAACTTCAAGTCCCTTCGAGTCTTCTTTGGAGATTTGATCACCTTTTACATTGATCCCATCATCTCTTTTAAACGTAGTGTACTTGTGGGCCCCAAACATTAGAACTCTAACCATTGGAGCAAGCGCCTTCCACGACACTAAACTCCATTTTAACTTACCTGTATTAAATCTATCTCCTGCCATTATTTATTAAAATTAAAAATTCTTCTTTTTGGCGCAACTATATTTTCAAAATTATCATGATAATCTCTAAGGCAATTAACTGCATATGAAATTTGAATTAATTTCACTTTTGACACATCTATTTCAATAGCTGTTTTATAGTCATTATATTCATAACCATCAAACTTAATAGACCATGCATTGTGTTTTGAACCATAATAAATTGTAGCTACACTTTTTTCGTCATCAACAAATAATTCATTAAAAGAATTTTCTTTAAAAATAGACTTATGTTCAATACATTTCTTTTGAATAAGAATAGAAAGCTCTACAAATAATACTACTTGTCTTTGAAAAGAGTCCATATTATTTATCTAATCTAAATCCATACATTACTGGATGCCTAGGCACTCCTGTATCAGAATACTCAAAGAATCTCAATTCACATGTTTTGCCAATGTGCTTAGCTTTATTTGCTAGCAAGTCTTCAGCTTCTTCGTGTGATAGTGATATTCCTGCACCCATTTCATCATTAGTTGCTCCTTTCCATTCAAATATAGGCTTACCATGTGTAGGTCTTTTTTCTGAAGGAATCACATCTTTAAGAACAAGTGCTAAGTCAGTAAAATCTTTCAATTTTAATAAGCTAGAGCTTCTTCCATTAAGTTTATACCCATCATCACTATGACGAACAATAGTTCCTTCGTATCCTTTAGAGATATTGAAAGCATGAAAAGCCATTAACTCTTCTTTATTTTCAATAACTTTAGTTGGAACATACTCGAGTACATCTAAATATTTTAGAGATAAAGCTTGAAGGATATTTAATCTATTCTTAAATGGAGCGTCCATAACAACATCATAAACATGATACTTAACATTCTCAGTTTTACCTGGTCTATATTTCTTTATCATTCTCATGTTTTCTTGAAATGTTTCACCATGAGCATACAGCTCACCATCAAGTATAACTCCCATATATGGAAGCTGACTTGTGATGTGATCTAATGTTTCAATCTTATTTCCAGACCTAGAAGTTAAAGTAGCATTCTTGCAATCACCTAATCCACGCATTCCATCTAATTTTGGCTGAGCATAACAAGGGTAAGTAATTTTACTTTCTTCTTTACCAAATACTTTTGCAAGCATTGGTAAGATTACTACATTATCTATAGCTTCTTGCTCAGTGTTAAAGTATCCTTCTTTAAGTTTCTTTACAAATTTAGCATTAGCTTCTGATAATGCTTGATCTTCAGCAGAGGTTTCATTAGATCTACCAATATTTTTAGCTTCACACATGCTGACATTAGTCACATGTTTTCCACCTATAACTCCAGATATTTGAACTATAGTAGCTCCATCTGTGTCAATATCAAGAAACCTAATTTTACCTTTACTGTCTTTTTTGAATAACTTGTACATTATTCTGCAAAGAATTCGCGGATTTTACTACTAAGTTTTGCATTGCGAACCTGAATAGTTTCTAAAGCTTTTTTCTCTATTATAGCAGCATCAATTGTAGCCTGAGCTGCATTAATATCACCTTCAATACTTTGTTGAGCTGAATCTATACTATCCAATGTCTTATTAAATATAGATAACGCGTTGTCACTATTACTTTGATGCTTTTTTACAACATCCACTTTAAAATTTAACATAATTTCTGTTTTAATTGATTAATTTGTTTGTCCAAAATTTTGCTGGGTTCTTGGCTTACCCACTCTTCCTAGTAATTTATCTGCTGACTGCTCGTAAGGAAGCATTTCATTTCTTGCGTCTGCTTTTGGCAACTCTTTAAATCTATTTGTTGCTCCATCAAATAACATATGATGATACTTATTGGGTGCTCCAAATCTGTTTTTAAGAATCTTAATAGCTCTAAAAGTATCTCTAAACCTTCTTATGTCGTAACCATGATAATTTTCAAATCCATACCTATCTGGTGAGTAAACACCAATAATAACTTTAGCGTCACGCTGTATTTCCTTATTGTTAGCAAACCCAGCTAAAGAAGGTTCAGTTTTCTTCTGAATACTCTCTCCTTTGTTGGTAAACTGTTCCTTCTCACCTGATTGCTCTTGCTGTATTACATTTACAACAGACCAATTCCAGTGTTTAGTTATTTGCTTTAACGCATAATTTGTACTCCATTGTGCCATAGTCTCATGTTGAGACTTCATTCTACCAGTTTCCTTATCCTTTTCGGGTGTAAGTAGACTAATATGATCAACAATAACAATAGTTATTGCGTCAGGATCATTTGGTATGTAATGGCTGTATACTTTAGTTATGGACTTTTCTATTTTACCACTTGACTTCTTTTTGATGAACTCGCGATCTTCATAGACATGTGTACCATTTTTATCAGCATAATCTCTACAATACTTATAAATACCTGTAGGATTATATACTGAATCAATGATTTCTACACTTTCAAGAAGAGCCTCAATGTCATCAATATGAGCCGCAATAAGATCCATGCTACTTTGATCAAGAGATTTTTCCCTATAACCCTGAAGGGTTAAAAGATCCATTCTAATATTACATCGCGCTGATATAAAGTTACATATCATAGTATCAATGAACTCTTGCTGAGACTCTTCTAGGGCGAAGTAAAAGATCTTTAACTTAAGACCTGTCTTCAACGCATATTCTAGTGGTTCTCTAACGGCTAAAGCTTTTGTTACCTGAGTCTTGCCAACACCAGACCCAGCTGTAATCATAGTAATCATTCCTGGAACTATTCCTGGAACAGATGTAGCTAATTTAGGGTAGTTCGTAAATGGGATACAAAATATTTGACCAGAATCTTTCTTAGTCTTAATATTAATCAACCCATTCAATCTCTTCCGTACTTTACCGATTGGCTGAATATCACTCATCTAAATCCTCCTTTCTAAACATCAAACTTTTCTCTTTTTTTATTTGAAAATTAGCAAAATTAGCATCATTATCATTCCCATAATGTAACCCACTTGGTCCGTTTTGAGCAATAATCTTTAATCTATTCTCAGCCTCTTCTTCTTGTTCTTCAGAGTATTCGGAATGACCTTGGCATTGAGATTTCTTTAACTTCATATATCCAGCAGCTCTTTTCTTAGTTTCTTGTTTACTATTAAAATCTTTAACTGAATCTACATCAAGCCTTGAAGGTTTAAATGGTTCTAATTTACTTTTAACTTTATCCCCTGCAGTATAGGTTGTTTTATCAACAATGAAGAATTCAACCTCTATCATTTCACAAACATGTCCATCATACCAATTAGGACTTGGCGGTACATCATCGCCAGTGGTGCTGTATCCAGTACCACATCCTTTACATCTAAATGCTCTTGCCATTACAAATCTGTTTTTTTAAAATCACAACAAACTGTACATCTATACACAACTCTTCTCTTATAAGGGTGTGTGCTTTTTTCACTTTCATAAATGTCAGTTTGATGTTCTTTTATCCAATTATGATTACATGTTTTGCTTTTTATCCAAGCTTTTATTGCTTTTATCATTACATATAGTCTTCATTTTCATACTTATTAGTACCTGTATCTTCATCGAGTAGGTATGAATACTTCTCGTGATACCCTTCGTTGAGCCACCTTGCAGCTTCAACCATATATTCTAAATCTCCAGACTTAGTCTTATCTTTAACCTCTAATTCAAGAACTTTGATTGCATCTAACTGCGCTTCAACATCTTTCTTAAATACTTGATTCCATTTCTTTGCCAACTTCCTGCCTAGTATTGTAGTAGCAGAAGCAGGAGATAAAGCTCTTTTACCTCCATGAGTCTTTTTAACCATTGTTGGGTAAATGTTCAACCAAGTGACAAAATGATCTTCAGTCTCCACGAAAAATACAGAGGCCTTGTCTCTAAGATAAACTTTGTCTTTTAGTATTTTAATGAATCCTTTCTTTTCTAAACTAACTAATTCGGTAATACCACAATTAATTAACCCAGATATAATACTCGTGTTAGAGATATCATATAAAAGCAAGTATTCATTTATTGATAAACCATTCTTAACAATATCATCAATTGGTAGAACAATATTATCCATTTTTCCTAAAATCTATAAAACATTTAGTGACGGCTTCAATTATTGTTTTACCGTAATATACACCTAATTTATCTTCAAGGTCATTATCATCATCATTGTCAACATTATATCTTGAATCATAAACTAACCACACTTTATCTTCATTTTGAAAACAAGTTGGGCTTATTACATAATGAGCTATTGGATCACCAGTTTTGCTATGAAAATTAATAAATTCTTTATTAATTATAAAAAACATCTCTTCAAGACTGTAGGTTTTTTCTATTCTTCTCTTTAACGCCATGTTATATATTTTTCGTTAAACCCCTTCATTGACTTATCAAAGTATACCTGATCTTGTGTATTCTGAACTACAATTATATGCATTTCAGGAAACTCGTATCTAAGGCATCTTCCTAACATTTGAAAAAATGAACCAATACCACTATCTAATTGTGTTATAATCCCTTTTTCAATCTGAGTAAGGTTCACACCTTCTCGTAACATCTTAACAGCAAACAACTCATCGCATTCAAGTCTATTAAAGCAATCTATAAGCTCTTGGTTCTTTTCGTTAGTGTTCTTTGAATGAACAGCACTGTTTGAACCAAGTTCTTGTACTTGTTTAATAGATCCTGTAAAGCAAATAAACCTAGACTTACTAGTTCTAAATTCACCCACTAGATCTGAAACATATTGTGTTTTAACCTCAGCTAGAAATTTCTTTCTATTTAAGGCTATGTTAAGATATTTGTTCCTGCACCCAGTTCGTATTGGATACGCTATTGAATAATCTTGTGATAGTTCGTAATAATAAGACATCTGTTTAGACATAGCTTCATAATGTTCTTGCTCTGTACCAGTACAAATAACCCCAAAATCCTTGGGAGTATTCTTCATAGTATTGTACATCATTTTATGACTACAATAAACAAATCCATTATTAACCTTACCTTTAGGCTTCCTGGCTACAAATTGCCAAAGCTTTCCACCAACAACTTTAGTGTTTAGTCTCATCTTATGCACCACCAATGAAGGTTCTGGCAATAACTTAAGCCTGAACGCGTCATTTAATGTGATAATATCATAATGTATTCTATTTCCACAAAACTGATCCATTAAGAGCTTTTTCTCTTCTGGGATAGTAGCAGACAAGAATATTATCCGAGTACCTTGCTTAACAATGTGCAACAGAGCGTCAACTCTTTTGGGTGTTAATGCATGGCACTCATCTAATATTATGAAATCAGCTTTAACTTTCTGATTCTTTAAAGAGGCATACAATATAGTTTTCATAGCTTTACCTACTACATCTTTTTTGTGCTTCTTAATGTCATCAATCCAGTTCTTTTTATGCGTGCTTTCTTTACAAACTAAGTAACCTGTTAAACTAGGATCACCCTTTAAGATATTCTCAACAACCTTCAGTGAACCAAGTGTTTTACCAGTTCCTGTTGACCATTCAAGGCACAAAAATCTATGTTTAACACTTAATTCTACTGCTTTAGATTGTATTTTATCTTTAGGACTATTCTTTGTCTTCACCGTTAATATTTTTCTTAATATCCTTAACTATATTATCGATAAGCTTTTCAACATCATCTTCAGACATATCATCAGGATTAATTGTTCCTAAATTAATGGCTGTAGCTCCATCAGGCAACTGAATACCTTGTTTTCTAAGCATTTTTGTTAAAGAAGACTCTTTCTTGTCTTTACCTAAATTCTTCGACACTTCATGTATGATATTCGCAAAGTTTTCATCTCTAGATGCTGTTTCTTCAAGAAGTATTCTTGTTGTTGCAGCACTACCTTCAACAAAAGAAACACCATTATCACCAAGCTTCATCAAGAATATTACTCCATCATACTTGCTTTTATTTTTTCCTATTAGATCTTTTAGTTTTTCAATAGTTCCTTGAGCAAATTTTCTAAACTTTTTAGTAAACTTTTCGCTACTTAATTTTTCTTTGTTGTTTTTATTCTTTTTTGCCATCTTCTAATTGTTTTTTAAATGCTTCTTTTAGAAACGTGAAATTTAAATACTCTAACTCTTTACCTGGTTTTTTGAATCTATTTATAAAATCAACAACATCAGAAGATCTGTGTATTTGATTTGTAAAAAGTTCAAGTAATTGTTGATTTGCTTTTCTTTTTAAACCTTCAATAAGTTTTTTAGCAAATATTGGAGGAACTGAATTGTCTTCTCCATTGTCATTGATGTCAAGAATTCCTTCAGATGCTTTTGCAGCAAAATTATGAGCGCTTTGAACTACCTCAGACAGTCTTTTGTACTCTTCTTTTGCAATATTTAAGACGGCATTAAACTCCCCTTTAGTTATTGACTTTTTGAAATCTTTAAAAGCGATTTCATTAGCTTCTTCTTTTTTACTCATCTTTATCTGTATTTAATATTAATAATTCTCTATATCTTAACTCCATTTTTAGAGCTTCTATAATACTAAAATCAAGTATCCAGCGATCATACTCACCTTTCTTTGATTTAGCATACGCATTCTTTAAATGATTAAAATCCATATCTTTCAATTTTGTTTTTGAACCATTTTTAGATTGCCAGATCATATTTCTATCATTGCTAATATGATTCAATATACCTGGCTCATCTATTGTGTATCTAAATGTTTTTCTTTTTAACATTAGAAGTTCAAAAATTTAATATGTGTTTTAACTGTTGCGCCATTTTGATGCCTCTTGTTGTAAAGATTACCTCTTAAATCAGGGTTATGCTCCTGAAGTTTTCTCCTACATCTTGTTATAGCTTCTGAAGATGTTAATTTACCATTCCCTAAGTCTAATAAGAAATCACGTTTAAGTGTCGTAGATGTACTCTCTGACGCCCATATTCTAGCAATTAGCTTTGGATCACTATCTCTTAAGATTGGCATGTGAGTAAGTAAATACTCTACCTTATCTCTTACCTTAATTATAGAAGATAACATTACAATGAAAATAATAATTCTTCCTTAGTTGCAAAAGCATCTAATTCGTTAATTAATATCTTTTCCATATAAGTTGGCTTATCTTTATTAGATGATTTAAATTCTAAAGTTATCTTAATATCGACACCATCAGATTCTACATGCGCTTGTAAATGTACAACTTTCCCCTCTACTACTCTGTTGTTTTTCATAAAGAATGCTTTATCTCCATAAATAAATTTAAATGTTACTTGATGTGCCATTTTATTTGTTTTTAATTGTTAATATTTAGTTTTTTAATAATAAATTTATTTAGCACCCTCTTTCTTATTAGTACTGAGTAACTTGTTTCAGATTACGTTTTTAATAAGAGTAGGGTCACGTAGTTTTTTCGGGTCTTTCAAGGTTACTTAA
>TARA_R110000787_G_scaffold47962_3_pt1 | contig 12424 bp, 5 predicted proteins | sample TARA_R110000787 | Tara Oceans TARA_R110000787 (sample SAMEA4397920) | marine metagenome | biome: Polar Biome; feature: [DCM] deep chlorophyll maximum layer (ENVO:01000326); material: water (ENVO:00002006), including particulate matter (ENVO:01000060) such as... | depth 35 m
GGCAGCTACACAATATCTGGGCGAATTATCGATGACATGTTCAGGCATGTCTGATCTGGGTATTGAAATGGACAACTCGATTGCCAGCTCAATTGCCAGCGAAACCAATGCCATGATCGCTGCGGTAGCTGAACTGTCTAAAGCCATTACCAAACATGACTTTGACTCCATCGAAGCACATATGAACTACTGCGCGAATGATATCCATACCTTGATGGATAAAGTCCGTGCCCATGTTGATGCGTTGGAAACGGAAGTAGCCGATGACTTATGGCCACTGCCGAAATACCGTGAGATGTTGTTTATCAAATAAACCGCAATCCAGGTTATAAGTAATAAAAAAGGGCCAGAGAAAACTCTCTGGCCTTTTTTGTTTTAGAGCGTTTTATTCTGCCCTTTGGCTCATGATTTAGTGAAACTGCTAATCTCCAATGCGGCTCCATGACTCAAAAGGAATATTGTGAGCTTGCATAAATTGCGAAAGGCCCGCCGCTTTATCGTTAGTAAAATGCTTTTGCAGAAGTTTTAATATATTGTCCTGGCTACCGATAGCATCCTGAAATTTAGCAATATCGGAAGCTTTAATGGTCCAGTACCACTCATATTCCCTATGACCAAAGACATTTTCGACGGTAGTCCCTAAATCCTGGCCTTCGAACACCAGATCGCCATTATCTTTAATTTCAGCACCAAGATATCGGTAATCTCCCGCGTGACGCTGTTCTCGAAGGATGATTTTCTTTTTCTTAAGTTCGCCAAACATGTGACTCTGCCTTGTGAGCGAAAAAACCTCACTAAACTGATTGTTCTTCCTTCTGTTTCGGTCGAAAGACAATGTGATTTATAACGAGCATTAACAATGCCACTCCGTCTTCGTACACTCAGTGGTGTCAGTTATTCTTCAAGAGCACGTCATTGCTCTTAAGTTACTTGGCCTGGAGTACTGGTTCCAGCGTTTGTTGTTCAACACTATCGACTCGGTTTCTCCCCATGGTTTTCGCCTGATATAAGGCGGCATCTGCAAGGCCTACAATCGATTCCATGGAAACATTGCCCTTGGTTTGCTCTGCGACACCGAAGCTTGCGGTAACCTGAATCAGCTGGCCTAGATAGCTAACCGGATGCTGCATGATCATTACGCGGAGACGCTCTGCCAGTTGCAGGGCCTTATCAAGGTCTGTTTCAGGTAAATATAAAACAAATTCTTCACCACCCCAGCGTGAGGCTACATCGCCTTTTCTGATCCAATCAATGATAAGCCGACCAATTTGGCATAACACTTCATCCCCACCGTCATGGCCATACTTATCATTCAATTTTTTAAAGTTATCCAGGTCGAAGATGATGATACTGCCCGGTCTTCCATGCCGCAGGCTATTACTCCAGGCTTTTTCAGTAGATTTGAAAAAGCCTCGGCGATTGTTAAGCTGAGTTAAAGGATCTGTATCGGCCAGTTTTTCCACAAGGGCTTTTTGAGCCTGAATACCACGGATCCGGCTGGATAAGGCCAGAGCCAATAAAGTGGCCTCAATGAGCATGCCGATTTCTGCGGCTCTGAACAGCCACGGATTGAAGGGAATAAAGCCCCAGGTAGATATCGCGGTAAGCATAATGCCCATACAACCGGCACTGATAGCAAAGACAAAATAAATGGCATGTGGAATGTTGCGTCTCAATGCAAATATTCCCATCCCGATCATCAGCACGTTGTACAACGTGACATAGCTAAACGCCAATAATAGTGATATGCCTTGCAGCGATAACGCGACTAAGAGGGCGAACAAAATCATCATCGAGACAATAAGTATTGAGACGGCTTTGACGGTTCGACTTGAATAGCGCTTTATATTGAGAAATAACAAGCCAAAAATCAGGCCGACACTGGACACTAGCAATAATAACAATGGCTGAATCCATTGTTGAATTTGAGGATAATCTGGCCACAAAAACATAAAACCATGCCCGGTGTAGCCCATGTTTGCGACTAAAAAAATGAGCATTAAGCTACTGTAAGCCAAATAGATCTTTTCACGAAGACCGATATACAGCATGGCGTTGTATAGCATCAACGCCAATAAGTATCCATAAATTAGTCCGTAGCTGTACTGTTCGATCGATTGTCGGGTTTGCTGCTGATCATCAGACAACATGTATAAAGGCATCACCAGCGGATCGGGGGTGGCGAAACGAATCAGCAAATCTGTTTGTCCAGGCGGAAATTCAATGGAGGCTTGAAAATTTCGGGTTAGATATGGTCTTTCTGAAAAAGGATATTGATCACCCATTTGATAGTGGATTATGTTGCCCGAAACGGGGTTAAAAGCGGCAATATCGATGTTATCCATCCAGGAAGTATCAATGACCAATCGGCGCTTAATATTCTCCGAATGAGTGTTGTTTATGGTTATACCCAACCAAGTAGGGTCGGCAGCAATACCGAAAGTGAGTACACGCTGTTTACTGGGGTGAAACTGTTGTTGCTGATAGAGCGCTAAGGCTTGCTCCAGACTGAGTTTATCCTGTTCGATGAAATAACTGGAATGCAACCCTAGAGGAGTGTCATCAATTTGCGAAAGGTCGATAATATCGGCCCAACTCGTCTGAGATAAGGATAAGAAAAGCGTACAAAACAGTAATAGCTTGACCCATAAAGGGCTACCGCAATGCCTATAGCGTGCTACTGAACTCAAACTGCTTCCTTAAACCTCCCGCAATAAACCAATCGCATCCCATTCAATTGATTTCATTACGTTATAAATTCAGGCGTTCAATAGCCAAACATCCATTTTGGCAGTTCACTAGCCAAGCTCAATCTGCTATGTCGCTCATACTATATTTTAATATTCCATACTTTGGCTTAGGTCGCAATTATAGTCACTTCCCGTAAAGCGGAGTTACATGAAATATTAAATCATAAAAATCGATTGATTCTGCAATAGGATTTTTGACAAATGTGAATGAGTGTCGTCCAACATGTTTCCTATCATCCTGTCTCAAGCGGGCTGCCCCGTTTGTCCTAAAGAATCCTTGTTTAAAACGTTTTCCTTTCTACTGCAATAAATTTTAGCTGAAATGGCACAAATTCTGCTGCTTGAGAAGTCACAACGCTTGATATGGCGAGGGCTGGCGCTATTCTGTCAATAACTGCCATGCTTTCGCACCGATAGAGTGCTGACTTTATCTTCGGAGACTGATAATGCCTGATATGAGTGCGCTGGATGCTTTGTGGATTTTAATTGCAGCGATGCTGGTTCTTATTATGCAGGGTGGATTCCTTTGTCTGGAATCTGGGCTTACCCGAAGTAAAAATGCGATTAACGTAGCGCTTAAAAACGCCTTTGATTTAATAGTCACCGCCATGCTCTTCTGGCTGTTTGGGTTTGGCATCATGTTTGGTGCCCATGAAGGCATGAAACTCGATACCCACTGGTTTATTGCCGATTTTTCCAGAGACGAATTCTGGCACGCCAGTTTTTTCTTCTTCCAATTGACCTTTTGTGCCACTGCCGCAACGATTGTCTCCGGTGCCATCGCTGAACGCAGTCGCTTTGTGGTGTATATCATCATCACCGCGTTAATCAGCCTGCTGCTCTACCCGGTGTTTGGTCACTGGGTCTGGAGTAGCGCCGTCAATGAATCTCCTGGATGGTTAGAAGCCTTGGGGTTCACCGATTTTGCTGGCAGCACCGTGGTACACAGCGTCGGTGGCTGGGTAGCGCTGGCCGCCGTGATTGTTATTGGCCCACGTACCGGGCGTTTCATTCGAGGCAAAGTACAAAACATCCCGGGCAGTAACCTGCCACTGGCGATTCTTGGCATGCTGTTCTTTATGATTGGTTGGATTGGCTTTAACGGTGGCAGTACATTGGCTTTTACCACCGCAATTGCTGGCATCATTGTCAACACGATCATCGCAGCAGCTGCCGGGGGGATCACCGCCATCCTGCTTTCAAAAACACAACAGGATAATAGTCAAACCACTGCTCTCACCATTAATGGCACCCTGGCCGGCTTAGTCGCCATCACCGCAGGCTGTCATGTGGTTTCAACTCCGCAAGCGGCCGTGATTGGAGGCCTTGGTGCGCTGGTGATGTTTCTGACAGAAAAACAGATGCACCGAATGCAGCTGGATGATGCTATTTCGGCAGTGCCAGTACACTTGGTAGCCGGAATCTGGGGCACATTGGCGGTCGCTATTTTTGGTGATTTGCAACTGCTTGATACCGGCTTAAGCCGCTTTGACCAACTGCAGATGCAATTACTTGGCATATTTGCCTGTGCCCTGTTTATTTTTCCGCTGACAATCACCTTCCTCTTTCTGCTGAACCGTTTCATACCATTACGCGTCAGTATAAAAGCCGAGCAGCAGGGGCTGAATGTGTCAGAGCATGGCGCGAAAACCGAACTGACGGATCTACTTTCAGCCATGCAAACGCAAGAACGAAGTGGTGATCTGAAGCAGCGGGTGCCAGTTGAGCCGTTTACCGAAGTCGGCCAGATTGCATCTCAATACAACCGGGTGATTGCGAACCTGAACCGTATGGTGACACGTACCCGATTGATAGTGCGTGATATGCGTGACGGGGTTATTACTTTCTCCAGCCAGGGCATTGTGACCAGTGCCAATCCGGGCGTGGAAATTATGTTCGGTCTCCCATCGCACCAGTTGGTGGGACAGCCAACCGATGTTTTACTCCATGAACAAAACCAACAAACATTTTCGGGCACAACCCCGGAACGTTTATTTGTCACCCTGGCCAGCAGTCAACAACCGGGCCCTTATGAAATCATCGCCAAAAACAGTCAGGGCAACTCCTTCACACTGGAAGTCACCACCACCGCCAGCCCAACCGAGGAGGGCGTGCAATACAGCGCCATGCTGAGGGATATCAGCGAAAGAAAAAAGATGGAGGCTCGTCTGCACCGCCACTCTGAGCTGGCACAAGTCACACTGGAAGCCATCACGGAAGCAGTTGTTACCTGTGATGCAGCGTATAACATCGTCTATCTTAATCCGATGGCCAGTGAACTACTGGGACAGACATCTGAAGAGGCATTCGGTAAACCGATTGACGAGATTATTCTGATTGAAGACAGTGAAGCGACTCAAATTAACATCACGACATTGTGTCAGGATTACTCAGTTAAATCGCCTAACACCCGCCAAAAACGTCTGTTTCTGCTGAAAAACAAGCAAGGCGATGAGTTTGAAATCCAACTTAACTGTGCGCCCTTACTTGATACCAACCGTCAAAATATAGGTTGGGTGGTGGCACTTCAGGACATTACTCAAAACAGTCGTTTGCAAAAGATGCTGAGCTTTCAGGCGGTGCACGATACCCTGACTGGCCTCATCAATCGACGTGAATTTGAAAAGCGTTTGGAATCCCTGATCAATGAAGCCCATCAGGATAAAGCGGAGCACCTGCTCTGCTATCTGGATTTAGACCAGTTCAAATTGGTGAATGACACCTGTGGACATAGAGCCGGTGATGTTCTGTTGAAGCAACTCTCAAGTCTGCTTAAACCCATACTGCGTCAGAGCGATACCTTTGCACGGCTGGGGGGTGATGAATTCGGGGTGCTGCTCAGTCATTGTCCAATTGAAAAAGGTCAGGACATTGCAGAGACTCTGCGAAAAACCGTTACCGCTTTTCGGTTTTCCTGGGAAGGTCAGGTTTTTTCTGTAGGCGTCAGTATCGGTTTGGTCAGTATTACCGAGGCCAGTGGTAGCCTGGATGAAGTATTGAGTCATGCCGATGCCGCTTGTTATGCAGCCAAAGATCGCGGGCGTAACCGGGTGCACCTGTTTCAACCGGATGATATTCAAGCTCAAGAACATCAAGGGCAAATTCAGTGGGCCAGTCGGTTACAGGAAGCGCTCGATCAAGATCTTTTCCGGCTCTATTATCAAACTATTGTTCCGCTGGAAAACAGCGAAAACACGATGCCGCATTATGAAATCTTGGCCCGCATGATTAGCCCACAAGGCGAAATCATTCCGCCAGGCGCCTTTATTCCAGCGGCCGAACGTTTTGGATTAATGCCCAAAATCGACCAATGGGTGATTCGCAACACACTGGCCTGGATGGGCGATCAACTCCGCCAGAACAACCAGCCGGTGTTTTGTTCGATTAACCTTTCCGGTGCTTCCATCGGTCGCGAAGACTGCTTGCAGTTAATTCAGGAACAACTGGCGAAACGCAAAGTACCTGCCAATAATATTTGCTTTGAAATCACCGAAACCGCCGCCATCGCTGATCCAGCCAATGCCGCTCGCTTCATTACCGAACTGAAAGGCTTAGGCTGTCAGTTTGCTCTGGATGATTTTGGAAGTGGCCTGTCTTCCTTCGGCTATCTCAAACAGTTACCAGTCGACTATTTGAAAATTGACGGTATTTTCATTCAAGAGCTCGCCAACAACCGGATAGACCAAGCCATGGTGGCTTCGATTAACAACATCGGCCATATTATGGGGTTAAAGACCATTGCCGAGTTTGTTGAAGACGCTGCAACACTGAATATCCTGCGCCAGATTGGGGTGGATTATGTTCAGGGCTTTTACCTGTCACGGCCAGAACCTTTGGAATCACTCACCAGTGTTCGGGTAATGCCGCGTTAAAGGCTCAAACTTAACTGCCTGATCATTTTTGGCGGAGGTTGTCTCAGGTTCATACAACTTGATTTCTTTTCATACTTTATCAATTTGGCTGAACCCTTGATTCTTCATATTCAGTCGAACGGCCAGTTTTTACACTGCCCTTAAATATTGAACGCTAATGCTGCCCAGCTTGACCTTGTTAGTGACTATGGCAATCAGCCAACTTGATTTGCCGATTAGCCATTGAATAAGGGCAAAACCATATTATTAAGGAAGCTTGCTCCTTTCTCTGTATGAAGCCAAAACAAACCAGCTAAATTCAACAAAACCGTTACCCAATAAACGTTTATAAACGCTTTCTTAATCGATTTATGGCGTAATTTCTTTTGGGCAATATAAGCACCTGGCCATCCACCGATTAGAGAAATTAAATGCAAGGTGCTTTCTTGCGTTCTCCATCGGCCATTTTGAGCTGCAGATTTATCAATTGCGTAAGCGATAAATGCAATAAGACTCATGATTAGATACAGACCGACAATAACTAAAGGCAGCTTCCCACTAAAGACTGATACCAACAGTCCAATGAAAAAGATAATCGTAAAGACACCACCGAAGTCTCTTTGGCTTTTTACTTTTTCTCGTTTTTTTGACTGGTGGATGTCACGAGCAAATTGAATATTTTCAGCTTTGTAACGATTGTTATTATCGCGAGCTATTTCGTAGATAATGACTTCACCATTTACTGGTCGACGGGATGGTGGGTTAAAAGCCTTAACATGAACAAAAGCACGTTCTCCACCGCCATTTGGCTCGACGAAACCAAATCCTCGATCATCATTCCAATTTGAAATTTTCCCTTGCAGCTTCATGCTTTCCCTCGCGTTTTATGCCTGACAACACGTCAAAATTGCTAACTCAACTAATCGTTTAGATGGTTTCCAGATCAAACTTCATGCTCAGCCAACCATCATCCAGTTTAGTGGAAGCACTGTCTGTGGTTTGCAGTTGATCATCGTTTAATTCACCGTTTTGTTTGATGAATTCGATAACCGCCTGTTGTCTTTGCTGGGCTAACTCTTGTAATTGAGCATCGCTGATGGATTCGGCTTCTATCAAGCGTTTTTTGAGGCTGTCGTTATAGGCCAGAACATCCAGTTCAGATTGTGATTGCTCATTCGCATCTTCAGTTGTTGAAAATTCCTGCTGCAGGGTCTGCAGGTCAGGAGTTAGGTCAGCTTGACGATATAAGTCTTCCAGCACTTGCTGGCGTTTTTCATCGAGTTGTTGGGTGGAGTCCATTTCATCCAAACGGCTATCGATGCGTGTTTCCACCGCACTAACTTGTAATCTCTGACGATCGGCAGATTCATCAAAAGGGGCGGGGATTTGCAGGGCTAGTTGTGGGCGTTGTGATAAGGCTTCAACTAACTTATGCAGCTTTTCCTGTTCAGGTGGAGCCAGATCAGCTCGTCCGGCACGAAAATGAATCTCATCAATTGATTCATCGTCATTACCAAGGCCGATCAAGCTACCGAGAAAGCGGAAAGGTGCTGTGACAATATTCTTCAGTGCATTGCCGATAGCGCCACGAATCACCGGGCCCATCGCGAATTGTGGGTCGTTTACATTGCCGCTCACGGGGATGTTGAGTTCGATCACACCATCACTGTTTTTGAGTAATCCCACGGCCAGATCCAACGGTAAATCCATCGCACCCGGCGATTCGACACGTTCACCTAAACGTATATCGCGAATCACGATGTTGTTGGAAGCCGTTAATTCGCTTTCAACAACCTCATAGGTCAGATCAATATCACCCTTTCCTTCTGCGATCTCTCGTCCGGCAAACTTAATGGTATACGGACTCATTGCTGGTAGATCCAGATTAGTGAATGACAGTTTGATGGTGGACTGAGCTGTGATATCCAGTGGATTCATCGCGCCATCAATTTCCACCATGCCATATTCGTCGACCTGTCCTTCCAGGGCGATATCAACAGGCTGCTTGGAGCTGGTGGAAAAGCCACTTATTTCACCATTCAATGCCTGCATATGGGCATCAAATACAATCGGCAGATTCTGATCGGTAAAGCGCGAGCTGGCATTATTAATTTTCACCCGGCCTAGCGAGACGTCATAGCTGTTCGAGGTTTCTGATTTGGCGGTATCCGTCTGGCTAGCCTCCGATTCAGGCTGCTCTTTCATCAGTAACGCCAAATTGGTTTCGCCGTTTTCATTAATTAGTACTCGGCTATAAAGCTCATCCACAATGACTTCTGATATCGCCACGCGTTGCTTGGCGAGTGAGAAATCTATGCTGTTAACAGACAAGGTATCGAGGCCTAACAGCTTCTCATCAAGCTGCTGATTATCAAGCTGCAAAGCTGAAAGTGTCAGGTTGCCCTGAACAGCAAATGGCTCTTGCTGATTGGATGTGATGCTGGCGGAGGAATCAATTTTGCCACTGACCATTTCGATATAAGCATATTCATTTAGATAGGGCTGTACCGGTAATAATGACAACTGCTTGATGCCTGTTTCGGCTTGAATGGCCACGATGGGGAATAATTGGAAATCCCCTTCCGCCTTGATTTCACCGCCTGAATCCAAGCTGATCAACGTGGTAAATGGCATCTGCTGATCTTCAGCCAGACTGAAATTTTGCAGCGTGGCAGAGAGCATCAAATCCAGATTAGCTGGCGTAGCCGGTTTTTGATCTTCAACGCTCAGTTCGGTGTTAGCAATTTCAAGTTTGGCAATATTTAGTTGTAGCGGTGACAATTCACTTTCTGCGGGTTCTTCATCATCTTTGCCTTCAAGCATCGGAGCAAACAGTTGCAGCCAGTTGAGTTCGCCTTGGCTGTTTTGCGATGCGGCCAGTTTGAAGTCTTTCAGCGCCACCGCATCTATGCTCAGCTGGTTATCGGGAAAGATAAACTGCCCATTGCTCACGGTGAGCGTTCCGCCCTGCAATAAAGCCGCTGTTTCGTCAGGCTGATGCAGACTCAAGCCAGACAGTTGCAGATTGATTTTATCCAAATCGATCAGGGTGTCCTCGGCCAGATCCACATCATAGTCCAGTGCTAAATCTAATCTGCCTTGATGCAATGCAAATGGCAGTTGACCCTGCAGATAACGATACGGGGTCTGCAGGCTGAAATTTTGCAGATTAACCTGACCGTCAAATTGCAATGGAGATAACACCATATTGCCATTTAACGTTAGCTTGGCATCATTTTCCAGTGCGATGACCAAATGCTGACTCGCTGCTTGCCCGGCTACTGTTGAAAAATGTTTGAGATGAATATTAATTGGGCTTAATACGGTTTCAAAACGGTTCGCTGGCACATCATCGCGATAGGCGATTTCACCGTCAGTGTAATTAAACTCGCCAATTTCGAATGTAAAAAGTGGTTCATCTTGCTCGTTGACTTCTTCCTGCTCGGTATTATCTTCAGCAACTTCCTCTTCAGCGGTGTCATTCCAACTGTCGGCTAATCGAGTCAGCGTATTGTCGCTGATTGAGTAACGGCGGAAATGCAAATTTGGCTCAGCTAAAGTGATCTCTTCAATTCGCAGCTTGAGTTGAAACAGCTGGAGTGGCTGAAGGTTGAGATAGAACCGGTCCCATGACGCCAGTGGTTCAGACTGCTCATTCGCCAATTGCAGCTTGTCGACTGACGCTTCAAAGGTATAGGGATTGAAATGAATTTTTTCGACCGTGGCTTCAACACCCAGCCTTTGTTGCAGTGTTTTGACCATTTGACGTTCTGCCAGCCAGGGCAGCAACAAAAATCCTATTAGCGTATACAACACCAAAATACTGATCACCCAGATCAGCAGACTTCGATATTTCAGAAAGGTATTTTTGGCAGATTTCATGGCTGATGGCTTATCTCAAAGGCAGAGATAAGTCAGTTTACCTAAATATTGCGACTGAGCGTAATCAATAGGCTAAATTTGATTGTTGTATTCAAACTGCCATTCAGAATAAGCGTTATTACATCATCTTTGGTGTTTCAACCAGTTCAGCCTTAGGCATGCTGAAATAGGCACCTTGGGAAAAATCGATATCGAGTGCCTGGACTTGTTTCTGTACGGCTTCGCAGTGAACAAATTCCGCAACGGTTTTAATGCCGAGACTACGGGCAAATTGCACTACGCCACGGGTAACAATAATGGCTGATTGATCATCATTGAGGTTTCTTATCAGGCTGCCATCGATTTTGATGAGATCCACATTGAGACGCAGCAAATGTTCAAAGTTCGAGTAGCCAGTGCCGAAATCATCAATGGCAATTTTACAGCCAAAGCCTTTGGCTTTATCGATAAACCGACGGACTTCGTTGTAATTATCAATACCATCGGATTCAAGGATTTCGAAAATTAACCTTTCTCCAACCTGATGGGTTTTGAGCTGGTCAAAAATAAACTGGGTTAATTCGGTATCCAGTAAATCACGATAGGAAAGATTAATAGAAAATTCGTAATCCAGTTCGGCAAATTTCTGGAACGATTTTTCCACCATCACCCGAGTCAGCATGCTATCCAGACGTAATTTACTGGCCACCGGCAAAAATACACCGGGACTGATAACCTGCCCATCTGGATCAATCATTCTGATCAGGCATTCATATTTGGTTATCTGACCGCTTTGATTATCCATTATGGGTTGGAACCACGGAACAATCCGGTTTTGCTGTAATGCTTGTTTTAGTTGTCTGGCCCAGAACAGGTTTTGTTCGTAAATACGCTCTACATCTTGCTTACTGTCATAGATCGCATAATGCCGTGACTTATCACGAGCAATTTTTAACGCGGCTGTTGCATAGCTGATTAATATATCCGGTGAGCTGTCTTTATCAGGATCGGCATCATGCTGACCTGCTGCGCCAATGGTTGCCGTTATGCTGATATCCTGATCCTGCCATTGCAGTTGCTGCTCTTGCAGAAAGTCACTTAACTGCCTCAGGAATCCGGTCAGAAACTCCTTGGACCAATCTAACCCCAACAGCACAAATTCATCACCTGATAAGCGATACAGTTTGGCGCTGTCAGCATGATTATAATCCTGACAAAATGCCCCAATGTTAGTGGTTAGGCTTTGCAAAACCGCATCACCACAATCATTTCCAAAGATACTGTTTAATTCTCGAAACCGATCGATATTCACCAGAATTAAGGTGCAGTTTTGATGTTGCTGCAAATCCAGTAATAACCTTGCCCGGTTAGGTAAACCCGTCAGCTGATCGGTATAGGAGGCCTGCAACTCCTGCATCAGCAAAGCAATACGATAGACCAGATAAGCCGATAGCAGCAAAATGACAATACTGGTTGCAATCAGGATCCGTTGATTAATCACCCGCATCGGGGCAATAACAGCATCAATTTCATTCTTGGGCACGCCCACTGCAAATAGCATCTGAGCCGGTGTGGTCGCGGCATAAAGCACATATTCAATATCTTCAACAGCAAACTGATGCGTTTGCAGTAGGGCTTTTTGCTGTCGGGATTTAAGCTGAGAAATAGCGTTGTTGGATGCCAGTTTTATAAAATCCTGGCTCATTACCGAGTCAATGATCTTCTGGGCATAACGTTCATTATTTAATCTGCTCAAGCTGGATAATTTGCGTTTATTTTTATCGATTAACAGGGCAAAGGTATTTGGCGTGATGCTGACCTGACTGACGAGATCAATTATCTGTTTCGCTTCCCAGTCTGTTGATGCATACCCAACCACTTGCTGCTGGCTGTTCAAAATAGGTTTTATCAGCGTCAACACGGCACTGTCCGTGATTTCATTGTAATAAGCTGGCGTCCAAC
>TARA_R110000787_G_scaffold127134_3_pt1 | contig 12402 bp, 10 predicted proteins | sample TARA_R110000787 | Tara Oceans TARA_R110000787 (sample SAMEA4397920) | marine metagenome | biome: Polar Biome; feature: [DCM] deep chlorophyll maximum layer (ENVO:01000326); material: water (ENVO:00002006), including particulate matter (ENVO:01000060) such as... | depth 35 m
GGAATATCAATGCCCTGTTCCAATATTTTCTGCCTGATCTCCTTATCATTAAGTAAGCTGGTCAGTACACGCACATTGACCTCTCCAGTCTGTCCACCACAGGCGCCACAATCCAACCCGGATGCATGCAAATTATTTCGTGTTTCACTTCCGTGACCAAGTAAGAGAATGGTTGGTGCAAACTGCTGTATCAGCCCCATACCTTTTAAAACACCAGTGACCAGTTTTGCTTTCTCATCGAGACTCAATGGCTGATCATCACCGATCAACAGCCAGTTATCATGGTGGCTTAGAGAATCAATCAATTTTTCTTTTTTGTTGCTGAAAAAATTGTCTTTAATGAGTTTAAGTGCGTAGGCCCAACCTGCGGTTTCCACCATAGTAAAGGCAGAAATAGAAGAGTTAGCCCAGCCTTTCCAGTGGCTCTGAGTGTTCAGTCTTATTAACTTGTTCTGGCGAACTGACTTTTCAGTAACCTTGAATGCCGGAGCAACTAGGCCAGGCAACTGAGGGCGCTCCGTCATTGTATCTGCGGGTTGATAGCTGATGGGCAGCCCATAGAATCCAGCAAAGCCAATGGTCTGAATGCTTGGATTTTGATTTTCCAATGCCCTTCTGAAGCGCTCAGAGCGCACATCGATACAGAATACAGCCTGTAAGCGTGGCTCTGTATCAACAGTCTCAGGTGTTTTCTTTAAAATTCCATGTAGTTTCTTTTGATATTCGAGCTCGAATGCATGAGTCCATATCCAGAAGTAGCGAAGCTGCTCAATGTGCTCATCAATTAGTTCATTGATATAAAGCTTCTGCTGTGTCCAGCCAGTTTTCAGTGCATTAAAGTCTGTTGTTGCCTTTTTGGTTTTTAACTGACGCCAGACGATGAGATCCCAGGCCATCCTGACAGCCAGTAAAGATTCGACATATCGACTATTCTGACCCTTTAGATTTTTCTCCCACCGTTGCCAGGAGAAATAACTAGCCCAACCGTTGATACTCAATAACAGTTTATGGGCATACATTTCCAGTTCGTAAGCATCGAGCCCAAGCTCATCAGTAACAAGAGCAAACAAGCTTTCAAAGTCATGCGGTAAAGCAATAAAGGCTTCCCGGAGATGTCTTTCGCCCATCAGCAATGACATACCGTAATCATGTGTGGTGAAATCCAGCCAGTTCGAATAAAGGCTTTCCAAGTTATTCGGATGCTGATTAATAAATTCACCACAGAACTGGCTTATTTGATGAATTATTTCATCTTGCCAACGCATCTTATGGCGATCTCGACTTAGATCTGCTATTTCTGCAATACTCAGCCAGATGCCTGGTTGAGGTTGTTTCAGACCGGTTTTCAGAGACTCTATGTCTGCAGTAACGTTATAGGCTTTTGCAGCTGTAACCAATGATGAATCTGAAATGTTGCCTTTATCGTAATTGGTCATCAGCTCATCTGCTGATAGCGTGGTTTTGACATCCGCAAGTGCAGCCAATCTTGCAGATACCAACTCAATGGGATAATGACGATATTCCCATAAAGCATTGACGGCTATGAAACGATCCAGAGGCCAACTGGGTGCGATTAGCGCGCACGCAGTATGTATGGCTGAAAACCGCTCAGCACTAGATTCACTGATTGATTCAGATCTTGCTTCAATCATACCCAAGACTCCTTAATAGATTTTTGTTTTGCCTTGCTTTTATGAAGCGTTGGGCGCAGTACGACTGGCCATAACTGTAAGGTCAAACGCGTCATTACTTCATCCAGATATAAGCCGGAAAATAACCAGCGATATAGCGTTTGTGTCTGTTTGGCCTGAGGGAAAAGCCGGATCTGCACCGTCAGTACAAACAAGAAAAGAAACAGAAACATCAGCCAAACATCCATCGCATCAAGCATTCCGGTCGTTGCTAAAGACGGAATCAAATTTCCAATCAGCAATTTTCCGGCTAGATAGAAACCCACCAGTGCAGTAGAGATGAAAAGTGCCTGTAATGAGCCCGATAAACCACTATGACTAATTGCCGAAATCAAATATAAAGCCAGCGCAGTATTGACTAACAACCAGACACTGAGCGGCCCTTCATAATTGGTAAACAAAGCGATAGCAGCTGTCACTGCGAATGCAAGTGAAATACAAATTAAAGCGCCACTCAGCGTAATTGTTTTTTGCGGTGCTAACTGCTTGAGACTGTAATCCTGAACGGTTTCACCTGTACTCAGAAATGCATAGGCTTTGTAGAGTGAGTGGGTTAGCAAATGCAATAACGCCAGTTCATAAAGCCCCAACGCACACTCAATCAGCATAAGCCCCATCTGAGCACAGGTAGACCAGGCTAGTCGCACTTTTATGCTGATTCTGGTCAGCATGACCAATGCACTAATCACCGTACTCAAACCAGCAACAACAATCAGTGTCCATTGGGCGAGTGGCACCAGCACCATCAAGGGCGCGAAACTGATCAACAAAAAACCACCAAGATTGATAATTCCGGCATGTAACAGCGCGCTGATTGGAGTAGGGGCTTCAACCACTTGTATCAACCAACCATGCAGTGGCAATTGAGCACATTTGATTAATGCTGTCTGAGCAATCAGAAAAGCAGCCAGTTTTTCAACAAAACTCAGTTCGGCACCTTCAGAGAGTCCGAGATAATGGTCAAAGATGACGTTGAGCTGGAATGAGCCATGGTGCGCATAAAGTAATATCACAGCCCCTAGGAGACTCAGCTCTGCTAATCGTGCCAGTATGAATTTCTTATGCGCTGCCAGCACTGCTCGGGGCCTGTCTGGATAGAACAAAAGCAAACGGTGAAAACATAAACTGATAGCCACCCAGCCTAACCACAACAGTAAGAGATGATTGCTTAAAACAACTACAGAAACTGAAGCCAGACTTAATAATAACCATTGCCAAAATTGATGTGCTCTCTTTTCCCCCTGCAAGTAACGCTCAGAAAACCGGATGAGAATTATGGCCATAAAGCTGATCAGGAACAGCACGGTAAGATTAATATTGTTTAGACTTAACAGGCTTTCTGAGCTTTGTTCAGGAGTATTAAAAAAAGTAATTGCCACAATAAGCGTTGCTATACCTAAAGTAATTGAAATAACCCTCAATACTTTTCGGCGCTTAATTTCAGTGAGCGTGGCCTTGCCCGCGAGTAACGCACCAAAGATTAAAACCAACGGAATTACAATGGAAAAGTGGGTGAAAAATAATTGACTCACGGACATACCTCCTTAGTTGGCGGCAGTATGCCAAACGCGATAATATAAATAAAATAGATATTTATTAACAAATTGATAAGTTAAAGTTAACTATGGCTAAAATTAATTATCACCACCTCTACTATTTCTGGCGAGTCGCACTGTCAGGCAGCATTACTCGTACAGCTGAAGAATGTCATGTCTCACAATCAGCTCTGTCGCAACAAATTAAACAGCTTGAAAACACCATGAACGTCCAGTTATTTGAGCGAGTTGGGAGGCAACTCGTATTAACTGATATGGGTAGAAAAGTACTTAACTATGCAGATGAAATCTTTACCACAGGGGAAGAACTGCAATCATTCTTGAATAAAGGTGAGTCAGTAACACAACGGCATATCAACATTGGCGTATTAACGACGCTGTCGAGAAATTTTACCGAAGCATTCATTAGCCCTTTATTGAAAGAATCCAATGTCAGCTTCACCCTATCGACGCGGGGTATGACAAATTTGCTCAATGGCTTGACCAGTCATGAATTCGATTTGGTACTCACCAACCGTTCAGTAAATCAGCAAAATGACGATGCCATTTGGCAGAATCAATTGGTTTCAAGGCAGTCTGTCTCAATCATTGGACCTGCCGAATACAAACCAAACAGTAACTTTCCGCATGGTTATGATGACTTTAAATGGGTTTTACCAACGGGGATCACAGAAATCCGTTCAGGATTCAATGCTTATTGTTCCGCTGTAGGTTACAACCCGGAAGTGGTTGCTGATGCTGATGATATGGCGATGTTACGATTATTGGTCAGGGATAGTGGTGCCGTCACAGCACTCCCCCTGGTCGTAGTCAAAGATGAAATTAGTAGCGGCCGACTAGCTGAGTATCAGGTATTACCTGGTGTTTTCGAAAACTTTTATGCCATAACAATCCGCCGCACCTATATTCCAGATATTGTTAAAAGTCTCCTTAACAGAAATATAGTAGCTTAAAAATCCTAATCTGGAGAACAGCCCGAACTATAGTATGCAACTTCCGGTGTAATCCCCACAAAATCCCTCAGGCATAAAAAAACGGCTAGTCGAAAATCGACTAACCGCTTCAAGTAATTGATGGGCCCACCAGGACTCGAACCTGGGACCAAGGGATTATGAGAATTATGGGCCTAAATTTGAAATTCTTTGATAGTCTTTTAATATCATTCACTTAACTCATTTTCGCACTTAATCGAGTTTGACATTTTTTGCATAAAATCGCTATTATTTGAGCGCTACTGTCTACATAGTGTCTACATGGGGCCCAAAGGGATTTTTTACAAAGACTAGGATTCAAACAAGTGCAAAAACCTTCATACACAAGCCATATCATATTGTTTTTAAAGACAAATATCTCATGTAGACACTCATGAGGATCACAAAATCATTTGTAGACAAGACGCTTCCACCCACGCCAAAACCTGGCCAAGTGTCTACACAGAGCTTCTATCGAGACGATTCTATTCCTGGCTTTGCTCTGAGAATTACCAGTAATGGGGCTAAATCCTTCATCGTTGAAAAACGCATTAATGGCCGTGTTAAACGCATTACCTTGGGTCGCTACGGTAATTTAACCGTTGAACAAGCACGTACCCAAGCGATGAACATTTTAGGGCAAGTCGCCACAGGCAGAGATCCCCTATCAGAAAAACGAGAAAAGAATGCTCGTTCCATTACCTTGATAGAAGTCTTTCGAGATTACTTAGCCACTCGTAAAGATCTCAGTGATAGCACTATTCATGATTACACCCGACACATAAATACATCATTTGCTGATTGGCAGACAAAACCCATTGCTGAAATTACTAAAGATATGGTGGAAAAACGGCATAGAGAGTTAGGCAAAAAAAGCCATGCTAGAGCTGACGGATCTATGAGAGTTTTAAAAGCTTTTATCAACCATGCCAAAAACAAATTTGAAGATGCGAATGGTAACCCGATCATTTTGGTTAATCCGGTTGAACGCCTGAGCCAAATTCGAGCCTGGTATAAAGTTGAGAGACGTAAAACGCTGATTAAACCACATCAGCTTTCTGCCTGGTATCAAGCCACACTTCAATTGAATTATGAAACAACCAGAGATTATCTGCATTTCCTGTTATTTACAGGCTTAAGACGCTCAGAAGCAGCAAAGCTACAATGGCATCAAATTGATTTTGAAGACCTGACATTCACCATTGAAGAAACGAAGAATGGAGAAGCCCACACACTACCCTTATCAGATTTTTTAGAGGCATTACTTCGTAGAAGGTTTGAATCAAGACAAGGTTATTATGTATTTCCAAGTGACTCGAAAACTGGTTACATTCAAGATCCGCGTAAGTCTTTACTTCGGGTTTCTGAATTGTCAGGAGTAGACTTTACACTTCACGACCTTAGAAGAACTTTCCTCACGATTGCAGAAAGTATCGATATTCCTGCCTATGCTTTAAAACGGTTAGTAAACCATAAAGATCAAAGAGATGTGACAGCGGGTTATATCATTAGCAATGTTGAAAGACTTAGAGCACCAATGCAAAAAATCACAGACTTTGTAATTCACCACTTAAATGTTTCATAAAAGTCTTTAGGGCTTAAAGACAATATCTCTATGGTATTCGAGAAAAGTAAGCAATCCTTTTGGAAGCTTCCTCAAGCTCATTTTTATATCTAAGCCAAGTCTTTCGATATCACCTTGAGATAGACTGGATGAAAACACGATTTTTCCTAGGTCATCGAATGTTATTAGGCCAGCGTCATACAAATGATCAAGGTTTGGAGTTAACAATAAGCCGTTTGCTGGATCAAGCCGCTCAGTATTTGAACAATCTCGCCAAGGTTTGGAATGTGAAGCTTTAAGAAGCCCCATGTTATTGATGCCGGTAACTGAACAGCCTCCCCATAGATTAATGACTCGCTTTCTGAACTCCCCTTGCCCTATGCGGCTTTTTTGAAGGTTTATTTGTTCTGTCTTAGGCAGCGTTTTATATTCTTTTTGGTGAAGCTCTATATCGTCAAGTGGATCAAATGCCAACTCTCTCGACAAAGAGAAAATAAACTCGCTAGGTCTATCTGTGTGAAGGGAATATGCCAGAAGCTCTATATTTCCATAGTACTCAAATGGGTCACGGTGCAAGTCTCTGTAAAATAGGTGGATCTCATCACCACTCTTGGTTGAATCAACAATCCTCTTATCTGATCCATGCTTTTCTTGTCCATCTATAAAAAGCTTGTTTGATTCAATATAATTTTGATATTGAGTCTCCCAACCTTGTTTCTCTTTTGTTATAAACAAGATGATGTAATTAGTACCAGCAGGCATAACGGAGCCACTAGATATAGCTTGATGGCCTTTATATCCCCAAAGCTCAGAGAGATATGGTCTCTCATATTTTTGGCCAACAGTTAATTTCTCAAAGCTTATCGACGGCATAAATCAGCACTCTTAGCGTTCTCTAATTTTCAGCAAAATTCACATGCTCATGAGTAAGACTCACATTACTGAAGTTGATCGACTTAAGGGGTATTGAAAAATTGAATTCCTCTCTTGGCATTAGCTCTTTTTCAATGGGCATCTGAAGAATAACTTTTTTCTGAGACCAATACATCAGAGTGAATTTCACGGATGAGATGTTTTTTGTTGTAGTGTTTACTAATTTACCAACCAACTGTTTTTGCCCATTTGAGAGCGACTTTAATTGCAAGTTATCAACTCTTACTGTTCTCCTAGCTAGACTCTGCTGTTCTTGTTTCCTTAGTAATCTTTTATTTTGCTCTTTTTTTGCATCCATAGACTCTGCAAAAGCATTACCTAAAGTATCAAAGAAGGCTACGATGCCACCACCTTCACCAGCTTTGTATTCTGGGGCCTGTTCATAACAATATATTTCATTACAAAGCTTAAGCTCTTCTTGATTGGGATTTATTTGGTTAGGTATATAATAATTGGTAGCAGTATTCGCATGCATAGCTACTTCTTCAGCCCGCTCATCGTAGATTGGATGTGTATAAGCTAGATTGCCTACATTGCTTCCTAACTTTTGATCATGCCTCTTCCAAATTTCTGATGCTGACTGAGGATCAAAACCAGCTAATGCAAGGTAAATTACAGCGTATTTGTCTGCTTCTTTCTCCTGGTTAGTTGTAAAACTGGCCTCAAAAACCTGATTCTTAAGATCACTATCTGCTAATTGAGCAACCGCTAATTTTGTACGTGTTTCGCTAGCATGCCTCGCAGTCACATGTGCAATCTCATGAGCAATTACCGCTGCAAGCTCATCATCTGTGCGTACTCCAAGTGAGCTATCAATGAGCCCTGTGTTAATGAAAACTTTCCCCCCACCTATCGTGAAAGCATTAAATCTCTCATCCTCAACAACATGTATTTCCCAAGGTAAATGCTGACGGTGAGCAACCATCAAAAGGCGGTCAAAAATTCTTTTAACTCTCTCATAGTGCGGGGTATCACTATCAATTTTTTGATCTTTCTCTTTTGCATCTGCTAATAAAGCAGCTGTCCTTTCGGTTGCTTTACGAATCTCTTCCTCTTCGGATATTAACGAAAGCTGTCTTTCCCCTGTTACTGAATCATAAGAACTAACACCGTTAGTAACGTTCATTAATCCTTTATCAAGTGAGGAGCAAGCTGACAACACAAAAAAAGAAAGTATTAAAATTGATTTTTTAAGACGTGCCATTGCTGAAAGTATCATCCATGAAGTTTAGTTTGATTACATTCTACATATTAAAAGAGACCGCTTCAGTCAAATGGCATAAATGAAAATTGAATCGTTTTCCGTCTCGAATTATTCCAGAACAATTTACGCTCAGTTTCACCATGAATAATTAATCTTTAATTGCTTAAATATTTATCGCGATAAATCATGTAATCATGCGCAAAAACTATTTTCTATTGGTTAAAAAATAACCAAAAATAAAAATAATTCCCTTATAAGAGATTTGAAAAATAACTGTTGGATCTAGCTGTTTTTCGATTGAGGATGTTTCCGTCAGTTTAATTAATACGGAGACAATAAAATGACAATTGGACAACTTTTAAATTCACAACAAGCAGCAGATTATTTAGGCGTCAGTAAAGCCTTTCTCGAACGAGATCGTTGGGCAGGTGCTCGAATCCCATTTATCAAGATTGGAAGCAGAGCTGTTAGGTACCGAACTGCAGATCTTGAATCATACATCGAGCAGCAAGTAAGACTTTCAACATCCCAAACTTCTGTATTGGAGGGTTGAGTCATGACGATGAAATTTACTAAAACAGAAATGAATTATTTGAGATGGTTACATGAAAGCCATGATTGCCAATATTCAGATCAATTTTGTGATGATTGTCATTTCATCTCAGTGCTAAGTGAGTGCTTTGTCGATGAGCAAATTATTTATTCAAAAGAACTCCCATTCAAAGCGGATCGAAGAGCTCTTAAAAACCTCAAAAAGGCAGGCATGTTACATGAGGAATCTGCCATTCATTACGGACTTGAATGGTATTCCTTCTGGCTAAGTGACAAAGGTCAAAAATTCATGGAGAGCCAAGCATGAATTTAGATCAAATTTATTCGGATGATTGGCCATTCGTGAACGAACGTTTGTCTGGCTTACCAGATCTTTTTAAGAAGCATGTACTTTCTACCTACTTAAAAGATTTGGCTAAATATCCACGAAGAGATGCAAACCTAGCCTTAATTGAGGTCACCGAAGCAGCTGATTCAGTAATTACTCATAGACTAAACCGTGGCAACCTAAATTCTGATGAAAATGACTTGAAAGCGCTTTCCCAGCTTAAAGGAAATCACTGTGCAACTCTTTTAAAATTTATAAGATTTGACCGTAAAGAAATTGCTTATAAGGAAATTTTATCGTTTATACAGAAGCATGGAATCGAGCCCTCACTTATAAGAGAAAACCCTAGTCCTGCTGATATGGATTCTCTTATAAGAAGATCAATGAACCCAACCTGGTGGACTAGACAACTCAGAAAGGTACTAAATCGTGATATCGAAATTACAGCAAGACACCTCAACTTAGTCAATAAAACAAAGCAACAATATGTGTCAGATCTAAATCATCAAAGGCATCTACAACAACAGCAGGAACAGAGAAGCTACCTAGAAAATATGCTGGCGGAAAATGAGGTTGGTGATACTTATTTTTTAAGTGAGCTTCATGATATCAGCGTATCTAACCCAACAATAAAACGAGCCGAATTAATGGTTAGGTGTCGTGGCTTTGAAGATATTGCAAAGAGCAAAGGTCATGATGGGATTTTCATCACTATGACCTGTCCGTCTAAATATCACCGGGCTTTTGGTAAAAGTGGAGAACCCAACCCGAAGTACAACGGTTCAAGAGTAAGTCACTGTCAAAATTATCTCCAGGATGTATGGGCAAAGATTCGCTCAGGCCTGGATAGACAAGATATCCGTGTTTATGGCTTTAGGGTGGCAGAGCCGCATCATGATGGAACACCTCATTGGCACATGCTGCTCTTCACTGATCCAGAAAACATTCAAGCTTTAAATAATACTTTTCTTCGGTATTGCCTTGAAGAAGATGGCGACGAAAAAGGCGCTTTAGAAAATCGGGTCAAATTCATCAAGATTGATCCTAACAAAGGCAGTGCAACAGGTTATATAGCCAAATACATCTCCAAAAATATTAACGGTGAGGATCTCGAAAATGGTGTTGATGGAGAAAACCCATCAATTACTGCTCAGAGAGTTAAAGCATGGGCCTCAGTATGGGGTATCAGGCAATTTCAGCAGATTGGTGGGGCACCAGTATCCCCGTGGAGAGAACTTCGGAGAATGGGACAAATAGATGAGCTAGACAGTATTCTGGAACGAGCAAGACTTGCGGCGGATAAATCAAACTGGGAGGGCTATCAGATGGCTATGGGAGGCATCGACTGCCCCAAAGTAGATAGACCCATCACGATCGTCTATTGGTGTGAGTTTAATTCGGATACGGGAGAAATAAAGAGTAACCAGTACGGAGAACTTAGAGCACCTAGTATTTATGGACTGAAATACAATGGCGAAACCTTCAATACTCGTCCGCATCTTTGGAAAATTTCAAAGGCTTATGATTAGTCGCTTTTCACTTGGAGTTCTGTCAATAACTGTACTGCATACAAATATCGAATACTTAACAAACTATTTACATTTCATTTCTATCATTTTTTTTCTTCATTTTCTCAGTTTGATGTATGTCATACCACGACGATACTCTTAATAAAGAAAAAGTTGCTGCCATAGCAGACATGATCGCATAGATAAAAATTAAATAGGTAAACCAATACCAGATTGCCAAAAGATAAGAACCAACAGCAATCTCGCACAACTTGGTTGCCATTGAAAACTCTTCGACTATTGGCTTATAAAACGCTTGAACTAAAAGTGCGCCAATAATAGAAATAATTTGCAGCATAATAAAATGAACAAATGCTGCATTTACTTGCATGTATGGTGATGGAGAACCATCCTCATCCTGACCACTAATTAATGCTCTAAAATCATCGTCACCAATAGCAAGCCACATTGCATAGCCGCCAAGTGAAAATCCTAACATATTAGGCATTATTGATAGAATATCTTCCCACCAGCCATTTGTGCATGCCCACTGGGAATACATGGCAAGACTTAATACAAAAGCTATCCAAAAATATCCACTTTTGAATATAGCCTTCCAGCCACCATAGATAGACCAATATCTGAGTAAAATCTCTCTCACGGTTAATTAAACCAGCCTTGTATAGATTGTTTCATCTGACTTGATATTGACCTTAATAATTCAAACGGCTGGGTTACGTCGGGATCGTAATATTCTTTTACTTTCCAAGGATGCTGCAATGTAGAAAACTCTTCTGGCTTACCTTGTGCATTTTTGCCTTTTATCTTAACTACTCCATTTTTTGCAGCAATTTTTGACATTATTCTCAGCTCTTCATCAATGATAATTGATTGTCCGGCAACCGATCTAAAAGACTCTTCATAATGAGCAACATTCCTTTTTTTCATTCTTTCAAGTACTTTTCTCTCTGCATCAGCTTGATCATCTGGATTTGGCCTCTTAACGATCAAGTCCAATCTTTCCTTAACCTTCATTTTAAGTGCTTCACTCAACTTGTCAGCTTCTGGAACAATGGTTAAATCAACATGACCGTATTTGTCCAAAATCGTTTTTTGTGAGAAAAGCCTCTCTAAAAATTTTATTATGTTTGATGGCCCTAGATTATTTCCATCATAGAAAGATTCATAAAAAAATAGGTGCTCTTTTGGATAAAAAATGAAACTGAATCTCGAAGAGTTTGGCTTTAAATGTTCAGGAATATTTACTTTTTCGAGCTCATCTTCACTGGCGAATTCATTGGTAGTTATGTTAAACCAATTATCGTCTTTGTTAATTTTTGTGAATTTAAATATATCACCTATCAATGGGCTTGTTTTATTCTTAGAATCAAGACGAGTCATCGTGGAAAGTATGGCGTAATTATCGCCGTATATCTGAGTTTCTGATATCGATCGATAAACATCATTCATTAGCTCAATATACTTCTGAGGAGAATGGGGCTGGATGGTAATATTTACAGCCGCAATTTCAATCTTTTTTTCCCTAGCCATTTTATGTCCCTATGAGTACCTTTGATGCAGTGTATACTTTTTAGGTGTCCTAGTGAATATAGACTTTAAGCCTTCCCTTCCCATTTTACTGTCTACATAGTGTCTACATGAAGCAAAAACAAAAAAGCCTTAGAGCAGAAACCTGCTCTAAGGCTTTGATTTAATTGGTGGGCCCACCAGGACTCGAACCTGGGACCAAGGGATTATGAGTCCCCTGCTCTAACCAACTGAGCTATAGGCCCGATTTTGTAATCAGCTGTCTGAGTCGAGGAAGCTTCTCAGTTGATCCGAGCGTGATGGGTGACGCAGTTTACGTAACGCCTTGGCTTCGATCTGACGAATACGCTCACGGGTAACATCAAATTGTTTACCGACTTCTTCCAGTGTGTGGTCAGTATTCATATCAATACCAAATCGCATACGCAGTACTTTGGCTTCTCGCTCGGTCAGACCGTTCAGAACGCCCTGAGTGGCTTCTCTGAGGCCTTCGATGATAGCGGAGTCTGCTGGTGACATAACGTTGATATCTTCAACGAAATCGCCC
>TARA_R110000787_G_scaffold44020_1_pt1 | contig 12373 bp, 10 predicted proteins | sample TARA_R110000787 | Tara Oceans TARA_R110000787 (sample SAMEA4397920) | marine metagenome | biome: Polar Biome; feature: [DCM] deep chlorophyll maximum layer (ENVO:01000326); material: water (ENVO:00002006), including particulate matter (ENVO:01000060) such as... | depth 35 m
GTATCACAGCCCTGTTCGAGGCCGAGTAACAGCTGTTCGCGAATGGCCTCCGGTGCCAGCCAGGGACTTTGCCAGTAGCTTTTCTCCACCCGCCAACTGTTGATCAGATACAGTTGTTTAACGCCCATGGTGGCGATCGTTTGCAGAATGCGCCGGAGCATTTTGGGCCGGGGCATGGCCAGTATGAGTGTCACCGGCAGTGCTGGCGGCGGGGGTTGATTCAATACCACTGCCAGCTCCGCTGCTTGCGGTATAAGCCTGAGCACCGTTGCCTCGCCGATCTGGCCGTTTACCAGCCCGGCCCTGAGGCTGGCCCCTTCGCTGACCCTGTGCACTTCCAGCAGGTGCTGCAGGCGCCGTCCGCCGAGTGTTACCTTTGAATCGGAGATGAAATCTGCGGGTTCCAGCAGCAATAAATTCATGGGCATATCCAGATGTCGTGAGCGAAGCGGCCCCGTTCAAAGCCCCCGTGCCGGCGAATTATAGGCCGCTGGGTACTGCAAAGGACATGCTGTTTTGTGCTTCCTGTGCTGAAAAAAAGCGCGGCAACCCGTCTATTTCACTTTTGCTCTGGTTTGTGCTGAACTGAAACCTGTTTTGTCCAAACAATTTTCATCAGGTGAAGTCTTTGGCATTCCTGCTATCCATACGTAAAAAATACTGGCGCTACTGCCGTAAAAAGTGTCACCGACACCCCATGATCAGGCCAGCGGCGCTGTTGATATTTTTTGTGTCGGTTTCGGGTTGTGCGCTGTTTGCCGCGGCGCCACCCGCAAAGCAAAGTAATATCTGCGAGATTTTCAGACAGGAACCCGGTTGGTACGACCATGCCAGAAATGCCCAGGAAAAATGGGGCACTCCCATTGCCACGCAGATGGCGTTTATTCACCAGGAGTCTTCGTTTCGCAGCCACGCAAAACCCCCGCGGGACCGGTTGCTGGGTTTCATTCCGTGGTTTCGGCCTTCCTCTGCCTATGGTTATGCCCAAGCGCAGGATCCGGTTTGGGGTGAATACGAGGAGGAGGTTGGCGGTCTGCTGACCCGCCGTACGCACATGAAATATGCCACGGACTTTATCGGTTGGTATAACCGTCGCAGTCATGAGCGATTGGGTATATCCCTGTATAACCCGGAGCACCTGTATCTGGCTTACCACGAAGGGCCGACCGGCTACCGTCGGGGCTACCATCGCAACAAGCCTCAGGTGTTGCGATCGGCGGCGAAGGTCAGTGGCCTCGCCAGTCGGTATCAGACACAACTGGCGGGTTGCGAGTCGGAATTCCGTTGTCGACACTTCTGGCAGGTGTGGCCATTCTGTCGCGGTTGAGAGCCACGGCTCTCATTGAACCGCTCAGTCCTGTTCCTTTTTTAAAACGCCATCTGATAGGACGCTGCAATCCAGGAGCTCATGAATTCCCCTTCGGTGGTGCCGTTGATCATCAGCGAGGCCTTGCCTTTGGCCAGGGTGCCCTCAACGCCGACGCCGCCTTTCAGCCAGTTCCGGTCGAAATTTTCGCCATCGAGGTCAAAGGAAAACAGGCCGATAACCTCGCCCGTGGTGCCGTCTGCACTGCCGTCAAAACGGCGAGTATATTCAAGGTTGGCGACCAACTCAAAACCGGTATTTTTGATGGGCAATGCAGCATTGGTACCAAGACGGAGCTCGGTCACATCGTCGTCGCGACTGTCGAAGCGCGCAGCAAAGCTGCCACCGGATTCGGTATAGCTGTCCAGTTTGGTCCTGGTGTGCCACAGATCCACATAGGGACTAAAGCGTGTGGATTGCACGGTAAACGCATTTTCCCAGTCCAGGCGGGCCCTGGCTCCCCATGAGCGTGAATCGGGGCTGGCTGTTGAGACTTCCCGGTTTCCCATATTGAGATAGCCGCGGCGGATATCGGCATCTGCCCAGTGGCGATAGGCACCCAGTGTGGCGTAAACCCCCTTTTCCTGAGAGACGGGCAGGATACCCTCGATCATGAGGTATTTGCCGTCAACATCCAGATCGCCGCCGTGCACCAGATCCTGATCGGCCCAGGTCTTACCGAAGGACAGGTTGATTTGGGCCGGGCCGAAATTGTAACCGATACCCAGCTCGGCGAGGCCTGTGGTGCCGTCACGACCGTCGTGGTTATCGTTGCCCCAGTCGCCGGCAACCCAGAATGTTTTCTCGCCTTTGGCAACCCGCCGGGACATCGGGCGGCTGTGGGCTCCGTTGACCAGTGTGCTGACACTGGAAAGGCTGGACTGAATGCCGGCACCGGTGGAAAGCAGGCTGGCCTGTACATCGGCCAGGGTCAGATACACCAGCTCTGTTCTGGAACCTGTGATGTAGGCGTATGGAGCCTCTACAAATGGGCAGCCAAGGCAGTCGATCAGGCTTCCAGTCCAGTAGGAAATAGAAACAAAATCGTTGTTGATATCATATGCGGTTAAAGCACTAGCGCCTTCTGTTTCCGGGAAGTTGCCGTATAGATCCCCCAGATCGAAGCGCACCAGGTCCATCAGGGCATTGGCCAGTGAGGCATTGCCCCACCAGGGTTGGGATTCCAGTAGACCGGGATTGTTCGTATAAGAGGTATAGGTCGTGGTCAGGTCGTAGGTAAAACCATCGTAGTCAACTGAGGTGGTCGGGATCGGGGCTGCATAGGTTGCGAGAGGGCTTGCTGTGAAGGCCAGTAGCATTGATAAAGATAGCGGCAGGGTTTTGAGCTTTGTCATTATTGGTTTTCCCAGCTGATTAGACGATTGAAATTGAGCCCATCCCTGCTCTTCCTGAATAAAAAATATGGCGCCCCGGGCAGGATTCGAACCTGCGACCTGCCCCTTAGGAGGGGGCTGCGCTATCCAGCTGTGCCACCGGGGCTTGTAGATGATTACCTCACTTCGCTCGGCGGTAATTCTAGTGTTGTCAGTGTATTAGAGCAAGCCCGGTTAGCTGTTAGCTAGGGCGTGGGATTCAAAATTTCGCACTTCATGCAAAAAGTTTTGTACCCACTTAGGTCGCAGGTTCAAATCTTATTGTCCTCAGATTGTCCTTGAAATTTACAAGGTTGGGCTAAGGGTCAGAAAGATTATTTCATCATCTCTGTGTTTGACATGCTCACATTGAAACTCCTCTACTTCAGTTTAGTAGTAGTATAGGTGTCTCTTAGGCAAGGAGGCTAGGTAGTCCAACTTATGCTGACGGGTAACAGGCGTTTGTTTCTGAATGACTCACAAGCTCCTTAAAATCACTCTCTTTTATTATTCTGATGCTTTGTCCATCCTGAATAAGCTGCTCGGCCTTTAAGTGCTTTGAGCTTTTTACTTTTCCTGCTAATTTGTAAATATCTTGGTCGCCCACCACCAGTAAAGTGGTGTTCTTTGATACCCCTGCTGCTACTGTACAACCGACGATTGAAGCTAGATCAGCAGCTTCTCTACGGGGGATTTCCAGGGCACCTGTAAACACCAATACTTCTCCGAACAACTCGCCTTCAGGGTTTCCATCCCTTTTTATGGCAGCACCACTTGATACATTTGATGGGTCAATCGGTTGCTTTATGCGTTTCAGCCAAGCATTAATGTCTAGCCCCGTTTTCCCTGTAGCTGCCAGAAGCACATACCCACAAGCTTTGGCATCTTCCAGCGCATCATGATGTTTAAATTCATAACCAATTTTGTTACAAACACTGGCAAGTCCGTAGCCACCCCATGCAAATTCTCCCCATGCTCTCCGCGCTACCCGAGCGGAATCTAGCCAGGTGGTATCAAAATCGGAAAGACCATATTTTGCTAAAGCGCGACTTATGGAGACACGATCAAAATGAGTATGGCTGACGCAAACTGTTCCGTTTAAGAAACAGCCCAATTGACTGGCCACTTCAAGAAAGGTTGGCTTTCCATCCACATCTTTTTCTGTTATTCCATGTATACCTATGTTGATAAAATCAAAATAGTCCTCGGGATCAATAAGCGACGTCCATTCTTCAGTTAAAACACCATTAATATATTTCGCCACCCCAATTTGGCATATTGATGCCATATCGGCATTTGCGGTTTCGACATCAATAGCTACGAATTCCATTTTATAATTATCAAGCGTTACCATACTTCTTTGGGTCGCCAGTATAGATGATTCGCATGCCGGTTCTGGAGCATGTCAGCAATGGTTCCTGTGAGAGATCTATATCGAGATCATTACCTCTTAGCCCTTGCCATTGCGCCAAATAGAATAGCGTTCCGTACTTTTCACCTTTCTTTGTCATTTCTTCAACACCGCCTTTCCATCCCAATACAGGAAGTTCACCATTTTCTGTTCGCGAAGCAAGTTCTGGCTCTTTCTCTCGTAATTCTCTTCCTGCTTCCCAGCACATGATTAATCCCTGGTCTTCGCCTTTCCAACGCTCGTCCCACGAAAGTCCCTCTCTCTTGGGCTCTTTATAAGACCTGAATACTCGCTGACTCATGAGATTACCTTTGTTCTTCTATACGCCTAACATTTGTATATGGGGCATGCTGCGCTTTGTCATCGATTAGTGACTCTATCGCCACTCGTATGGATTAATCGGGTTGGTATCATCCCATCTCAGCCTTTCCCTGCTCCAGGTTAATGTCCTCGCCGTTCGGAATGACTTTTCCCAAGTCTCGAGCATAGCGATCCTGCTTGTCTGACTCAACAACCTGGTTACCGGCAACCATGGGAGAAGTCCGGCTTTTTACAACTGACCAGAAACAGCATAAGCTTGAGAATAAGATGAATGACACTAAGCTATAAGGATTCTGGTGCATAGCCTTGATACTCGTGGAAGCTTTAGACAAGTTGGGTGTGGTAAGAAGGTGATGATTAAAACTAAGCTTGCTGGTTTGTTGGCTGTGACGATTCTGTTTTCCGCTGGGTGTACTGGGATTGGTAGTCAAAACCGTTATTCGGAAGTTAAGCCGTTATCGAGCGTGGTCATAACTACTTCAGCTGCGGCTGAGCAGGGCGATGCTGAGGCTCAATATAAGATGGGATATATTAGTTACACTGGGGCGGGGGTTGAGCAGAACTATTCTGAAGCTTTGCGGTGGTATCGCCTTGCCGCTGATCAAGGACATGTAACTGCTACAAATAACCTGGGTGTCATGTACCGCAATGGAGAGGGTGTGCCTCAGAACAATACCGAAGCGGTGAAGTGGTACCGCCTTGCTGCTGAGCAAGGACATAAAAATGCTAAAAATAACCTAGGTGATATGTACGCAAATAGCGAAAGTGATACACAGAACAATGCCAAAGCGGTGAAGCGGTATCGTGGAGTGGCTTCTGATGACAAGACGTGTCAGAACTACGGTTTTAAACCTGGCCAGGAGGGGTACTCATACTGCCGTATGCAGATAGATATGGCCAAGAAGGAGGCACAGACGGCTGAGGCTCGTTACCAAAGAGAGTTGGCGGCTTACAAACAACAGGCCGCTGACCTAAAACAGAAGCAGGACAGAGAGAGGCGGGGACGCAAACTGGAGTTGTGGCTCAGGTTGTTGGGCGGTCAACCCCCGCTTGAGGCAGTCAATAGTCTCGGAACCGGAGCGCCAATCACCCGGCCGACGCGTCCGAGTTCACATCATAGGTACCGACTTCCGAACGGGAGAACCATGACGTGCACTACCACCGGTAGTCATACAAACTGCCACTGAGCTAAGTCAGTAACCCTCACGGTCTGGATTTCCCGCGTTCATCTTCTTCATGATCCTTTATTTCTCGTCGAGCGCTGCTGTGCCTAGTATCTAAGGCATCCGCTTATCAGTATTCACCCGATCTGATTGTGTATGCGCTGTTTCCGTCTTCAGCAGGGTATATTTGTTAATCCCCCAGAGTTTTCAGCCACACAGTAATGAAGGTTTCTATTATTTGGCAGAGAGAGCACCGAACCTTCTATGTCCGATGATTGTAACCCATAAGGGGGTGGGGGGGGTATTTGAGCAAAGTGGTATATGTGCGAGTAGATTGTTAGTTTGACTCGTAAAATACTCTTGAACATGCCCATAAATAGTATTTATATGGGGTCCGTTTTGCTACATCTTTCCATGTCTTGCCAGCTAATCGGGACTGGATAAATTGTCAAGACTGGCTGACTGTTTTAGCAGCCTCATGTTCTGGGTGCATTACTTTTTGGCTAGCCATTTTTATTGGAAAAATTCAATTTATATAAAATATAGTTTGGGCTTCGTTATGAAAATAATAATTTTTTTCTTTGTAGCTTTCTTTATAGCTTGTTCGCAAGCAGAAGTGTTTGAATGTGAGTTTGGCGAAGAGGCAGGTGTTCACTTGGGTGGGAAAATAAGATCTTCAGGAAAAACTTCATATACTCCTAATAGCAGTTGGCCGTTACATGAATTAGATGAGCCAAGCAAGATTTTAATTGATAGCGATAAGGGTACAGTTAAAATTGGAGGTAGTTCGGGTACGGATGATGATATTTATAAGTATGTCCCGCTTGGCCATAATAGGCTTATGTATGAGGTTTTTCTAAGACCTGAAGATGAAATGCCATTGTTTACTGAAATTGTTACATTTGGTGGGAGAGACGGTAATGTGACAAAAGTTACTTGGTTTGGTGCGAATACTGTTTCTGTGCATGTGCAATTAGGTTATTGCAGGAAGTAGGATTGTCGGCCTAGAGAAATAGGTGTCTATATTCTGATTTTTTCGGAGCGACTATTATAAATTCCATATAGCTTGGATATTTGTTTCTAACTTCTATCCCTCGTAGATTTTGTTCCCTAGGTTACAGAGTGTGTAACCTACCAGATGTATTGATTTGGTTAATAAAAGTAATGAACAGTATTTAATTATATTTATGTGTGTGCATATGTCTAAAGGTTAGATATCAAATTTATGTAGATATTTTAATAGCAAGAAAGATCTAACGTATTGATTATAAGTGTTATTTTGTTTATTTGATGTAGCTTGTTCTCAGGCTAGTAAATGAATCTAAGAGCAAAGGTTAAATGTAGTGAGTAAGTTTCGGCGGTATTTAGAACTCTCTCGCAAGTTTTATCTGTATCGAACGTGCTCCGTAGCACATTCAGAATCTTTGGTGAATTGGTTTTACCAAGAGGTTTTTAGAGCTAGTACTTATTCTAATCGTCCAAACACAGATACCGTAAAAAGTAACTTTATTCCATTAATATTAGATTTGTATATATGCCACAAAAGTTATAAGAAATTAAAAATTGCAGTGAGTAGAAGTAGTAACACCTATTCAACTTCCAGGTATCAAAGCTCTGGAGTGGGTTATAGACCTCTTGACAAGATGATCGATGCTCTAGAGTCCTTAAGATACATTAAAGTTTGGAGGGGGTATTACGATCATAACGTCAGATTTGGTCGTGTTACCAGAATACGCCCAAAATCAAGACTAATTGAGTTAATTGAATCTTTTGGTATTAAGCCCAAGGATATTAAACACAGCAGTTTTAATGAAACTATTTTGCTGAAGGATTCAGACAAGCATGCCATTGATTATCAGGACACAGAAGAAACGCGACTGTGGAGGTGTGAGCTTGCTGAAATTAATAAGTTTCTTTCCCAATGTTATCTTTCTCTTTACATAAGTAACGAAGAATACAGTAGGTTAGCAACTAAAATGCAGGACCGGTCTGTCGACAAGGTTCGTGAGCTGGATTTGTCCCGTATTAGGTTGCGAAGGATCTATAACAACTCCTCCTTTGATTTTGGAGGAAGGCTCTATCATGGATGGTGGCAAGAAATACCTAGTGACTTCAGGCCATTTATAAGAATTAATCACACAGAAACGGTTGAGGTTGATTACAAAGCTATACAGTTGAGAATGATTTACGCCATACGAGAGCTAAACACACCAAGAGACCCTTACTTGATTGAGGGAATCCCAGATGAAAAAAGGGGTGTCTTAAAGAAAATAATTAACATCATCATTAATGCTGATTCTGAACATAAGGCCAGGACTCGTATAGAATTAGACTATCCGGAAGAGAATACTGATCTACTAATACGGGCAACGATTGAGAAACATTCACAGATCAGCGATTTGTTCTATTCTGGCGAAGGATCACGGTTACAACGAGCTGACTCTGATCTCGCTGTAAGGATTATTCTTAGGATGATGAGAGAGTTTCATACGCCTGTGCTTCCTGTACACGATAGTTTCATAGTAAGAAATAGATTCAGAGATGAACTCATTCAAGTAATGGAAGAGGAATTTAGAAGCGTATATAACCGAACAGGTGATACAGAGATAGAATCTGACATTAGACAGGATCGTTGGGATCAAGGAGAAGGAAGGATTTATTATGGAGAAACTAATTCCGATGAGGTAATGGATGAACTGAATACATATTCAACATACTACACCCTAGAATCAGAGTGGGGGCCTTGAACGACCCCACTCATATAATATTACCTACCTCCTTCCATCACTAATAACACTTTTATGGTGTGATTCAACCAGTCTAATCAAAACTCTTTAATCTACTAGCTAAATGGCTTGGTGTTATGTGGGTATATCTATAGAGCATCTTCAGATCAGCATGGCCAGTTATTGATGCCACTTCTGCTATGGTCAAACCCTGTTCGAACAATCTAGAAGTTGCTTCATGCCTTAAGTCATGAAACCTCAGCCCATGTATACCATGTCTCTGACACACCCTTGAAAATGTCTGCGAGATACTGTCCGATTTCAATTGACGTCCTAGGACGCTCTCTAAAGCGTTTAGAGCGGTTTTGGTTAATGGTATTACTCTGGGTGTGCCTGTTTTGGTTTCAGGTATCTCAAGGAGCGTATATCCCTCACAGCTGGTACTTATGTCCTCCCTTCTTATATTAGCGATTTCTCCTCTGCGCATACCTGTTTCACAGGCCAAAATACAGTAATCACCGATTTTGGAGTCACTAAATAGTACATATTCCTCCTCTTGTAATCGTCTATTGCGTGCCTTTCCTGGCTTGGGAAGCCGTAGGTGATTGAGAGGGTTGCCGAGTGGTAGATTGAACCCCCAATCTATGAGTGCCATGTCTATTAGACGCCTTAGGAACAGAAGCTCCTTTCTAACTGTTTCGTTACTGACCGTTTTGAGTCTTTCATCTCGATAGCTCGCTATATCAGAGCTGCTTAATGTAATTAATCGGATTGCGCCCAACCTAGGGTTGATTGTGCGTATTACTGTCTTAATCGATTCTTGGGATTTTTTGGTAGGAAGTACCTCTTGCTGGTATTTGCACATCAATTCCGCAAGAGAGGTTTGCTCACTGGAGTTAGTGCATATAAACAAACCGTGTCCAATCTGATGCTCGGTATCCTTGGCCCACTGCTTGGCCAGATTGCGAGTAAGAAACGATTTGGTTTTTTGAATCCCCTGTTGACGAACCTTTGCTTGCCATTTACCAGAAAGAAGTTTGGTCAGAGTAGCCATGCTTTTGTCCTCATATTGTCCACGATATGAGGAAGTGGGGGTATTTTCTTTGATCAGCCAGATAGTTAGGTGGGGCTGTATAGCCCCTTAGGAGGGGGCTGCGCTATCCAGCTGTGCCACCGGGGCTTATTGGATGTATAGAGAGCTGGCACCTCGCTTAACTCGGCGGCAATTCTAGTTTTTTCAATAGATTAGAGCAAGCCCGAATAGCTGTTGGCTGGGGTATGGAGTTAAAAATTTTGCATTGCATGGAAAAGGGTTCTCCCCACAATAGTTCTCTGAATCAAATCTTTTTGTCCTCATAATGCCCACGAAAGCAGGTCAGAATAGGGGCATTCTTTCGCCTTCGATGCATGTAACCTGCGTCATGATCAGGTAAAGATCAAAAATGGTGTTTGCAGAGGCCAGAAACACTGAATATGTTCAGAAACCCAAACGAGTCCGGTTGCCAGAGTCGGTTAAGGGGAGTTGGTGCTTGATTTAGCTAGACTTAACAACCTTATTCTTTAAAAGATCGTGGGCCAGGTTCAACATGTCTGATCATTATGCGCCCATTTTAACAGTAACTCAGGAGAGTCAGTTTGAGCCAAAAGAAAAGCCTCTTTAGCGACGCACAATCCCGGATGGCGGATATTTTTGACCGACTGGATGTTCACTGTGACGTCCGTCGCCAACTCGCGCAGCCCAAATGCATTCATCAGGCGGCGATTCCAGTCCGTATGGACGATGGCAGCTTGCGGGTCTTTCCGGGTTGGCGTGTCCAGTATGATCAGAGTCGTGGACCGGGCAAAGGCGGAGTACGCTTCCATCCCAATGTGGATGCCGATGAAGTCACGGCCTTGAGCTTCTGGATGGTACTTAAGTGTGCCTTGGTCAATCTGCCATTCGGGGGTGCGAAGGGCGGTGTTCAGGTAGACCCCAAATCGCTTTCCCGGATGGAGCTGGAGAGGCTTTCCAGAGGTTATATCCGCGCTTTTTACGATGTAATCGGACCGGATCGCGATATTCCGGCACCGGATGTCAACACGAACGAAATCGTTATGGGCTGGATGGTGGATGAGTACTCCGAAATCAGCCGCGAGAAAGTGCCTGCCATTATTACCGGCAAACCCCTCGAAATGGGGGGCTCGGCAGGGCGCACCGCAGCGACCGGTCGCGGCGCCCTGCTGGTACTGGAAACGTGGGCCAAACGCAAAGGCAAACGACCTGAGGACACGACTATCGCCGTGCAGGGATTCGGCAATGCCGGCTACTACTTCGCCCTTCTTGCACACGAAGCCGGCTATCGGATAGTGGCACTGTCTGATTCGAAAGGTGCGATTCATACCAACAAAGCTCTGGACCCGGAACCCATCTGGCGGCACAAGAACGAAACTCGTGAGCTCAAGGGCATGGTCTACTGCGAATCGTCCGTGTGCACCGAGAGCGATGTCGGCCAGATCGACCAGGAGGAGTTGCTGGCGCTGGATGTTGATGTACTGGTACTGGCCGCGCTGGAGAATGCCATTACCACCGACAATGTGGGCCAGGTGCGTGCCGACGTCATTCTGGAAATTGCCAATGGCCCGGTGACAGCTGAAGCGGACACAAAGCTGGCTGAAAAAAACGTCACCATACTGCCGGATGTACTGGCCAATTCAGGAGGCGTAATTGTCAGTTATCTGGAATGGATACAGAACCGTACTGGCGATTACTGGTCGGAAAATTACATCAATGAGCGTTTGGCGGACCAGCTTGTGAAGCAGGCTGAGCTGTGCTTTGAGCGGGCGGATAAAATGGATGTCAGTTACCGGGTTGCTGCCTATCTGCAAAGCGTCGAACGCATTGTCTCGGCCATCGCCAGTCGGGGCACCCAGCAGTATTTTATCGGTGAGTGAAACGGTTATTGTACAGTCTCTGAATATTATGGATCACCCGCCAGAATCACTTGGGTCTGAGAGCTGCTCTGTTGAATGATGCCTGATTAGGCAGAGGGCGCTCTCTCCACCAGTACCTCCGGGGCGGAGGCATTATTTTGCAGGCGGTTCATCTTTCGGTCGCGTTTTCTTCTAGAAATCTGAGCGTGCTTTCACGGTAGGACTGGTCGCGGTAGGTGCCGATGTGCGGTGTGTCGGTGCGCACTGTTTCAATAGTGATCTCGCTCCCGTTGCGCAGTTGTCTGACCAGATCGCGGGTGTGCCGTGGGGGGATGACAACATCGTTTTCACTACTGAAAATCAAAAGTGGCAGGTGAGGCCATTGGTCCGCCACCCGCTCGGGACTGTATTGGTCGTCGATGAGCCAGGATAACGGGTATTGGAGCGGCCAGGTCAACCAGAATTCCGAAAATTTTTCCCGGCCGATCCGGCGGTAACTGGCGAACGGCGTGTCGAGAATGACCGCCTTGAGGCCGTCGACTGGGTATTTGGACAAATAGTAACTGCTCAGGCTGGCGCCAATACTCTGTCCGAGCCAGAAGGCGGGAATGCCTTGGCTCTGGCTGCGTTGCTCAAGCCAGCCGGCGGCACTGGATATATCGTTGAATACGTCGGGTAGAGAGGCAACCCCTTCTGAGTGACCGAAACCGCGGTAATCCAGCAAGAGCAGTTCGTAGCCGGATTCCGCGAGCCAGGCGACACTGTGGATATGGGTGCTGATATTTTCGGCATTGCCGTGCAGTACCAGGATGACGCCTTTGGGCGCGGATGGTGGCAGCAGGTGCCAGGCGTGCACCCGGATATCGTCACGGGTAGTCAGGTAAACGTCCCGGTACTGGATGCCCAGTATGTCCGGGGTGAGGCGCAAACGTTCCTGCGGGTAAAAGAACATATCGCTGCAGGCCGTAAGCAGCGGAACTGAGAGCGAAAGTATCAGCGCCCATCGACAACTGCGTTGAATTCTTTTCAGAAACGCCATTCCAGTCCCAGTTGCTGTTGGTGAAACCAGTTGCCCTCTGTGGCGGTGGCGGACAGTTGGCCAA
>TARA_R110000787_G_scaffold5528_7_pt1 | contig 12364 bp, 2 predicted proteins | sample TARA_R110000787 | Tara Oceans TARA_R110000787 (sample SAMEA4397920) | marine metagenome | biome: Polar Biome; feature: [DCM] deep chlorophyll maximum layer (ENVO:01000326); material: water (ENVO:00002006), including particulate matter (ENVO:01000060) such as... | depth 35 m
AATAAACACCTAATAGAAACACATAAGAAATTAGGATGGACTGTAGATAAAAGCCCATCATATGAATTAATAAAAAATATATAAATTATGGCAGCAGTAACCGCAGCGATAGCAGCAGTAGGAGTAGCAGGGGCAGCGATAGGAGGAGCAATTCAGTCTGGTAAAGAGCACAAGAACATGCGTCGAGCTAGAGGTGAAAAAGCTATGGCCTCTGCTAAGATTGAGTCTCTTCAAAACAGTAGACAGACTATAACTAACCCTTATGGAGGTGTAACATCGCTAGCTAATTTAGCATCGGACCTGTCCGGTCAAATGTCTAATCCTTATGCTAGCTTAGGCGTTGCTACTCAAGCTGCAGAGATACAAATGGAGCAAGCTGATATAGCTTTAGCTAATTCACTTGACGCTATGATGGCCACGGGTGCTAGCGCAGGTGGTGCAACTGCTTTAGCTCAAGCTGCTTTAAGAAGCAAAAAAGGCGTGGCTGCTGGTATAGAACAACAAGAGGCTCAGAATGAAAAACTTAAAGCTCAAGGAGAACAAAACCTACAACAGAGACAAACTCAAGAACAACAACGACTACAACAAATAGCTATATCTGAAGGGGCTAGAGAGCAACAAGCTGAGGCGGCTGGAAACATATTTATGTTTAATGCCGAAGAAGATAGAACGAACGCCGATATATCTTACAACATTGCTAAGGAAACTGGAGCTGCTCAAAGGCAAGCGCAAGCAAGCGCCAACAGAGATGCTGCCACCGCAGGTATATTTACTGGCATAGGTAGTATAGCTAGTGGAGCTCTTGCAGGAGGAGCTTTTGATTAAATAAAAATAAAACATGGGATACACTATACCGTCTGGAGATTATTCATTACCACCATTACAAGTAAATGTAGGGGCTGAGCTAGGTAAAAGCTTTGGAGCTGGTCTTGCAGCTTATGGAGCTAGAAGAGACAAAGAAAGAAAAGAGGCAAAAGATTTACTAGACACTCAGAACGCTATGAGAAATACCATAGCTATTAATCAAGCTGAATTAAAAACAAAATTTAATGCTAACTTAAAAAAGTCTGGTGTAGAAGCTGGTAGTAGTTTATTTGATCAATACCAAGAAGTTGTAAAGCGGAAAGGCCAAGAAGCAATGGAAGCTCAGATGAATATGAATTTTGGTACTGATATTACAGATGAGCAAAGAGCTATGTATGCTGGTTCAGTAAGTTCTTTTCAAGCATACGCTACATCTAGTTTAAATCAAATGGGTATGCTTACAGCTGATGTTGATCTTTTGGATAATAAAGATTACATAGTTGTTGGCAACGCTAAAAACGGTGAGCAATTAGTAAACAGAATAGCCTTAGGCGCTATAGGTAGCGTTAACGAAGAGGTTTACGGTCCAGGTGTTTTAGTTGACAAAAAGCTAACAGAAGAAAATGGTAGTAATATAATAAATTCTACTGTTAAAATACCTACAAATAGTAAGTTTTTTAAGCAGGTTGCCGCTGGCGGTGGAAGAGGTATTTATGATCAACTACAGGCTGGTATTTCAAGTGGTAAGATTGTAGAAAAAGATGGTTTTTACGTTTTTTCTAATAGCATTGACGTAAGTAATTATGAATCCCGTGGTGGTATGGATTTGCTCCAAGAAAAAATATCTGGAATTGAGCCTAATAAGTTTTTGCAGGAGGCTAAAGTGTTAGATAAAGAAGCTGCTTTTGCAAACCTATCTGAACCAATAACAACGTCTGGATATGAGATCGATAGCAATGGCAAAAAAACAGGTTACTTTAGAGTAGGTGAAACACAGATAGTAAACCTAGCGGCTTCAACTAATAGCAAAGAATTTAGAGATCAACTAGAAGGAGAATATTCTAGAGTCTTTAAATCAGGAAGATCTGTTTCTCAAATTCAAGATTATTTATACGGAATAGGTATCTCAGCTGGAGAGGAGTTTTTAAAACTAGAGCCAAGCGAGCAAAAGGAAATATTCAACAACGCTTTGACAAACCGCTTGTTTGAAGGCCGTTTTGATGATAGAGTAGAACTTAGTGAAACAGTAAATCAATTAGCTGTAAAACTAATAAAAGGTGACGAACGAAGCGAACAGTTATTAGCCGCAGCCAACGATGCAGGAATAGTAAATCCTTTTAGAGCAAACGCGGATCCAGACGGGCAAGGATATAGGTACGGTGATACTATTTACGTGAGAGAAAAACTAGAATCACGTGACAAGCGTTTAGATAGTGGAGGAAATGAAACAGGATCCGGAACTGAAGATCAACAGTACTTTGGTAAAATAGTAAGTGCCTTGAGTTCAGAAGATTTTAAAGTGGAAGAATCTTTATTTACCTCAATTACACCAACACCTGGTGGCAAGACTTTTTATAAATACTTTAGTGGTGAGAATGCTGGGGTTTTTGAAGTAGACAAAGATGGATTGAAGCAAGGAAATAACCCAATAAAAATACCCGTGTTACAATCAATATATAGAACAGCAATTAAATAAAATAAAATGGCAGACGTAATTTATATACTCAATGGGCAAGAAGTATCTGCTTCTGAATTAGAAAGCTATGCAAGAGCAGCTGGAGTAAGTGTACAAGAGTTTAAAGATCAGAACAACGTAACTGTAAAAGAAGGTAGTGATGAAGATACTGGGCAAGTAAGCACCCAACCCAGTGCCTTTAGTCAGATAATAGATGGAAAGTCACCTGAAGATTTTCAAGAAGTTGCTGTAACGAAGGGTGTACCTGCAGTGACGGAAAAAGAAAACACACCCAGAAAAGAGGATCCAGACTGGGCACAGATTCAGGAAGTAAACGGGGAGTTAGTGGACACCTCTGTAATATCTACCAAAAGTGGGCGGTACACTGCAGAAGAGGTGGTTTCAGGATTGGAATTACAATTGGAAGATGCTTTATCGGTTTTAAATGGGATTGAAGACGGTGGTATATTTGGTAAAAATTACCGAAAAAAATCAGCCGCAAAAATCAAGGTAGATAACATTAAAAGCAGGCTTGCAGACATTGGACAAAATGCTGAAATGGACATCGATAATCCATACACTATAATCAATAAAGGGGAAGGAGAAGCACAGGCTTTTTTAACCGAACAATACCCAGGACTTGTAGTTGGAAAGACAGGTGTTAGAAATGCTTTGAACATATACTTTCCAGGTTCAGATAAACCTACAGAACTAGACTTACAGCCCATAGATATAGCTAGTAGAGATGGTGAAGATGAGGCTGTTCGTATTTTAAAAGCTTTAGATAAGGCCTATAAAACGCAAGATGCAAAAGCTTTAGTTGAAAATGGAATGATAGGTCTTGTTAATCTAGCTGAAGAAACAAATAGCACTAAGACCCTAAACACAGCCTTAGAAGGAACAGGTTATAACGTGGAGCTTAATGACGATTCTGGAACCTTAATGGCTGATGATGGTGGTATACTATCTGGGTTTGGTAACATGTATGATGTATACAAAGATGGTGTTCTTGTAAAAGACGTTAACCCTGCTGAACTAAGACAATTTATCGCTAATGAATTACCTGAAGAAGTTCAAGGTATTATTGCCGAGAATTCTTACAAGGCTAATTCTGATTATCTAGAAGCTAAAACTATAGCTATAGAGAAAGAAAAAAAGGCTATACAATCTGATAGCTCATTAGATCTTAAGTACTTTAAAGAAAGCTTTAATGAAGACTTAATAAAAATATTAGGTGATAAGTTAACTGAAGAAGAAAAACAACAAATAAGAGAATACAACGGGGTTAAAGGCGAGAGAGAAACGTATATGTCTAAGGGCGGAGAGTATAGGGAGGTAGCCGCTTCTCTCGATACTCGTCTGCAAGAGATGAAAAATCTATCTGGTCTACCTGAAAGCATTGGGCTTAAGATAATGCAAGCAGGAGGTAATCAGCTTATTAAAGAAATTAGAAACAGGGGTATACAAGAATTAAAAGGAGAAGAATTAACAAATAGATCTAGAACAATATCACAGCAAGTAATGGCGGCTAGAGATGAAGATCTTGTTAGGTTTGCTCAGGGGCTTGCTGGTGTTGAGAAAAATATATTTGAAGCTGACATAAAAAAAGAAGTAGAGGTTTTCACTCAAGTACAAAAAGAATTTCAAAGTAGCTTTGACGCCGAGTTTAAGAGACAAGCAAATGACTCGCCTGCAGGTACAACTATAAGTCTTGAATTTACACCTTCTGGTCAATCTATAATTGACATATCAAATGATAGAGATGATCTAACCAAAGAAGAAAAAGAGCAATTAAAACGATTAAATTCTAACATGTTTAGAATTCAAACCGATTACTCTAATCTACAGGTAGATAGATCTACTACTATAAATGACATGCAACAAAGAGTAGCTGAGTTTCAGGCTAATAATCCCGCTGACGAGCAAGTGCTTAGAACCTCGATGGTAGAATACGGTTTAGGTGCTTTGATTAGGAAGGATGTTAATGATTCTTTTGCAGGGCTATTACTTGCTATACCTACACTTGCTAATGCTGATTGGGCTGTAGATGAGCAAAGAAGACTAGAAGCTAAGAATGACTATTATGAAACCATGGGTTCATATAATGACGGTGATTTCCTTACATATGCTCTTAGAAGCGTAAGCCAACAATCAGGTAATATAACTTTAGCAATAGCAACTGGTGGTGCTGGTAGCGCTATGGGACTGTCTTCAGCTATGACAGCGAATGCTATTGGTGGCGTCTTTGGACTTTCCTCTGGTACACAGACTTATCGTGATTTAAAAACTAGACAACAAATAAAAGGTACTGCAGACAAGCAGGCCAAGATAGCTTTAGAAGCGTATGAGTCAGGAACTATTGATCTCGCTCGTTATACTAGAGTTATGAAAGACATAAACCAGGCTAAAGCTATGTATGAGCTATCTGATGACCAGATACTAAATGCTTCTTTAGCTAACGGTATAATAGAAGGAACTGTTACCAGGTTTTTAGGTACCGCACCAAACACTATAAAACTTTTAAAAGATTTTAAATCTCCAACAAATGTTACATCTATTGCTAGAAACCTTTATAAAAATGGTTATGAAAAAGTAGCAGACCTAATAGGTAAACCTTTATTGCTTCGTGGTAGTGGAGAGATCTTAGAGGAAGAATTGATATATGGTGGCCAGCAGTTTATAACTGAATATGGTATACTTGGCAGAGACTTAGATCTAAGCGCTTGGGACGATACAGCTATGGCAACCGTTCTTACATTAGGCGTATCGCAAACTCCAGGTGTTGCTTATTCTGGCATGGTAAACTATAACGCTACAAAGAAATTTGAGCAAGAAATAAACAAACTTAGATTATCTAATAATGAGTTAAGTACTTTAATACAAAGCTCTAAAATTTCTGAATCACAAAAAAAGCTACTAATAAATGATATAACTAAAAACCTTGAAGAGCAGGGGCTTGAAGTAGATAAGTTAGGGGTGCATATACTTGGTTTACAATCTGATGACGTAAAGAGATTGATTGCCACAGAAACTTTAAAAAGAGACGTGTTGCTTCAGGCTGGGGTTGTACCAGGTATGAACGACGTAGATAGATCAGAAGCTATAAACCTACATAAAGAATCTTTAAGTAAAGAGGAAGCAAAGCTTTTTGATACTCAGTTAAGTGTTCTTGACAAGCAGATAAAAGATTTAAAAGACAAGCCAACAAGCACTAAGAAAGCTAAAGAAAGCTTAGGATCTTTGTGGACTAACAACGACAAGTACTTATCTAAAACAAACAAAGACGGTTACAACGAAAAGACTACTGAAGAAAAATTAGTAGCTGTTATAAATCAGGTTAGAGAAAGTGTTGGTAGAGCTAGCAAGAAAGCTGCTAAAGCAAATCCAGAAATTGTAGCTATTGTAGAGGGTGAAACAATAAATGGTAAACCCTTAAACAAGAAGCAACAAGAGGTAAGGTACAGGGAGCTTGGTGATCAAATGGCTTTAGATAGGTCAAGAGCTATATCTGTAGCAGCTGGAGTAAACACTAGGGCAGCTGATATATTTCAAGACTTAGATAGTGTAAACATCGTAGAATACACAACAGAAGACGAGCTAAGAGAGGCATTAGAGGCTAATGGCGTAGAAACAAATACACCTGAGTTTACTGAGGCTGTTGAAAAGTTTAATAACAATGGAACGTATGGAGCTGTTATAGGTAACACTATAATAACACAAAACGCTGAACAAACAAGAGCGGATATCGACAGCGGTCAAGTGCAAGCAGGTACAGTTATATTCCACGAGTTTTCTCACATTGCAGATGACGCTAGAATAAAACCTGAGAATAGAAAGATGTATGCTGAAAATCTAGCAGCAGCGGCCAGTCAAACTAAAAATAAAGCCATACAAGCCGTAGACGCCGGTGTAAGAAAAATGCTCAACAGTCTATACGCGGAAGATAAATTAACTTTTGAAAACAGTGAAAAGTATAGAGATGAGTACACTAAAGTTATGCAAGAGCATTTATATGCTTATGAAGACGAGGTTAAAATAGAGAAAGAAGATAACTTGATGACTAGGGTTTTTAACAATACAGATCCTAATAATCTAAACACGCCGGAAAAAGCTTTAGAATACTTAGCAGCAAACAACGCCGCATTTAGATCTGGTAAGATAAGTAAGAAAACTAAAAAAGCACTAAAAGACTTTAAAGGAAAAGACGTTAAGTTCTCAGATAAAACAACTGTGAATAAGTTAGCAATAGACTTTAAAAAAGACCCTAAAGCTTTTATGGCAGGTAATGATTACGGTAACCTGTTTATGCAGTTTCAATCTGTAGCGCTAGATGCCATGGGTTACAACGTTGGTAAAGGAGACATAGCAGCTGCTGACGCTATGGGCTTTGTTGCGACTGAGTTTGAAAGTATCATGAAAAACTACAAGCCTGTAGTAGATGGTAAAAATATAGCATTTACAACCTACGTTACTAACGTTTTTAAAATGGGTAGAGGTAACAAGTTCTACAAGCAAGAGCTAGGGTCCAAGGAAGGTAGAGTAACTATAACTGATGCTGGTGAAAATAGATTATTATCAACTGATACCGCTGAGTCTGGACTAGAGCTAGAAGAAAGAAAAGCAAAAGAAGATAAGTCTAGAAGAAAATTAATAAACCCTTTATCTGCTAAAGAAATAGGTACAAAAAGAAAAGCTATAGAGGATGCGGTTGTTATAACACCAGGTATGGCACCTATCGCTGATTTTAAGAGCATATCTAAGGATTATGGAGGAAAGATTGCCAGCATAATATTCAATGTCCCAGAGACTAAGATTGATGACGGTGCTAAAAACCTAACTTACGCTAAAAAAATAGTTGATGGGGTACCTGAACCTTCTGAAGCTGGTAACATACAGAGCCTTTACTCAGATACACAAGTACTTGCTAGAGATATTAGATTACTCCCTGATACAAACGTTACATCTGAAGAGTCTAGAGTCGGTGAACAAGGCGAAAAAGTTCCTGTTACTAGAGATGTACAAGGTAGATCACTAGGCTTACCTAATAGAATCATAAAGTACTTCTACGAAGACACAGGTAAAAGATCTAAAGGTACAACTTCGCAAACAAAGGTGTACAGAAAGAAAGCTAAGTTTGATAATCCAACCCCTCAAGTATTAAAAGAGGTTCAACGGGAAATGGGTATAACTCCAGCAGGACAGTTAAACCAATACAATAGAACAATAGGACAGTTCTTAAAAGGATTTGCTAAAGTAAAAGGATCCGTGGTAGCTGTTGCTGTTGCTAAAAATAAAATAGCAACACTAGATACAAAAACATCTAAAGGTGCTAAGCAAATAGAAGCAGATATAGGTGCTGGTAGATCTAAGTTACAGCTTAGTGCAAAAACAAAACAGCAAGTTATAAATCTTAGAAAAGCAGCTGAAACTAAAACAGGTAAACTTACTGGGCAGACATTAAGAAACTTTACAGTAAAGCAACTTCAGGAAAAAGGTTTAAACACTATAGCTGATATAAAAAATAAATTAGGTCTACCTTTAAGAAAAGGAGATGACATTAGAATAAATACCAAAGCAGGTTTTAAGGTGCTAGAAGGAAACTTAGAGTTAACGGCTAGCGTATTAAATGATTTTATAAAACAATATCCTGAGTTTTATGAATCAATAAGAACATCGACAACTAGCTCATTGAGAAAGTCAATGATGGGTAGTAGAGGTTTGTTTGATCAATTAATAGAAAAACCAAGCAAAAGATATCCTCAATTAACTAGACAAAACTATAAGAGAGGTAAAAACCAAGGCGAGATAGTAGACAATAATTTTGTAAAGAAAACTAAATCACCTGACTACGTAAGAGATCAATACTCTAAATTAGATTATTTCGAAAAGTTCTGGAGATCTGCTGAGTCGTATTTAAAGACAAAGCCAGAAAACGCTTGGGTGTTTGAGCAATTACTAAATGACGCTCAAAACGACATGGGTAGTTTGACTAGAATAGCTCCGCCTGTATTATACCTACCAATACTACCTAACGGAGATGTTAATTACAAGGTAGGTGTTAGAGAAGAACATAACTTTCCAGCAAACAATATAGGTAGCATGATGCTTTGGTCAGCTATGAACGGTCAAGTTGACAACGCTATGAAGCTTGTTAGTGCTACTTATATGCAAGGACCTATAACTTTAGATGATGATTTGAAGTTAGACGTAGACTTTAAGTTTAATATGCCTGACATATACTGGAATAAAATAGCTCCTAGAATATTATCAGGAGAACTAAAGATACCAGAAGGATTAGCGTCTGTTATAAGATTGACAGAATCTGGAGTAAATCTAGATCAATATCTTTTTCTACCTGAAAACAAAACAATGAGTGAGTACTTGTTTGGTACCAATGGTGTGCCGGCAGATGTTCAAGCTAGATTAACTAGAGACTTTTTAACAGGTGAAATAACATTAGAAGAGTCTAGAAAAGAAGGTAAAAAAGCTGTAGCTATAATAAACAAACTAAACGAGTCTTTTAAACCAGATTCTAGTAAGGTTATAGAGTTTAATAATACTGCAGACAAAGCTATGGCTAATGCTAGAAATAGTGTTAAGTATTCTGAAAAACCTGTTAAAGCAAGAGTGTTTGATTTTGATGATACACTTGCTGAATCAAACAGCATGGTTATAGTTAACCTACCAAACATAGAAGGAGGGTTTAGTGAAGGCACAACAAAACTTAAAGCCATATTTATGGTTGGTGGCCCTGGTGCTGGTAAAACAAATGTAGGTAAAGGATTACAATTAGGTAGACGTGGTTATAAGGTTGTTAACCAAGATATAGCACTAGAGGCTATGAAGTCTGAAGCTAATCTACCTGGTGACGAGTCTGGTTATACAGCAGAGCAAAGATCAACTAGATCTAAACTAGGATTTGCCGCTAGAAAAGCCGCTACAGCTAAGTTTGATAAATATGCAGACGCTGGAAACGGTATGGTTATAGATGGTACAGGAGCCTCGTACAATGCTACTACTAAAAAAATAAAAGAATTACAAGACAAGGGTTTTGAAGTGCATATGGTTGTGGCTAACACTCCTTTAGAGACGGCGTTAGAAAGAAACAAAGCTAGAAAAGAAAGATCATTACCTGATTTTGTAGTAAGAAAAACTTATGACCAAGTACAAGAGAGCTTAGAAAAATACAGGCAAGATTTTGGTGGTAAGCTATATGAAATAAATACAGAAAATATAGAGTACGGTAAGCCACTACCCACTAACTTCTTAGATCAAGTTTATGCTGGAATAAACTCTACTAAAGTAGAAAGAATAAACGCAACACAGTTTGCCTTAGAAGCTGGTAACCTAGAACAACAAGGCGCTACATTTAATTTCTCAGAATTTAATCAAGTTATTGATGGTAAAAAAGGACCATTGTTTGATGTAGCTAAAATGATTAGCGAATCAAAAGGAGAAAGAGATATGTTTGTGCTTACCGCTAGACCAGCAGCCTCTGCGCCAAATATAAAAGAGTTTCTAGATGGACTTGGCCTAAACATACCTTTAGAAAACATAGTAGGCTTGGGTGATGGAAAAGCGCAAGCCAAAGCAGATTGGTTTGTACAAAAGTATAGTGAAGGTTATAACGACTTTTACTTTGCAGATGATGCGCTTAAAAATGTTAAGGCAGTTAAAGATATATTCAATGTACTAGATGTCAAGTCACAAGTACAACAAGCTAGAGTTAAGTTCAGTGAGAAAATGAGCACTGAGTTTAACGACATGATAGAACGTAACAAGGGGATTAAGTCTCAAGCTACATTCTCTGATGTTCAAGCTAGACGAAGAGGTACTAAGCAAAAGAAATATACATTCTTCATACCTCCATCGGCAGATGATTTTAGAGGTTTAACCATGTACACATTTGCTGGTAAAGGTAAACAAGGTGAAGCTGATCAAGAGTTTTTTGATAAAGCTTTAATAAAACCTTATCAAGCAGGTGTTGCCGCTATCAATAGAGCTAAGTTTAGAATTAGAACTGATTACGGTGCTCTAGTAAAGAATAACAAAAGAATAGCTAAAAGATTAGGTAACACGGTTGCTGGAACTAATCACACTCTAGATGAAGCAATAAGAGTTTACTTGTGGAATAAAGAAGGGTATGATATACCTGGTATGTCTAAGAGAGATGTAGATGCTTTAGTAGGACACGTTGAAAGTGGTAAAAATGGTGAGTTAATTGCTTACGCAGAAGGTGTTAAGCTTGTTACTAGGAAAGACGCGTTCCCACCACCTACAGAGTTCTGGGACGGATCAACAATACTAGGTGATCTAAATGGTATAGCAACTGATACTAACAGAACTGAGTTCTTAAAAGAATTTATAGATAATTCTAAAGTAATATTTTCACCTGAAAATTTAAACAAGGTAGAAGCTGTATATGGTTTTAGAGTTAGAGAGTCTATTGAGAATATTTTGTTTAGAATGGAGACAGGGAAAAACAAAGCTAAAGGTTCTGGTAGAATAGTTGACGGTTGGAATGATTGGGTCAACAACTCTGTTGGGGCTATAATGTTTTTTAACAGACGATCTGCCTTAATGCAAACATTATCCACGGTAAACTTTGTGAACTGGAGTGATAATAATCCTATAAAAGCTGCTGCGGCGTTTGCTAATCAGCCTCAGTACTGGAAAGATTTTGTTACACTGTGGAGTTCACCTAAGCTAGTTGCCAGGCGTTCAGGTTTAGAAAGTGATATACAAGAAGCAGAGATCGCTAGAGCTGCTAAGAAAGGTGGTGCTAAAGGAGTTATATCTTATTTATTAAAAATAGGTTTCACACCAACACAGCTAGCGGATAGTTTTGCTATAGCTTCTGGTGGCGCTACATTCTATAGAAATAGAGTTAAGTCTTACTTAAAAGAACAAGCTCCAGATAAAGAGTTGACTAAGCAAAACAGAAAAATGACGTATGGTCCTAAGTATACTAAGGAACAAGCTGAACAAAAAGCATTTGAAGACTTTAGCTCTATAGCCGAAGAGACTCAACAGTCAGGTGATCCAATGCTAGTATCTCAACAACAAGCAAGTGTGTTGGGTAGATTAGTATTAGCTTTCCAGAATACACCGATGCAGTATACTCGTCTTATTAAAAAATCTGGTCAAGACCTTATTAACAGAAGAGGTAATCCAATGACTCATGTGAGTAAGATAGTTTATTATGGTTTTGTTCAGAATTTAATATTCTCTACTTTGCAAAATGCAATGTTTGCTTTGATACCAGGATTTGACGATGATGAAGAGGATTTTAAAACAGATAAAGAAAGAGAAAAGTATCTTGAAAAGCAGCAAAGAAAAAAAGACGGTAAAGTGGTTCGTGTTGCTAACAGTATGATTGATACCTTGTTGCGTGGATCTGGTTTAGCAGGGGCTGTTATATCTACTATAAAGAATGTTATAATGGCGTATCAAAAGTATGATGAAGCTCCAATGATACAAAAAGAAAATGCTGATATAATTTTAGCCGCACTAAATATATCGCCACCAATAGGATCTAAGGCTAGAAAAATAAATAATGTTTTACAGACCATGCAGTTTGAAAAAGACGTGTTAGCTGAGAGAGGTTTTAGTGTTATGATAGATGGTCACTTCCAGTTAAGCCCTGCTTACGATATGCTAGGCGATCTTACATCTGCTACTTTAAACTTACCCTTAGATAGAGTTGCTGATGAGGTTAATGCTATAACAGAAGCTTTAGATACTAGAAATACTCAATGGCAAAGAATAGCTTTGGCGTTAGGCTGGAGACAATGGGATGTAGGAGCTAGAGCTGAAGAACATGATCTTATAAAAACAGAGGCTAAAGCTAAACGTAAAGTTGAAGGTAAAGAAAAAGCTAAAGTA
>TARA_R110000787_G_scaffold257683_1_pt1 | contig 12343 bp, 31 predicted proteins | sample TARA_R110000787 | Tara Oceans TARA_R110000787 (sample SAMEA4397920) | marine metagenome | biome: Polar Biome; feature: [DCM] deep chlorophyll maximum layer (ENVO:01000326); material: water (ENVO:00002006), including particulate matter (ENVO:01000060) such as... | depth 35 m
GTTTGATAAAGATATAGCGCAAGCTAATGCTCAATCTGGAATAACGAAAGCATTGCTGAGAGCTTCAGTGGTTGGTCTGGCTATTGATACTGCTGGAGATGTTCTAGAAGCTGGGTTTGATGCTTCAGGGAACGACTATGTGATAGGGGATATTAGTCAATCTAGTACCTTTGCTAGTACTGGAGGAGATGGTGGCCCTGGAGGCGAAGGGGGCTTGTCTACAACTGAAACTGGTGACCCAATTGGCGGCGAAGGCTCTGAAGGTGGAGCAGCAGCAGCAGGTGGAGGCGCTTCAGGAAATCAGCTTAATATTGGTGATGGCAACAGCACTGGAATTGCTGGAGCAGATGCCATTTCATCAACTGGAAGCAAGTCTGGAAATGGAACAATTGAAGATGGTGATGGTGTAATCAATCGGGGAACCGATGAGAGTGATAACAATGTGAATGCCGAAGTGAGCTTAGAAGTTCCTGTCGGGGTAAATTGATAGTTATCGTATAGGCTTTGGAATGGCTATGGACGAGGCTTGCTCTCCTCAAGCCTAATTCTGTTCGTAGTCATTTCAAAATTTTACTTAATACATAATGAAATACGCAAGCATTCGAACTTCTATTGTGACTGGAGATGTGGCAATGGTCGAAGGGTTTGGAATCGTTAGTAAGGCTATCCGAGTGCTTACGGGTGAAAAAATATCTCATATTGCGATGTTTATCTGGCTCGGCGATGGTTTATTCATTGCAGAGTTTAAGGAATTTCACGGATTTAGGTTGATGCCAGCATCAATTTGGCTAAAAGATACAATAAGCAGTGGCAATAATGTCTTTTACGGTCAAGCACCACATGTTGTCAGGTCGAAAGCTAGTGATATAGCTAGGTTGGCTTTCAAGTGGAGAAATAAACCTTATGGCTATTTCTCCCTGTTAAAAATATGGTGGAGCAAAATAACGAAACGTCCAATATCAGTTAGAAAGGTTGCTTGCTCAACATACGTTAAAGATATGTGGTTCTCTTATTCGTTTCCAGTTACTCCTGCACCAGGTAATTTCATGGAGTACGTGAATTACTCAAGCTTGTTAGTGGAATGATAAAAACAGACTACACTTATAACGCTAGAGTCATATCAGTTTACGATGGCGACACTGTAACTTTGCTGATTGATTTAGGCTGCTGGACGTTCATAAGGGAAAAATGCAGATTACACGGCATAAACACGCCTGAAGTTAGGGGCAAAGAAAGGCCAGAGGGTTTAGTCTCCAGAGATGCATTGAGGGATTTGGTCTTGGGCAAGGATGTCGTGGTGAGGACTGAAAAGGATAAAACAGGGAAATACGGGAGATTACTCGCCACACTGTATATGGGCGATCTAAATGTAAATGATTGGCTAGTGTCTGAAAGTCTAGCAATTTACAAAGACTATTGATCAGAGTATCTTAGTTGTCGGCTGGTTACACTTATGTGTGTATTCCTCTCCTTAGTTAGTTGGGTGTAGCCAGCTCTCCCGCCTCATGCTAGTTCTTAGCATCAAACATTTTCTTGTGGGTATTTAACTATCAAAGATTTTATAAATCCAGGCCACTATAAGCAGGGTGATATTGAGTGTATCGAGGCTATTGAGGCCGCACTATCCAAGGAAGAATATCAAGGTTACCTCAGAGGTCAATGTTTAAAGTACCTCTGGAGGTTAGGTATGAAAGACGATCCAAACCAAGAGCTAGGTAAGGCTGGGTGGTATTTGAAGAGGCTTATGGATACTTACCCTCACACCGTTTATGAATTTGAAAAAGGTGAACCAATCAAGTCAGGAAAAACAAAATGATTAGTGCTGAAGGGTGGGCTTGCGCTTGCCCTAGTTGTGGCTCCAAAGAACTCAAGCTAGGCTCTGATAGGACGCTTGCTAGTGGGAAAAAGAAGCCTCGATACCGATGCACAGAGTGTTCTTGGCATGGCTCTGGCGTTCAATACGCCGAAACTGATGTCATTGCTAAAGCCATCCAGCAAGCTCAAAAAGCGCAACGATACCAAGACTTAAATAGAGTAGAGCGCAAAGCGTTTCGCGAGCATTCTAGAATCGTAAATCTATACGAAACGCTAAACGAAAAGCTCATCAAAGTTCTCAATAAGCATAAATTCAAGTCACCTAAAAAACTAAAATTAAAAACAGAGACAGAGGCAGAAGTAGGCATTGCCCATTTTAGCGATCTGCATTTTAATGAGTTGATTGATCTACCCTTCAATAAATACGACTTCAAAATTGCGAGCAAGCGAATAAGGAAATACGTTAATGCAACCCTTGCACACTTTGCTGCGTTAAACGTCAAGCGTGTAGTCATAGCTCTGGGAGGAGACTTACTCAACTCTGACCGCCGATTAGACGAGATTACCGCTGCATCTACCAACAGAACCCAAGCCATGATTTTGGCAGTTGAGATACTCCAGCAAGCCATCAAAGATTTTGCTCGTCAATATCCAGTGGATGTTGTTTGGGTGTGCGGCAACGAAGGGCGCGTGAATAAGGAAATAGGTTATAACAACATAGTAGCCTCTGATAACTACGACCACGCTATTCCGATGATGCTCCGGCACTTATTCTCCGAATACGATGGCGTTAAATTCCATCTCCCAGAAAATCCAATGGAAGTGGTCTTCAACGTTAATGGACAAAACGTGCTTTTGATCCATGGGCATGGCGGTGGTAGGGGCAATCCCACGGACAAAGCTGCTTCAGCGAGGGCGCGATACGCTGAAAGAGGTACTTGTATTGATTTCATCATATGGGGACACATACATGAGGCATGTGTGTCTGAACTGTTTGCAAGAAGCGGTTCTCCGGCTGGAGCTAATGCATTTTCCGACTCTGCGTTAGGGTTAGCTGGTAAGGCCAGCTTAAATTGCTATACGGTCAGCCAAGATGGTGAAATCTCAGGGAGAGTGATTCCGTTGCAAAACTATGAGTGTGAAGGCTACGTTATTGACGAGTCATTAACAGCCTACAATGCTAAATCTCTTGATAAGACGAGGAGTAAGCATACGGTGATAGAAGTTGTGGTTTAAAATCTCAAGAATCTCGTTCCTTTCCCAGCCATAACCTGAAGCGCCTCTCTTTTAAGTTTCCGATAAGCCTGGTCTGCTTCGTCAATTGATTTATAAGTTGTAATAAAAACTGGGTCATATCGGGCTGACCGACCAGCAGAAGTTGGTATTGGCGTTAACCTGTAAAGATGATAGCGACCTGTAGTGCCGCCATCCTCGCCCGCCAACTCTGGAAAATATGTGTAGGTCACACAGTCTAATATCTCAGGCATTGCTCATCGAAACACATTTTTAAGAGATTTATTTCTGCCCGCAGACTCAGTCGCATCTATAACAGAAAGCCCTACAATCTTAACCATTAAATCATTACTAGGCTGCTCTTTCAGCTCGGATGTTAGTCTTTCGCTAGTATCATAAAGCCTTTGCATATCAGCCTTGTGTGCATCTACTGCAATCTGTTTTCTAATTTCCTTCGATGGCTTATTACTAACTGCTAGTTTCATAATTACCTCCCTAATCAAATTGTAAAATTTTCATTAATTGGCTTTCATTCATATTGGGAATAAAGGGTTTTCCGTCTAACATCCTGTAATTTATTACGGCTGTTATACACTTGGTAAACAACTCCCTAAACTTCTCCTCTTCAGGGAGTTTTTGATAAGAAATGGATTTCACCTTAACGGAAGCCTCTCCGTTAGGCGATATAACTACATCGCAGTGTCCTGCCGCGATTAACACCCAATCTCTCATCTTTTCTTCATTATCATAATGATCCTGCATATCGAAGACAGTACCAAAAAATACAAAAAGTCGTTGAAGATTCTTATAGTTGCGATGCCGATTATGCTCCACGCTACACAAATCTCCTATCGCCATAGATTTATGAACTTTTTGACCTTCCTCTCCACAGGGTTCAAATCCGTATGGCGTTTTGCGTACTAGACCTTGCATCTTATTATTCCCCCATACAGGTCTGTTTTTTTAGTTTAAAAAACCCTTCACCATGATGGCAAGTGGCAAGGTCTTGGTTTTCGTCCATTATCAGCCTAGCGTAGAACGCTGTATGGTTATTGCACAACTTAAAGCTCGATAGCGAATCTTTTGTCTTTATTGAGTGCCGCCACCTTAAAACCTCAAACAAACCTTTAATCGAATATCGAGTGTGGCCTCTATCCCTTAATTTCCCAGCCAGCCTTAATAGTGACATTAACACCTGAGGATTCTCACGATGGAATTTTAGGAAATTGTTTTTATGCGCGGGAGCAGAAAACTCCAACTCTTCTTGATTAAACATTATCTTTCCTCATTTGATTTGTAGCCTCTTAGTTGAAATTAATTCAGCACCAGGACACCCACCAGCCTCTTTAATAGATTTCTTGTCGACAGTAACAGTCTCCACAGTTTTCTTAAATTCATCCGGCACCTTGAGAAAGTCATTTACTTCCACCTTAGTTGGGTTATTCCGGATCGATAGGGCAAAGTAAGGACATTCAATTTTGGTGATGTCTGCTGCAACCATGTTGTCGAATAAATACTTCTTCATCGCATCCGATCTTGCTTGAATAGACTTCTTACGCGCTTGCATCTGCTTAATCGCCTCATCTATCTGTGAGGCATCAGAAGCTAGGTTCTCAGCGTACTTAGCTACATTGATACACTTCTCCTGCAACTCACCTTTAAGGCACGTGAGGGCAAGCTCAAGGCTCTCCTGATCGAATTCCCCATCATCCATATGACTCGATAGTGAAATCAACTCACCTGACAATTTATATAGGGATGTCATTATTTCTCCAATCTAGCTATATCAAACTTCTGAGCAACATCATTGGCTACATCTCTAGCCGCCATCAAACAATTATCAAGAGTAAGAGCATCGGCGGCAGCGTAACCCTCGTTCATCAAAAGTCTTGCAGCAGCGGCAGAAGTGGCACAGTATTTATAAGATGCCCATTCGGTGAAATTCTGCTTATCTTCATTGAAGGTTCGTTTTTGTATTTGCACTTCGTCCTTAGTAAATTTTAATCTGCGCTTATCATTAATGGGTAATATCATAATGACCTCCTAATATTTACAATACGTTGAACCAGAGAATATGGTGACAATCCGCCCATTAACGCTATAGGTGCCAATATAGCCGTGCTTGTACCCATACTGCCCCCACTCACAACTCACCAATCGAGCATACGCGCCACCTATCTGATACGAGGATGCAACAGTCGAAAACAGCAATAGTACTATCAGTATGTATTTCATAATGACCCCCTTAGAATGGAATTTCGTCATTGAAGTCAGGCTCGACATTAACTTCCTGCGGTTGACCTATGTTGTCAGGGATAGTCTCAGTAGACCCGAAGTTATGAGCCTTCTTGATCGTATCTTTGAACCAATCACTCAAACCCTCGAAAGCATCAATAGCATCCTGATCGCCGTTGTTATAATCCTCAAGCGCAAACTTAACGATTGGATTAGTAACAGTCGATACTGACGCTTTCATCTCTTTGGGTAGAGGTGAGATAGAGGCTACCTTCACACCCTTATCCTTATTGAGTTTCTGGTAGCCGACACAGTTAAGCAAACACGCTTTTCCCGCTACGGTGAATACATCGAACGCTTGTGCTTCTGCTTCTGTAAAGTCTCTACCGCGCCACGCTTGGAAGTCTCTCGCCATATTAGACTTCTCGCCAGTGCTGACGGTGTAGAACTTACTAATGGTGAATGGTCGACCATCGTCCATTAGCTGCGTAGGCAGCTCCCAGTCTATACGACATTGATGCTTGATTGACGTAGTGCCCTGATACTCAGAGGTTTGCATACCTAAATCGATTACCCCAACACATACTGCCGGATGATTGCCTGTTGGTGCGAGTTCAAAGTCGCCACCACTATTCTTTGCTGTTAGTCCCATCTTTTACTCCTAAAGGTTAATGTCGTTAAATTTATTGTCAAGAACGGCTACTTCCGCAGCTCTTAGCATCATTGTCTTGAGTGCTTCCGCAACATCATCTCCGAGACCCATCGACCTAACCAAAGATGGTTGAACCTCGTCTATATATATATTAAGCGCCTTGGTTATATCTTCATCACGTATCTGCATTTGGTCTAACTCCTGCTGGTGTTGATATTGCGATTGTTGAGCATCTTCCATCATGTGTAGGCTAGAGGCGCTCATGCGTATTCAACCTCGGCGCGGCGACCGTCAATATCGCGCATTTTAGTGATTCTTGAGGATGTGACAGTAAATACGAATCCGAGTCGTGCTGCCACTGCCTCAAATCCTACGCGCACATCTTTGTTTACCAGTAGTGCAACCGCATTAGATCGCACCGGTTGATTTGCTAATTTTTCTATGTCGTACATTACGTTCTCCTGTTGTTAGTGACATTACTATACACTTTTCAGAATAAATATACACTTTTTATTTATATATGTTACATTTCAGGACACATTATCAAATTAAGGTCAAAAATGAACAAACGTACAGCCAGAGAATTACTAGGCTCGCAGGAAAAAATAGCCAGCACAACTGAACTAGCTAGAGTGCTGGGAGTTAGTCGCAAAACTATATACGCCGAGCCGGAAGAGATGCGACAAGCCTGGGGCGATCAGATTGTAGGATATTACTGTCGCATCAATGTGGATGCCTTGAAAGCCAAGACCGATGAACTGTGGGGAGCAATAGAATGATTAATAAAATGTTTAAAGAACCAGAGCAGTGCCATAAATGCGGTGCGTTTTATGACTTTGATGAAGGCGAAGAATGTCCTAAGTGCGAAACCAAACCTAATGGGCAGGAATACGACAATGGTGATGGTGCTGTAGAAGATTATATAGACAGCCAGCTTGATGAATAACCAGCTCTCACCTCTATGGTCTGAGTGGCTGCAATTCCGTAAGGCGCAGGGTTGGAAGTCATACGCCACTCAACGCTCTCAGGAGGCACTACAGGCGTTCTCAACGGACATTCAGACTAAAGCTATCAATGCCTCAATGGATAACTGCTGGCAAGGTCTATTCCCAGAGAAGATAAACAACTCCAACATCGATAAGATTAAATCGGGCGTAGAGTCGGCGATGGAGAATGACTCTGATTTGTACAAATACATTGCAGTCCAGTTCACCCGCATGAGGGCGTTGGCGTTCTCGTTTCCTCCTGCTGCCGATCTTACAGAGATGTCTATCGCTGCGTTCTATGATGCGATGGTTAAGCGTAAATTGGGTGATGAAGATATATTTCGGCTAAGATCGGCTTTTGACGCTTATGTAATGGAGGAGACAGATTGGCCTAAACCAGCAGATATACTACGCAGACTGCCGCCTAAGATTAAGACTGCACCAGCACTACCACCCATATCGAAGGGTCAAAGGTTGGAAAACATTAAAAGATTAAATAAATTGATATCAACTATGGGAATATTCAAATGATTACATTACTAAAAAAAGTTTGGCGCACTAACAGCAATGATGTCCACATAATCACCACGGGCCAGCTACTTGATTACATGGGTATGGGATTGGTGGTGGGCGCTATGGCGATGGGGCTTATTATCTTGGGGATGCAGTGATGAGAAGTTCTTTAAATAGACGGCAAAGATCAATATTGATGTTTATTATTCTACATCAGAAAAAAACAGGCTCATCTCCAACTCGGCAAGAGATATGCAACGAGTTTGGCTTCTCTTCACCAAACTCAGCTAATGACCACATTAAAATGTTGGAGAGAAAGGGTGCGATTAAAGTTATCCCTAACAAATCAAGAGGTATCGTTGTTTTGCACAGAGACAGACAAAAAAAGTGTCCTCATTGCGGTGAGTCTATATCGGAGAATGGGTGATGATTAAGTTGGAACCCTATGACCATAAACCAGGAACAGATGTCTATCTCAATGATGTTCTGCTCGGTGAGGTGGAGATAAGGGGTGGTGTCTCAGGAATAACCCTAGACGATTCAGGTCATTTCCTCTCGATAGATGATCTAGTAGTAATAACGAATTATGTCGGTGATGTTTACGATGATTAAAAAAACGCTGGACGATTTATACTGGGATGACTACTCCCTGCCAAGCATAGTCGGTTGGGTTGAAGAACACCCCAATCTATCAGTATCAGACCACCTTAAACTAATCAAGAAAACACCAGACAGAAAACCTTGGTTCCCAATAAGTGCATTCAAGTGGCGACTAAAATACCTTGAGGCGTTAGGTTTTATTGAGAATACAGGCAGTTGTGGGCGCAGTAATTGGTGCGTGAGTAAAGATGACTAAAGAGACTCTATTCAACTCGTTTAGTGGTGGCAGAACATCTGGGTATATGTCTAAGTGGCTTTTAGACAACAAGTCAGATGAGTACAATATAATTAATGTTTTTGCTAATACAGGGTTAGAGGCAGAGGGTACTTTAGAGTTTGCTGATAAATGCGATAAAGAGTGGGGTTTAAATTTAGTTTGGCTAGAGGCTAAAGTTAATCCAATAAAAAATTCCAAAATTCAATTTAATATTGTGGATTTTAAGTCCGCATCAAGAAACGGAGAACCTTATTACGAGGTCTGCAAGAAGCATGGAGTGCCTAATTCTGGCCGCCCATTTTGCACACAATATCTTAAAACGTATGTTATTAACGCATACAAAGTTAGTTTGAGTTTTAAAAGAAGGCACTTAACAGCGATAGGTATACGTGCTGATGAGTTTGATAGAATGAGTGATAAGCAACTGGCGAAGGGTGAGGTTTTATACCCGCTTATCTCTATGAAACACACAACCAAGCATGATGTTGCGATGTTCTTTAGAGACAATTCTTTTGATTTAGAGATTGACCCAAACTATGGTAACTGCGTTACATGCTTTAAGAAGTCAGACCGTCATTTAATGACTATTGCTAAACACAGCCCGCGCTATTTTGATTTTATGGAGAAAGTTGAGAAAGAGTTTGGACACATAGATGCTGGTGAGGACGACCCGTTCAGGTTTTTCCGAGAAAATAAAACTGTCCAGGATATTAAACTAATGAGCCAATCTGATTTTAAAGAGTTTGACTCGTCAATGTATGAGTTACAACTGTCTTTCGACATCGACCCAATTGATAGAACAGAGGGTAATTGCGGTGCAAGGTGTGAGATTGGAAGCGATGACTAAAGAAAAAGGCCGAATGAATTTGACTCATCCGACCTCTTCAATTATATTTAGTTTGCTGGCGGGAATAAGACTTCCACTGGCATGGACTGAGCGTCCAAAGACATCCAAGGCAGTTTTTTTCACCAGCCCAAGGATTCTACCAAACTCTCTCTCCCTGCCACAAGTGTTTATTTCCTGTAGCCATCTATCGGGTTGCCTACGTCTGGTGGTTAATAGCAAACAGTCTGCGTCCAAGGGGTTAGAGACAACTAGCACCGCAGAGGAAAGAGATAGCAAAGTTGTCTATTACAATGCGATGAACGAGCGACGGTTAATGCTTATTTGTAACGCTGAGTAAGTCATAAACCCACTAATTCTGGGTAGGGGCTTACTCGCTCAAAACTTCACTCTGGTTAATATACAAACTAACTAATAACCAATGTTAACAACGAAGATATAGAAACTAATAAATACTAACTACTATGAAATATGATTTAGATTGGAGTAGAGGGAAAAAAAAGGGTATTTGTTATATTTGTGGTAAACCTACTAAATTATTAATACATAAGAAATGTGGGAAGAAAGCAGATAAAACTTGGGCTGACCGAGGAAACCCAATAAAAGTAAAGAGGGTAAAGAAATATAGAGCTGGCTATCTCGATTATTTATCCAGTTTATAACTAAGCTAACTACGGAGATATAGAATGACTAATGAAGAATTTAAGATTGCAGTGGAGCAACATGCTGATCTGATTAACAGCATTATGGGTGATTTTGACCCCGAAGATATTCTGGAGGTTATGATGCACTCAACTATCTCGTTAATTCACCATTTTGGTCAGTGTTGCAGTCGAGGGGTAATCGAATTTGAAGATAGCGAAAAGTGGGCATTTCACATTAGTTCACATGGCGAAGAAGTCGCAATAACTGAGAATCTTGGTGAATCTGGAATGGTTCATTAATGTGTAACTGCGGAGGCCAGATGCAAGAACACACTGTTGTGCGAAAGAAGACGGTTGTCTGGGTATTCGATGCATGTAAGTCTTGTGGTCGCGTCCACTCGTGGTTTGCTAAACCTAAAATACTGGAGGAAAAATGAAGCTCGGTATCTCAACAATCACATTTATCTGTGAATATCATGGCTGCAACAATTGTAGAGAAGAGGCGATAACCAAATATAAAACTTGCAAAAGACACTACTGCTCACGGACATGTGCAGCTTTAGATCAAAAAAAATTAACAGATCTTCCTGGCTCTGAGCATTTAACTCTTAAAGAAACTGCCGCTAAATATAATCTGACCTATTCATGCTTGGTGTCCAGAAGACACGAATTTCTCAAGGGAAATATAACGATTGATAAGGTGTATTCTCCTCAACAACCAAGGAGATTTTCAAAAATTGCCGATGCTGACAATAATCCGCCAAAAAAGTATTTTTATGACTACATGCCTGTTTTGCCTTATAAATCAAATCCTGGTTATCGTGAGAGGGGATGGTGAGTGGACTCAGGGAGCTTAGTCTTTTCAGTGGTGCCGGAGGAGGAGTCCTTGGGTCAAAAATCCTTGGATGGAAAACAGTCGGGTACGTTGAATGGGAAGACTACTGCCAAAAAATCATCGCGCAAAGAATCAAAGACGGAATCTTTGACAACGCCCCAATATTCGGCGATGTGCGAACATTCACCAGTGAAGGGTACGCCAGAAAATATCGAGGAATGGTTGATGTTGTCAGTGGAGGATTCCCATGCCAACCATTTAGTGTCGCAGGAGCAAGAAAAGCAGGAGATGATTCCAGAGATAGGACACACAGACTTAAAGCCATTGGAAATGGGCAAGTTCCACTCTCAATGGCTACAGCCTATGCAATCCTATCTGCGGAGTTTGCTAAAGAATGATTAAAGGGATAGGCCACTTTCAAGCAACCTTAACCTCACGCCTAGCATCGCTTAAATTGTCTGAGGTTGAGGATGTTGTGCTAGATTATGTTAAAGAAAACCCAGATTATAAAGAAAGACTGCTATCACACGGCAGAACTATTTACGTTCTAAAGAGGAATTATCAGAGGAGAAAGGGATGAACCTACAAAAAAACATACAGGTTAAGTCTAAAAAGATACGGGACTCGGCCAGAGGTGAGGAATGTTTGATAAGAATACCCAGTGTATGCAATCGTAATCCTGAAACAACTGTATTCTGTCATCTACCAGAATTGGCTATGGGTGGTAAGTCGAGCGACCTATTTGGTGCTTATGGGTGCTCATCATGTCACGATTGCGCCGATGGTAGGGTGACAACAGGTATAGATTTGTTAGAAATTATTATTTACTTTTACGAGGGTATATTCCGTACCCAGCAAATCCTAATAAACAAAGGTTTAATAAAGGCATGAATGATGAGAACAGTAGTAATACTCCCAATCCCCCTGCCTACCTGGAACCGCATTCTGAACATGCACCCATTCGCAAGGAAGGGTTTGCGCGACATGATTCACCAGTATGTATCCACATCCACAGTATACGAAAACGGCTTACCGATCCAGACGGTATCAGCGCAAAAGCAGCAATTGATGGCCTTGTCCACGCCAAAATACTTACAGATGATTCGGCCAAGTACGTCAAAAAAGTCTCGTATTCGCAAGAAAAGGGCAGTCAGGAACAAACGATAATCACTATAGATTCGGAGGATGGAAATGAGTAAAGCAATAGAAAATGAGTATCAAGCAGGAACAGCACCCAACGATGGCTTACTCGCTCAACTGTTGGATTTATACAAATACCTAGCCAATAAAAAAACGTGGACTAATAAAATTCTATATAGAGAATATAAAAAGGAAATCAAATATTGCCTAAACATTACTGATTTGCACTTTTACATGCAGAATTTAGCAAAATGCACGCGACTTAGAGCGATAGACCAGGAAAACTTAATGGCCGAAGTACGAAAGAAGAGAGATAGAATATTGAACGCTATGGGTTATATATAGAAAAAATCAAACTGAAATCAGATTAAAACCACCTGTAGGGGTAGTCATTTGAGAAAAACTAGCGAACTTCTCTGTCGATGGGGTAGGTCAATCCGTCAGCAGAATAACGGAGAAACTAAACACGCAACAGGCTACATGGCCTCAATATTCGGTAAAATAGGTTATCGTGCGCCTGGCGTTAACGATGATGATGCAAGAGAACGTGCAGATGCAATCATTCACAG
>TARA_R110000787_G_scaffold174477_1_pt1 | contig 12327 bp, 9 predicted proteins | sample TARA_R110000787 | Tara Oceans TARA_R110000787 (sample SAMEA4397920) | marine metagenome | biome: Polar Biome; feature: [DCM] deep chlorophyll maximum layer (ENVO:01000326); material: water (ENVO:00002006), including particulate matter (ENVO:01000060) such as... | depth 35 m
CCTACCGCGCGCCTTCCACCTCGGGAGCGTTTCTACACAGCCTCGGTCGACATCGGTAGACGGCAGCTGGGACTAAGCTGTCATTCGCGCTTGGTTTGCGGAACGACGGATCATGGCGGAACCGGCCATAAACGCGAACACACTCTATCGAAGAATGGGATCAAGCCTTTCGTGGACACACAATCACTGACAGCGCGGTTAGCCTTGGAAGAAGCGATTATCGTGGCTTCTCGCAATTGACCAAAGGTCCTATTGCGCAACCTACAGGCTTTGCCATCCTGACATCCTGAATTTCAATGCGAAAATTGACCCAGGAGATATGATGATGCTGCACCAGGCGCTGGAGAAATTATCCGGCCATACCCTCATCCGCGATTGCTATGACAATTATATCGGGGGGGCATGGACGGCGCCTGTGAAGGGCGCCTATTTCGACAATGTTTCGCCCGTCAACGGACAGGTGGTGTGCCAGGTGGCGCGCGGCACGGCCGAGGATATCGAACTGGCCCTGGATGCCGCACACGCCTCCAAGGACGCGTGGGGCCGGATGTCATCGACCGAACGGTCCAACATCCTGCTGAAGATCGCGGACCGGATGGAAGACAATCTGGATCTGATCGCGATGGCCGAGACGATCGACAACGGTAAGCCGATCCGCGAGACGACCCACGCCGATATTCCGCTGGCGATCGACCATTTCCGCTATTTCGCGGGTTGCGCCCGCGCCCAGGAAGGCTCGATCAGCGAGATCGACCATGACACCATCGCCTATCATTTCCACGAACCATTGGGCGTGGTGGGCCAGATCATCCCGTGGAACTTCCCCATCCTGATGGCGGTGTGGAAACTGGCGCCTGCCCTCGCGGCCGGCAATTGCATCGTGCTCAAGCCTGCCGAACAGACGCCGATGTCGATCCTGGTGCTGATGGAGATTATCGGCGACCTGTTGCCGCCTGGCGTGCTCAACATCGTCAATGGCTTCGGCGTCGAGGCGGGCAAGCCGCTTGCCAGCAGCAAGCGGATCAGCAAGATCGCCTTTACCGGCGAAACCACGACTGGTCGCCTGATCATGCAATATGCCTCGGAAAATCTGATCCCGGTGACGCTGGAATTGGGTGGCAAGTCGCCCAATATCTTCTTTGCCGACGTGATGGACGCGGACGACGATTATTTCGACAAATGCCTGGAAGGCTTTGCCATGTTCGCGCTCAACCAGGGTGAAGTCTGTACCTGCCCCAGTCGCGCACTCATTCAGGAGTCAATCTACGACCGGTTCATCGAACGGGCCATCGCGCGAGTGAAGGCGATCAAGCAGGGCAGCCCGCTCGATCCATCGACGATGATCGGCGCGCAGGCGTCCAACGACCAGCTGGAAAAGATCCTGTCCTATATCGCCATCGGTCGCGAAGAAGGCGCGCAGGTGCTGACCGGCGGCGAACGCGCCAGCCATGAGGGCGATCTGAGCGAGGGCTATTATGTGACGCCCACCGTCCTCAAGGGCCATAACAAGATGCGGATTTTCCAGGAGGAAATCTTCGGCCCCGTATTGGCGGTCACCACCTTCAAGGATGAGGCCGACGCGCTAGCGATCGCCAATGACACGCTCTATGGTCTGGGCGCAGGGGTATGGACCCGCGACGGGACGCGCGCCTATCGCATGGGGCGTGGCATCCAGGCCGGTCGGGTGTGGACCAACTGCTACCATGCCTATCCCGCCCATGCGGCCTTTGGCGGCTATAAACAGTCGGGTATCGGGCGCGAAAATCACAAGATGATGCTGGACCATTATCAGCAGACGAAGAATCTGCTGGTCAGCTACAGCCCGAAGGCTTTGGGTTTCTTCTAAAGGAACGGGCTTCTTCTGAGGCGCGACGGCGGGCATCTGCAGGTGCCTGCCGCTTCATTCTGGCGGAGACAGACGATGGTATCGCTTCCGGCACGCATCCTGTCCACCCCGCAGGCGGACGCCCTGATCACCCGTCTGACGGCGCTGCATGGGCCGCTCATGTTCCATCAATCGGGCGGGTGCTGCGACGGGTCTGCCCCGATGTGTTTCCTGCGCGGTGAATTTCGGGTCGGGGCGCAGGATGTGTTGTTGGGGCTGATTGCAGGCGATGTGCCGGTATGGATCGGCGCCGCGCAATTCGACTATTGGCGCCATACGCAGGTGATCATCGATGTCGTGCCGGGCCGGGGTGCTGGCATGTCGCTGGAAAGCCCCGAAGGCCTGCGGTTCCTGGTCCGCTCGCGCCTGTTTACCGAAAGCGAGTCGGCGCTGCTGGAGGCCGCCGGAGAACCGGCGCGCGGCGGCTGATTGCGCGACGCGGACCGGCCGTTCTGGCAAGCGATGATGCGCTTGCCCCTCTCCGCACGACATATCCGGTCCAAAGCGCGAAAAGCGTCGGGTTTCTGGTGACAATATCGATCATCCCTGCGCATGATATTGCCACAAAGACGATAAGGCAGCGGGATGAGGGGCAAGGCGACGACAGACATCCTGAAGGCGGGGATAGGGTTTGCCTGCTCCCATGCCGATGATCCGTTCGAGGCCATGGCAGAACTGGGCGAGACGCTGGGCGCACAGCCGCTGGCCGGTGCGATGATCTTCTGTTCGCACCGCTATGATCGCGACCGGCTGGCGCGGGCGATCAACCGGCATAGCGAGGGTATGACGGTCATCGGCTGCACCAGTTCGGGGGAATTGACCGGCAATGGTTATGACAGCGACAGCCTGACCATCATCGGCTTTCCCGCCGACAGCTTCCGCATGACGTCCCATTGTTTCGACGACATCGATAATTTCGATCCCCAAGCCGCCCGCGAACAGGTGCGCGCGCTTGCGGCACGGGCGGAACGCGACAGCCGGGCGCTGGGCGAGAGCGTCAATCATGTCGCGCTGTTCCTGGTGGACGGCCTGTCGCATCGCGAAGAATTGCTGACCATGACGATCCAGGACGCCCTGGGCGATATTCCGCTGATCGGCGGGTCTTCGGGCGACGACCTGGCCTTTCGCCAGACCGCGATATTCGATGGCGGGCGCTTCCACGCCCGCGCGGCGGTCATTGCCATCCTATCCACCAGCCGGACGATACATGTGTTCAAGGCGCAGCATTATCAGCCCGGCGACCGAAAGATGGTGATTACCGGCGCGAACTCGCCTGAACGGATCGTGACGGAGATCAATGCCGAACCGGCCGCAGCCGAATATCTGCGGTTGGCAGGCCATGCCGGCGAAGCGCTGGGGACGGCGTTTTTCGCCGCCCATCCGCCGATGGTCCGCGCAGGCGGGGAATATCATGTCCGCTCGATCCAGAGCGCCAACCCTGACGGAAGCCTGACCTTTTACTGCGCCATCGACGAGGGCATCGTACTGACGATCGGCGAGCCGGTGGACCGTATCGCCGGCATGGAAGCCCTGTTCCAGGACATCGATGTCCATGTCGGGGAAGTGGATCGGATCATCGCCTTCGATTGCGTGCTGAACCGGATCGACGCGGAACAACGGCAGATCAGCCGGGACGTATCCGCCCTTTATGCGCGGCATCGCGTCGTCGGCTTCAACACCTATGGCGAACAATATCACGCGCTCCATGTGAACCAGACGTTCAGCGGGCTTGCGATCGGAAAATGACGCAGGATGGCACCCGGTCGGACGCGGATAGCGAAGTCGCGCGTCTGCGCGAGGAGAACCGCAAACTGCGCAAGATCAACAGCGCGCTGATGGACCGCGTGGAACGGTCGACCGACATGTCGGCCAACGCCTTTTCGATGTTTGAAACGGCGATCTCGCTGGAGGCGAAGGTCCGCGATCGCACCATCCAGCTGGAAGACGCGCTTGGGAGACTGGCGAAGGCCAATGCGGACCTGAGCGATGCCCATGTCCGCGCCGATGCAGCCCGCATGCGCCTGCGCGATGCGATCGAATCGATCAACGAGGGGTTCGTCCTGTTCGATGCGGAGGATCGGCTGGTCCTCCATAACGAAGCCTATCTCGGCTTCTGGCCTCAAGTGGCAGACCATCTGGACGAAGGCGTGACCTTCCACGACATTGCGCGGATCGTGGCGCATAGCCAAAGCCCGGCCGGGGCACAGGTCGCGCCCGACCGTTGGGTGTCCGACCGGCTGGCCAAACATGGCATTGCCGATGGCGCGCAGGTGCAGCGGCTCGCCGATGGCCGCTGGATCCAGATCAACGAATTGCGCACCAGCGAAGGCGGCATCGTCGGCATCTATACCGATATTACCGAGGCCAAGGCCGAGGATGCCCGCGCCCGCGCGCGCGAACTGGCCGAACGCAATGTCGTGCTTCAGGCGACGCTCGACAATCTGTCGGAGGGGGTGTGCCTGTTCGACAATCGTCGGCAACTGGCGGCCTGGAACGAAGCGCTGCGCCGCCTGCTTGCCCTGCCGGATCATCTTGCGGGCGCACTGGCCAGCCATGGCGATCTGGTCCGCTGGTGTCGCGACACGCTGGGGCTGGACGATGGCGGCTGTCTCGATTGGCGCGGGGGGCATGCCGACAATCAGACGATTGTGCGTCGGTGCGCGGCGGGCCAGCGGCATTTCGAAATCAGGGCTAAAAACATGGCGGGCGGTGGCCAGGTGTTCGGCTTCATCGATGTCACCGACATGCTGCGCGCGCAGGCGAGCCTGCAGGAAACGGCCGAAACGCTGGAGCGCCGCGTGTCGGAACGCACGGGCGAACTGGTCGAACTCAACCGCAAGCTGGAAGGCGAAGTGGCCGAGCGGCGGGCGGTGCAAGCCGCATTGACGCAGGCGAAGATCGCGGCGGAAAAAGCGAACCTGTCCAAGACCAGCTTTCTCGCAGCGGCCAGCCATGACCTGTTGCAACCGCTCAATGCCGCGCGGCTGTTCGTCGCGGCGTTGGGTGACCGGCGGCTGGCGCTGCCGACGCGCGCGCTGGTGAACCAGACGTCGACGGCGCTGGATTCGGTCGAAGATCTGCTGGAGGCGTTACTGGAAATCTCCCGGCTCGACGCGGGCGCGATCCAGCCGGAAATCGGGCATATCCGTATCGACCGGCTGTTGCAGACGCTGAACGTGGAATTTGCGCCGATGGCCCGTGCGGCGCACCTCGGCTTTCAGATCATAGCCGAGCCGCTCTGGGTCGAAACCGATGTGCGGCTGCTGCGCCGCATCCTTCAGAACTTCATTTCCAACGCCATTCGCTACACCCCCAGCGGATCGGTGCGGGTCTGCTGCACCGCGACGGATCAGGGGGTGGAAATCAGCGTCACCGATACCGGCCCCGGCATCGCGGCGGACAAGCAGGCGCTGATCTTCGAGGAATTTCTGCGGCTGGACACACGCTGTCAGGGCAAGGGGCTGGGCCTCGCCATCGTCAAACGGGCCAGCGACATGCTGGGCCATCCCATCACATTGCGGTCAGCACCGGGCGAAGGCGCCACATTCGCCATCACCCTGCCGATCGGGCAGGAACAGCGCGACGACGATCCCGACCGCGCGCCGCCGTCCCGCGATCGGCCGATGCGCAATCTTTCCGTGCTGGTGATCGACAATGAACGCCAGATCCAGTCCGGCATGCGGACGCTGCTGACCGGCTGGGGCTGTGCGGTGGCAACGGCTGACGGGTTCGATCAGGCCGCCTCGCTCTTCGCCGATGGGGCGCGGCCCGACATCATCCTGGTGGACTATCATCTTAAAGATGGCGAGACGGGCGATACCGTGATCCACCGCTTGCATGATCATTTCGGCGTCAAAGTGCCCGCCGTGATGATATCCGCCGACCGCAGCGAGGCGCTGAAAACCCAATTGGCGGCCACCGCGACGCCGTTGCTGAACAAGCCGGTGAAGCCGGCGCAACTGCGCGCGTTGCTGCGAACGATCCTGGACTGATCGCCTAATTATCGCCGTCGAAGCGCACCCGATTGGCCAGGATCACCGCCTGGGTCCGGCTGAACACATGCAACTTTTGAAGGATGGCGGAGACATGCGCCTTCACCGTGGTCATCGATACGCTCAGGTCATGGGCAATCTGCTTGTTCAAGCGGCCATGGACCAGATGCGTCAGCACAACCCGCTGCTGCGGCGTCAGGCTACCGATGCGGATGAGGATATCGGCCTCCTCCGGGCTTTCCTGCGGGCCATCTTCGATCGCGTCGGGCATGTAGATTTCGCCGGACACCACGCGATGCAGCGCATCGACGATCGCGCTGCGCTTCATCGACTTGGGGATGAACCCCGCCGCCCCGGCGGTCAGCGCCTCGCGCACGATCGCGCGGTCGAACGCGCCCGATATCATGACCACGGGCAGGATCGGAAAACGGCTGCGCAACAGGCGCAGTCCGTCCAACCGCTTGACGTCGGGAATGTGGAGGTCGAGCAGGATCAGATCGAAATTGGACTGTTTGTCCAGCGTTGCCAGCGCCTCCTCCATGCTCGCCGCCTCGAAGATCGCACAGCCGTCGAAGGTGATGGCGATGACGCTGCGCAGCCCGTCGCGGACCAGTGGATGATCGTCGATGATCAGCACCCGCTCCATCATGACCTCGTCCGCCATCAGGTCGCCATCATCCCCCTGCATCCGTCCCCCCTGCCCATGACGATCGACCATGATCGGGGGCACGGCAAGACGGCCTGACTGGCCTGCATAATTCCCGCGCCCCATGACGATCATAGCAGCTATTCCCTTATTTCGGCAGCTTGAACACCCAGAGCGATCCGCCCTGGTTGATATCCTTGAAGGACTTGGCGACCTCGCCACCCCACAGCGGCACCGCGCCGCCCCAGCCGGACATGACGGCGACATATTGCTCGCCATCCTGTTCCCAGGTGACAGGCGATCCAACCACGCCCGACCCGGTCTGGAACTTCCACAATTCCTGGCCGGTCTTGGCATCGAACGCCTTGAGATAGCCCTCCGGCGTGCCGGTGAAGACCAGGTTGCCTGCGGTCGTCAGCACGCCGCCCCATAGCGGTGCCTTATTCTTATACTCCCACACGATCTTGCCGGTCTTGGGGTCCATCGCCCGCAGCGCGCCGATATGATCGTCGGCGATCGGCTTGATCGTGAAGCCAGCCCCCAGATAGGCTGCCCCCTTCTTATAGGCGATCGGTTCGTTCCAGATGTCCATGCCCCAGTCGTTCGACGGGATGTAGAACAGCCCTGTATCCTTGCTATAGGCCATCGGCATCCAGTTCTTGCCGCCCAGGAAGGACGGGGAGGAAAAGACGCTCTTGCCTTTTTCCGTGCCGTCGGGCGCGCCGGGCCGACCCGCCGGGATCACCTTGGGCTTGCCATTCTTGTCATAGCCATCGGCCCAGGTCGTCTGCATCACGAATTTATTGGCGCTGATGAATTTGCCATTGGTGCGGTCCAGCACGAAGAAATAGCCGTTGCGGTCGGCCTTTCCGCCCAATTTCATCGGCTTGCCGTTGATCGTCGCGTCGAAGGGGATGAATTCGTTGACGCCATCGAAATCCCAGCCGTCATGCGGCGTGGTCTGATAATGCCATTTGATCACGCCCGTTTCAGGATCGATCGCCAGCGTCGAGGCGCTGTAGAGATTGTCGCCGGGGCGCAAATGGCTGTTCCAGGGGGCCGGGTTGCCAGTGCCGAAATAGAGAAGGTTGGTTTCCGGGTCATAAGTGCCGCCGAGCCAGGTCGCGCCGCCGCCGGTCTTCCACATGTCGCCCTGCCAGCTGGCGTTGAGCTTGCCGGTAATGCCATTATCCTTGCCGCGCAGGGTGCCCATATTCCCTTCGATCACCGGCCGGTGCCAGATCAACTCGCCGGTATCGACATCGCGCGCCTCTACCGCGCCGACCACGCCGAACTCGCCGCCCGAATTGCCGGTGATGACCATGCCCTTGACGATCAACGGCGCGGCGGTGGCGCTATAGCCTGCCTTGTAATCGGCGATCTGCTTGTTCCAGATGACCTTGCCGGTCAGCCGGTTGAGGGCGACGAGCCGTGCGTCGAGCGTTGCGAAGATGATCTTGTCGCCATGGATGGCCGCACCGCGATTGACGACATCGCAACAGGGCATGATGCCATCGGGCAGGCGGGCATTATATTCCCATTTTTCCTCGCCCGTGCGCGCGTCGAAGGCATAGAGGCGCGAATAGGAGCCGGTGACGTAGATGGTGCCGTCATAGACCAAAGGCTGCGACTCCTGCCCCCGCTGCTTTTCGCCACCCAGCGATGCGGCAAAGGCGGGCACCAGCCGCGATATGGTCTGGGTATTGAGCGCGGTCAGTGGGCTGAAACGCTGCGCCTGTGGCCCCATGCCATAGGTCAGCACATCGCCGGTCGATGTCGCATCGGCCATCAATTCCGCATCGGTCGGCCCCTGAGCGACCAGCGGTGCCGCGGCCGTCAACAGCGCCAAAGTGACGGCGCCGGTTAGCGAACGTGTGAAACGCTCTTTCATGATCATCCTCCCTGTTATGGGCGCGCTCGGCGCCTTCGGCCTGCAGATTATGGGGTGAGGCTGGCGGAGCAATTGGACCTTGGGTCGCGCCTTCATTCTATGCGGCCATCCCCTCGTTCGGATTTGGGCAAGAGCAGGCCGCTCAACCCGCCGCGAGCGCAGGCCTGTAACGCACGCCATGCGCCGTGAAGATCGTTTCCAGTTCGCCCGATGCGCGCATGGCGACCAGGATCGCTTCCGCTGCGTCGCCCAAATTGCGGCTGTTCTCCTTTACCGCCATGCCAATGTCCCACCCGGCCGATGCGAAGGCGGGCAGGGGCATGGTCCGGGTGGCGACTGTGGTGGTGCCGCTATCGTGCAGCACCGCCTCGATCTGCGCCCGGCTTGCCAGCACGGCGTCCGCGCGCCCGTCGGTCACGGCGAGCACTGCATCGGCACCATTGGGGAAATGGATGACATCCTTGGCCAATATCCCGCCCGCGGTGCCGATCAGGTAGAAGTCGGGGATCGAGTCCAGTTCGACCGCCAGCCGCTTGCCACGATAGTCGGCCGGAGGGGCGTTGACATCGATCTCGCTCTTCACCCCGGCGAACTGAAAGCTCTCGCGGAAATAGGGAGCGACGATCGCGACCTGGTCGTTGCGCGCGGCAAAGGCGCGGTCGAACGGCACATGCAGCATGATATCGGCGGGCGGAAAGCCGAGCAGGCCGCCCCGCCACACACCATTGCGCAAATCATCGTCGGCACTTTCGTCGGCGACCAGCTCGGCAATATCGGCGCGCACGCCCAGCCCCTTGGCAAGCGCCTGCGCCAGATCGACGTCGATGCCGACCAGTCGGCCATCCTTGCGCCAGGACCAGGGGCGATTGTCCCGGTACACAGCGACCCGAAGCACGCCCAGTTCCTTGACCCGGCCCAGCGGCGCGGCCTTCGCAGCTTCGCCCAAGGGAAAGCCCGACATGGCGAGCATCGCGGCCATAGCTGCATGGTGGAGGAAGACGCGACGATCCATGGCGCCTACTCCTGATGCTTGGTTTCAAGCCAGGCGCGGATCGCCCAGCCGGCCTTCTGGCCCAGCACTTCGCCCATGGGCGGCATATAGACTTTGCCATCATGGCTGGACCCGTGCTGGAAGCGCTGGATATACCATTCATCCCCGCTATCGCCGAGTTCCAGATAGCGCAGGTCGGGCGCAATGCCGCCGGATTCACCGTCCAGCCCGTGGCAGCGCGCGCAATTCTGGCCGTAAGCCGACTCGCCGATCTTCACCGCGTCGGCATTGCCGCGATAGGGATTATGCTGCAGCCACTCCTCGCCAATGTCGGGCAACGCTGCCGTTTCCACCGCCTGGGGTGTGACATTGCCATGCGCCAGCAAGGATGAGGTGATTGACGCGCCAAGCAGGCAGGTGGCGCCGATCAATGCGATACGTCCCTTATTCCTCATCATCCATCCTCGTCTCTGTCTGTCGGCCCATGGCCGCTCTCGCTTGTGGAGACGGGTTGTAGGGAAGCGGAGGCACGCACCCCATTGGCCATTGGTACAATCCCGTCGCACCGATAAGCCCGATAGGCCGGGCGGGCGCTGTAATGACGCGCCGATGGAGGAGAGGATTAGCCATGATGAAGGCCGCTCTGGCGGGGCTGGCGATGGTTGCGGGCATGCCTGCGCTCCATGCCGAAACGCTCTATGTCTCCAATGAACGGGGTAACAGCATCAGCGTGATCGACGCAGCCACCATGATGCCGCTCGCAACCTTGCCGGTAGGGGGGCGCCCGCGCGGCATCACGCTTAGCCTGGACGGCAAATATATCCTGCTCTGCGCCAGCAGCGATCATGCCGTGCAATTGATCGACCGCGCCACGGGCAAGATCATCGCGGACCTGCCATCGGGCCAGGACCCTGAACAGTTTTTCCTGTCGCGCGACGGACGGACGCTGTTCGTAGCCAATGAAGATGACGCGGCACTGACGGCCATCGACCTGGAAAGCCGCACGGTCGCCTTTCAGGTGGATGTGGGCAAGGAACCGGAAGGGGTCGCTCAAAGTCCCGATGGCCGATGGGTGGTCGTGACGTCGGAGGAGGATAATGTCGTCAACTGGATCGACCTGACCACCCGAATGATGGTGGATGCCACCGAGACGGACCAGCGCCCCCGCCATGTCGAGTTCACCGCCGATGGAACGCAGCTATGGATCGCAGCCGAGATTGGCGGCACCGTCCAGATCGCCGACCCACATACGCGCAAGATCACCGCGGCGATCCGCTTTGCCATAGCGGGGGTGCAGGATCATCTGATCCTGCCCTGCGGCATCCGCTTCACGCCGGATGGCAAGACGGCGATCGTGGCGCTGGGCCGCGCCAACCATATCGCGCTGGTCGATGTGGCGACGCACACCGTGCGCGCCTATGTGCCCGTGGGCAAGCGGGTGTGGCACGTCGCCATCAGCGCCGATGGCACGCGCGCTTATGCAGCCAACGGCTTGTCCGACACCGTGTCGATAGTGGACCTCGCCAGTGCGAAGGTCGTCGGCACGGTGCCGGTGGGCGCTGGCCCCTGGGGGATAGCCGTCGCGCCCTGATCTCCTTGCGCCTCTGACCCAAGGAACGAGAACCAAAGTCCAATTTGCACCCCGCCGCACTCGACGCACTCTTTCGCCCGTCGGCACGACCGGCGCATATTGGGAGGGATGAGATGTCTAGGGGGAAATGGCTGGGCGGGGTCGCGATGGCGATGCTGTTCGCGCTGACCGCAACACCGGCGGCGGCGGGGACGACGGCGGAGCTGCTGAAAAGGCTCCACGAAAAGGGGATTCTGACCGACGAGGAATATCAGCAACTGGCGCAGCAGGACGCCGCGCAGGTCGCACCCGCTGCCCCGCCACCAGCCCAGTCCGCGGCCGCGTCGCTCGACGACAAGCGGCTGGTGCGGATGAGCGACAGCGGCGTCGGCATGGAAGTCGGCGGCGTTTCGGTCAAGATTTCCGGGTCGGTCAATGGCTTCTACACCCATGAAAACGGGCAGGCTCCCGGCCCCAATACGACGGTCGTTGGCGGCGTGGTGCCAGTCGGTGGCAAGAGCGCGTCGGTGCGCAACGGCCTGCTGCCCGGCTATCTGAAGTTCGACATTACCACCAACCAGGGCGGCTGGGATGTCGGCGCACATTTCGGCATGTATCCGGGCATCAACAGCGCGACCTATGCCGCGGGCGGTGGGGCCAATAGCGGCGGACGCAATACCGCCTTGCAGACGGCCGGCATCGATTTTCGCCAGACCTATATGACCATCGGCCGCGCGGGACTTGGTGAATTCAAGCTGGGCCGCGATATCGGACTGTTCGGGTCCGAAGGCATATTGAACGATATCACACTGTTGTCGGTGGGGTCGAGCGGCGGCAATGTCGCGCCGTCCAACACGTCGCTGGGGCGGATCGGCATCGGCTATATCTACACCGACTTTCAGCCGCAGATCACCTATTCTTCGCCAAAGCTGGGTGGATTCCAGATTTCCGCCGGTATCTTCCAGCCGCTTGAATCGCTCACCGGGCCGGGCGAAAGCAGCAAGTCGCCGGGCTTTCAGGGCAAGATCGTCTATGACGGAAAATTCGGCGATCTGTCCGCGCGCGCCTGGTTGTCGGGCATCACGCAAAAACATCATCGCATCGATGGTGTGACCTATACCGGCAGCGGCTTCGATACGGGGGCGAAGATCGGCTATGGGCCGATCATGCTGACGGGCTATTATTATAATGGCTCTGGGCTGGGCACGACCGCGCTCAACCTGTTCGATACCGATGCGACCGGGGCGAAACGCGACAGCGACGGCTTCTACCTGCAGGGGCTGGCCACGTTCGGCAAATTTTCGGTCGGCGGCAGCTATGGCGAAAGCAACCTCCATTACGCCAACGCCGCC
>TARA_R110000787_G_scaffold45993_9_pt1 | contig 12303 bp, 11 predicted proteins | sample TARA_R110000787 | Tara Oceans TARA_R110000787 (sample SAMEA4397920) | marine metagenome | biome: Polar Biome; feature: [DCM] deep chlorophyll maximum layer (ENVO:01000326); material: water (ENVO:00002006), including particulate matter (ENVO:01000060) such as... | depth 35 m
TAACATAAAATCTTCATCAAATTTTTGTTGTTCTTTAAAATTCTCAAGATCCTGAAGCGCTTTTTTAGGTGTTTTCATTTTCTTCTGAGCAGAAATTGCTAGAGAAGAAAACACAATTAGTAAGAAAACTATTTTTTTCAATGTTTATTCGTTTTTAAGAGCGTTCCAGCCTTGGGCTTTTAATTCTAACTCTTGATTTGCTCTTGTTACTAAGTTTAGTCCAGCTGCTTTTTCAGTAATATGACCAATGATAGAAAGATGTGGATTTCCTTTTATCTTTTCAAAGTCTGCAATAGGAACCGTAAATAATAACTCATAATCTTCGCCTCCACTTAAAGCTACCATAGTACTATCTAATTCAAACTCTTCACAGGCAGAAATTACTTGAGGATCTAATGGAATCTTGTCTTCATAAATCTTACAACCCACTTCACTTTGAGAACAGATATGCATGATTTCAGAAGATAATCCGTCAGAAATATCAATCATAGAGGTTGGTTTTACATCCATTTCTTTCAATAGTTGACGAATATCCTTTCTCGCTTCTGGTTTTAATTGACGCTCTATTAAATAGGTGTAATTATCTAAATCTGGCTGACTGTTTGGGTTTACTTTGAATACTTGTTTTTCTCTTTCGAGTACTTGTAAGCCTAAATATGCCGCCCCTAAATCTCCAGAAACAACAATTAAATCTGTTTCTTTTGCTCCATTTCTATATACAATATCTTCTTTTTCTGCTTTTCCAATAGCGGTTACAGAAATCAAAATTCCTTTGGTTGATGACGTTGTGTCTCCGCCAATTAAATCAATATTATAGGTTTCACAAGCTAATTGAATTCCTGCATACAATTCTTCAATTGCTTCCAATGGAAATCTATTAGAAACCGCCAGAGAAACTGTTATTTGCTCTGCTTCTCCATTCATCGCAAAAACATCAGAAAGGTTGACCATTACAGCCTTGTATCCTAAATGTTTTAACGGCATATAACTTAAATCGAAGTGCACGCCTTCAATCAGTAAATCTGTTGTGATTAGGGTCTGCTTGTCTGAACTTTCCAGGACAGCAGCATCATCTCCAACACCTTTTATGGTTGATTTATGAGAGACCTTAAAGTGCTTTGTAATATGGTTGATTAAACCAAACTCTCCTAGTTCAGCTAACGACGTTCTTGATTGATTCTTATCTTCTAACATACTGCAAAGATATACACATCTTAAAAATAAATCCTAAAACTTGCGCCCTATTATCTTTTAACATTTTTCTTCTATGAATCTGTTACCTTTGTTTACGAACAACTCCTAAAATATGAAGCAAAAAACACTTTTCTTTTTTACTCTTTTCATTGGTTTGTCACTATACTGTCAGACTCCATGTGTAAATGGTTTTGCTGGAGAATATCCTTGTAATGATTACGATTTACTTTCTCATACCGCTGTAAATATATTGGCAAACACCTCAGGAAATCCTGAAGGAAGTGATCTTTGGGGTTGGACTGATCCTTCAACAGGAAAAGAATATGCAATTGCCGCCATGACAAATAGCACCGCTTTTGTAGATGTTTCTGATCCAATAAATCCAATTTATTTAGGAAGAATAGATACTCAAAATGGAAGTACCAGTTTTTGGAGAGATGTAAAAATCTATAATAATTACGCATTTATTGTTGCAGATAATGTTGGCGCTCATGGAATGCAGGTTTTTGATTTAACTAGATTAAGAAGTATAACAAGTCCAGAAACTTTAACACCAAATGTTGTGTATAACGATGTAACCAGTTGTCATAATATTGTCATTAATGAGTCTAACGGAATCGCTTATTTAGTCGATTGTAAAAATGTTGGAAGAGGTGTTCATTTTGTGGATATTTCAGACCCTGAAAACCCTATTAACTTAGGGAATTATAATAGTGAAGGAATTACACATGATGCTCAGGTAGTTACCTATAACGGACCAGATACCGAACATGCTGGTAAAGAAATTTTAATTGGGAGTAACGTAAATAAAGTGGTTATTTTAGATGTTACTGACAAGGCTAACGTACTAAAAATTAAAGATGTTTTTTACTCACAAATCGGATACACACACCAAGGTTGGTTTACAGATGATCAACGATATTTCATCCTTGGTGATGAAACAGACGAGCAAAACTTTGGTTTAAATACGAGAACTCTTGTTTTTGATTTACAAGATCTAGATAATCCAACCCTAGAATATACATATGAAGGTCCTTCAAAGGCGATAGATCATAATGGATATGTAAAAGGAAATAATTTTTTTATGGCAAACTATAGAGCCGGTATGAGGGTTTTAGACATTACTAATATTGGCAGCATAGGAAATCAACTAACAGAAATAGGATATTTTGATACGTACCCTGCTAATAATGGAACAGCTTTCAATGGTGCTTGGAGTGTTTATCCGTATTTTGCCAGTGGAAATATTATTATAAATGATATAGAAAGAGGTCTTTTTGTTGTTCGAAAATCAGGAACTTTAAGCACAAGTGACAACTTCTACAAAAACAGTTTTTCTATCTCTCCAAATCCAACCGAAGGAAATCCTATTGTTAGAGCAATTCAGAATCAACAAATTCAATCAATCGAAGTTTTTAATATATTAGGGAGAAGAATTTACTTTCAACAAAATATTAATCAAGATGAATTCGTTTTACCTATAGAAAATCATTCAAAAGGGATTTACATTGTAAAAATCAATGGCATAATTTCTAAAAAACTTGTTTTACATTAATCTATTATAGCATGAAAAAAACTGTTCTATTCATCGTTTTATTATTCATTATCTCTTCTTGTGAAAAATCAGATGATTCGTCAGATGTTTCATTACCTCAAACTCCTCTTTTTGTACTTGAGCCTTGTGAAAATGGACTTGCCGGAATATACCCATGTAATGATTATGATTTAATAGCTCACATTGACATAGAAGCATATGGAGGTATAGGTGCTTCTGGGAACGATTGTTGGGGTTGGACAGATCCTTCTACCGGAAAAGAGTATGCCTTAATGTGCGCAAATACTGGAACATCATTTATTGATATTACCAACCTAGAAAGTCCAAAAATTGTTGGATTTTTACCAACACATACTTCAAATAGCTCTTGGAGGGATGTAAAAACCTACGGAAATTATGCTTTTATTGTCAGTGAAGCCGCTGGTCACGGAATGCAGATTTTTGATTTAAATAGACTCTCAACTATTCCTTTAGATGCTCCTGCAGAAATTTTTACGGAAGATGCTCATTATGCAGGTTTTGGAAATGCACATAATATTGTTATTAATGAAAGCAAAGGGTTTGCGTACGCTGTTGGATCTAACACTTTTAGTGGGGGTCCGCATTTTATAGATATTTCAAATCCAATAAATCCTCTTGCTGCAGGCGGTTATGCTAATGATGCCTATTCTCATGATGCGCAAGTTGTAACCTACAATGGCCCAGATTCTGATTATACGGGGAAAGAAATTTTAATAGGAAGTAATGCAAACGAAGTAGTTATTGTTGATGTAACTAATAAAATGAATCCAACTCAAATTGCAACAGTTAGCTATACAAATATTGCTTACACTCATCAGGGTTGGTTTACAGAAGACATGACCTACTTTATCTTAGGAGACGAATTAGATGAACAAAACTTTGGAGGAAATACAAGAAATATTGTCTTTGACTTTACCGATTTAGATAATCCCTTAGTTCATATGGATTATTTTGGTCCAACCGCAGCAATAGACCATAACGGGTATGTAAAAGGAAATTATTATTATCTAGCAAATTATTCTGCAGGAGTAAGAGTTATTGACATTACAAACATCGGTTCGAGATCAATGACAGAGGTAGGATATTTTGATACATATACCCCAAATAATGATACTTCTTTTAGAGGTGTGTGGAATGTTTATCCATATTTTGAAAGTAATAATCTAGTTGTAAGTGATAGAGAAAGTGGGTTTTTCATCATCAGAAAAAGTCAATAATTTAATGAAAAAGAGCTTCTATTTTTTAATTCTTATCATTTCCTTTAGTTGCGTAAAAGCAGATTTGGATTTTAATCCTACTACCGGGATTTCCGTCGGAACTTTAGATCTTGTTGAAACTTTTGGGGGTTCTAAAAACGATGTGGCGCAATCTGTTGTTGCTACTTCAGATGGTGGATTTGCTATTGTTGGATATACACAAAGTATGGACGGCGATGTTTCAGGAAAAACAAATGAAAGCTTTGATTTCTGGGTGCTGAAATTTAATTCTGAAGCAACACTAGAATGGAATAAAACCTATGGTGGTAGTGGAGATGACAGAGGAAGTGACATCATTCAAACTTCGGATGGTGGTCTTGCAATCTTAGGTTATACAGATAGTTCGGATGGTGACGTTACAAATAATAATGGGTTTAGAGATTTTTGGCTAGCAAAATTAGATCCTTTAGGAAACCTTTCTTGGCAGAAATCATTCGGATTTTCGGGAGCAGATCAAGGAACAACATTGATAGAAACTTCAGACAATCATTTTTTAATCTCTGGTGTTTTAGATGTAACTTCTTCTGGCGGAATGGGAAATTTTGGACGACCGAATGCTGAACATGCCGGTGGAGATTATTGGTCAATTAAAGTATCACCTGTAGGTGATTTAGTTTGGTCTAGATTTTATGGTGGTTCTTTTACAGATAGTCCAACAGCAATCATAGAAAATGAGAATAATGAATTTCTTTTTGTAGGATCTTCAGATAGTAATGATGTAGACATCACTAATAACAAAGGAACCTACGATTTTTGGGTTGTAAAAGCTGATGCTGGAGGAGATATGATTTGGGAAAAATCATTTGGCGGTTCAGAAATTGATGAAGCTAGAGATGTTGTTACTACTAACGATGGTAATTATATCATTGTTGGAGACAGTAGAAGTAACGATCAAAATGTATCATTAAACAATGGTGCTGCAGATTTATGGATGATTAAAATTTCCGATGATGGAGATTTAATCTGGAATCGTTCCATTGGTGGTTCAAATTTTGATGTATCGAGGTCTATTAATAAAACGACAGACAACGGTTTTATTATCGCAGGAAGCTCAAGAAGTTCAGATGGAGATGTCGCTAAAAATCAAGGTCAAAATGATGCTTGGATTGTAAAAATAAATAATAATGGTCAATTACTTTGGGAAACCACTGTTGGCGGTTCAGAAATAGACTTCGCGTATGATGCGGTTCAGTTAGCAAACGGAACTATTATTGCTGTTGGTGAAACTAGTAGTTCTAACGGAGATATTGCAGAAAACAAGGGATTTACAGACGTATTAATAATAAAGTTGAATTAAAATGAAAAGAAGAATTTTAGCAATCTTATGTTTTGCTTTCTTTATAAGCAGTTGTAGTGAAGACAATGACATAAACGTTGTTCCTGTTGGTATTACACTAAATTTCAGTCATTCTTGGGATGGAACCGAAGTAACAAATGCAGATTTTAATGATTTTAAATTTGTAAATGAAAACGAAGATACTCTCTCCATTACTCGTCTAAGATATTTAATTTCAGAAATCACCTTAACTCATGAAAGTGGAGCAGTAACCACTCTTGATGATTATAACTTAATTGATGTTACCAATAACGAAGGGTTGTCGTTTACAACTTCCACAGGTATTCTACCGGGAGATTATACAAGCATCACTTTTCGTTTTGGTTTTGGTGAAGAAAATAATACTAATGGAATATATACCGATTTAAATACCGAAAGTTTTAATGTACCAGAAATGTTAGGCGGCGGATATCATTATATGCAATTTGATGGAAGTTATATAAACAGTTCAACGATGGAATATCCTTTCAATTATCACATGATTAGCGCTATAGATCTTATCGCAGGAACGCCTCGTGAAGACACCTCGTTTGTCTTAAATATAGGAGCAGTAAAAGTTAGGGGAAATACGAATATCAATATAGATATGGATGTTTCTGAATGGTTTAAAAACCCAAATACTTGGGGTTTAAACGTATATAACATTGATTTGATGAGTAATTATGATGCTCAATTATTGATGAGTCGAAATGGTGCTTCTGTCTTTTCTTTGGTCGATATTATAGAATAAAAATGAAAAACAACCTATTGCTCCTTTGTGTTACGGGATTGTTTTTTATGTCCTGCTCAAATTCAGATGCTGAACAAGAAGAAGAATATACACCCGTTGCTTTTACATTAGAAATTCCGCAGCTTTTTCAACAGAAATTGATAAACCCATTAATTCCAACTAATAACCCTTTAACCGAAGAAGGCGTTGCTTTAGGAAAGAAATTGTTTTTCGATAAAAAGCTTTCTGGAAATAATACACAATCTTGTGCCTCATGCCATGATCCTCAAAATTCATTTACGGATGATACTCGTTTTAGTGATGGAGTTGACGGAGCCTTCGGTATTCGTAATTCGATGCCGCTATTTAATCTCGCCTGGAATTTTGGAGAACGTTTTGCCTGGGACGGAAAAGAATTAGGATTAGAAAGACAGGCGTTAGAACCTGTAAAAAACCCGATTGAAATGCATAGCGATTGGACAGATGTTGCTGCCAAACTACAACAAGATTCAGAATATCCAACCTTGTTTTTACAAGCCTTCGGAACTTCTTCAATAGATTCAATATTCATAACAAAAGCCATTGCGCAATTTGAACGAATTCTAATTTCAGGAAATTCCAAATTTGACCAGCATCTAGCTGGAAACGCAACCTTAACACTTCAAGAATTGAATGGTTTCAATGTCTTTATGGATGAAACTAAAGGAGATTGTTTTCATTGTCACGGAAGCGATAACAATCCTTTATGGACAGACAATGATTTTCACAACAACGGATTAGATGTTGTGTTTACCGATCTTGGATTGGGTGATGTTACTGGAGATCCAAATGACAACGGCAAGTTTCGTTCACCTTCTTTAAGAAACCTTGCTTTTACAGCACCTTATATGCACGACGGTCGTTTTGCAAGCTTAGAAGAAGTCATCAATTTCTATAGCGAAGGATTGCAAATCTCATCTACAATTGACCCGCTAATGAAAAAAGTAAATCAAGGTGGCGTACAATTAACACCTCAAGACAAAGCAGATTTAAAAGCTTTTTTACTTTCATTAACCGACAATGAATTTGTAAGTAACCCAAATTTCCATAATTAATCAATTTTATTGATTGTTAAATCAATCAATAAAATTGATACTTCATTAGTAATTGTAGACATATGTCGTACCTTTGCATTCACAATTTAGATTTAATCTATATAAAAATTATGATAAAAGTTTCAGACACAGCCAAAAAGAAAGTTATCGAACTGATGACTGATGGAGGCTTTAATGCTACTACCGATTTCGTAAGAGTTGGCGTAAAAAGCGGAGGATGTTCTGGGCTTTCTTACGACTTAGATTTTGATAACACCAAACAAGAAAACGATAAAGTTTTCGAAGACAATAATGTAAAAATTGTTATAGATAAAAAGAGTTTCTTGTATTTAGTTGGAACTACATTAGAATTTTCGGGAGGTTTAAACGGAAAAGGATTTGTATTTAATAACCCTAACGCCAACAGAACTTGTGGCTGCGGCGAATCATTTTCATTATAAATAAAGTGCACTATGAGTAAGTATACTGAAGACGATTTAAGAGAAGAATTAAAAACCAAAGAATATGAATATGGTTTTTATACAGATATAGAGAGCGAAACCTTTGCAAAAGGATTAAATGAGGATGTGGTTCGCGCTATTTCAAAAAAGAAAAACGAACCAGAATGGATGACCGAATGGCGTTTAGAAGCGTTTAGAGTTTGGTCTAAAATGGAAGAGCCAGAATGGGCAAACGTTATCTATAAAAAACCAGAATTTCAAGAGATTGCGTATTATTCAGCACCAAAACAGAAACCGAAATTAGATAGTTTAGATGAGGTTGACCCAGATTTATTGGCAACTTTTGAAAAATTAGGAATCTCTTTAGAAGAACAAAAAAGATTGGCAAATGTTGCCGTTGATATTGTAATCGACTCTGTTTCAGTTGCGACTACATTTAAAAAGACACTAGGAGAAAAAGGGATTATTTTTATGCCAATCTCCGAAGCAATACAAGAACATCCAGAATTAGTTAGAAAATATCTTGGGTCTGTTGTTCCAACTACAGATAATTTTTATGCGGCATTAAATTCAGCCGTTTTTTCTGACGGATCTTTCTGTTATATTCCAAAAGGCGTTCGTTGTCCGATGGAATTATCAACCTATTTTAGAATTAATGAAGGAGGAACAGGTCAGTTTGAAAGAACGCTTGTTGTGGCAGATAAAGGAAGTTTTGTTAGTTACCTAGAGGGGTGTACTGCTCCAAGTAGAGATGAAAATCAATTACACGCAGCTGTTGTTGAATTAATTGCCATGGACGATGCTGAAATTAAATACTCAACCGTACAAAACTGGTATCCTGGAAATAGTGAAGGAGTAGGTGGTGTTTACAATTTTGTAACCAAAAGAGGTTTGTGTGAAACCAATGCAAAGATCTCTTGGACACAAGTAGAAACTGGTTCTGCAATTACATGGAAATATCCTAGTTGTATTCTAAAAGGAAATAATTCTGTAGGAGAATTTTACTCAATTGCCGTGACCAATAATCATCAGCAAGCAGATACTGGAACCAAAATGATTCACTTAGGGAAAAATACTAAGTCGACCATTATTTCTAAAGGAATCTCCGCAGGAAAATCACAAAATAGTTATCGTGGATTGGTGCAAATCAGTTCAAGAGCAGAAAACGCAAGAAACTTCTCACAATGTGATAGTTTATTGATGGGGAATGAATGTGGAGCACACACATTTCCGTATATCGAAGTAAAAAACAAATCAGCACAAATAGAACACGAAGCAACCACAAGTAAAATTGGAGAAGAACAATTGTTCTATTGCAATCAACGTGGAATTGATACAGAAAAAGCAATTGCTTTGATTGTCAACGGATTTAGTAAAGATGTATTAAACAAGCTTCCAATGGAATTCGCCGTTGAAGCACAGAAATTATTAGAAATCAGCTTAGAAGGAAGCGTCGGATAAACCAAACCAATCATGAAAAAAATACTATTCTTATTATTAGCTATCAGTATTGTTAGCTGTAAAAATGCAGATAAAAAAGAGCTTGTAAAACCTGTAGTGAAATTATTCGCTTTAGAAGGTGGTTCCATTTTTGTTAAAAAATTAGAAGTGTTTTCCCAAGACACAACGTATACCGGTCAAACAAAACAGTTTACAGATGCATATTATGTGATCTCTCATCCTAAAGGGAACTTAATGTGGGATGCAGGTTTACCTGAAGGATTGGTAATTCCTGAACCATATGACGAGCCTAGTGGAGTTTTTGCTATTCAAAGACCTGATTCATTAGTGAACCAATTGTCTTCAATAGGGTTCAAAATTGAAGACTTTAAATATTTTGCAATGTCTCATTCACATTTTGATCATACAGGACACGCAAATTATATGAAAGATGCAACTTGGTTAGTGCAAGAAACAGAATACAATGCTGTTGCAGGAGATTCAACAAAAATAGATCCTTCAATCAAAGATTTGACAGACATCAAGAAATTAAATGGTGATTATGATGTTTTTGGCGACGGAACTGTAGTCATCAAATCAATGCCAGGTCATACTGTTGGTCATCAAGTATTGTATGTTGACTTAGGTTTAGAACAACCTGTATTATTGACAGGAGATTTATATCATTTCCAAGAAAATAGAGGTTCAAAAGGAGTTCCTTCTTTCAATTATAATGTTGCACAAACATTAGAAAGTATGGACAATTTTGAAGCTTTCGCAAAAGAGAAAAATGCAAATGTATTCATTCAACATTCACCTGCTGATTTGATACGTATCAAAAAATTAGTAAATCAAAAATAAGACAAGCTATCATGTTAAAGATTGAAAACTTACATGCCGTAATAGAAGATAAGGCTATTTTAAAAGGTTTAAACTTACAAGTAAAACCAGGAGAAGTACATGCAATTATGGGTCCTAACGGAGCCGGTAAAAGCACCTTGGCAAATATTATTGCTGGAAAAGAAGAATACGAAGTTACAGACGGAACTATTGAATTAAACGGAGAAGATATTAGTGAGTTAGCTCCTGAAGAAAGAGCACACAACGGTGTCTTTTTATCGTTTCAATATCCCGTAGAAATTCCTGGAGTTTCTGTAACCAACTTTATTAAAACAGCTATTAACGAAAATCGTAAAGCGAAAGGGTTGGAAGATATGCCTGCAAAAGACATGTTAAGATTGATTCGTGAGAAATCTGAGCTGTTAGAAATCGATCGTAAATTTCTATCTCGTTCTTTAAACGAAGGGTTTTCTGGAGGGGAGAAGAAACGTAACGAAATCTTTCAAATGGCAATGCTAGAGCCTAAATTGGCGATTCTAGATGAGACGGATTCTGGTTTAGATATCGATGCTTTACGTATTGTTGCAAATGGAGTCAATAAATTAAAATCAAAAGACAACGCGGTTATTGTAATTACACACTACCAACGTTTGTTAGAATATATCATTCCAGATTTCGTACATGTTTTATACGATGGTAAAATCGTGAAAACAGGAGACGCTTCTTTAGCGCTAGAGTTAGAGGCTAGAGGGTACGATTGGATTAAAGAAGAAATGGTTTCATAAATCATTAAAAATGGATTTAAAAGAAAAAATAGTATCCTCATATGTCGCTTTTGAAGATGGCATAAATATCAATTCAGATATTCATGAGATAAGATCGGAAGCTTTTCAAAACTTTGAAAAAGTAGGTTTTCCAACGAAGAAATTAGAAGCGTGGAAATACACCTCTCTAAATTCTATCTTAAAGGAGGATTATAGTATTTTTCCAGACAAGGAAGAATCAATCAATCTTGCTGATGTTAAGAAGTATTTTATTCACGATATAGACACCTATAAAGTTGTTTTTATCGACGGAAAATACAGTTCTTTTTTATCAGAAACAACCCACGATCATATTGATGTTTGTTTAATGTCTTCTGCTTTAACAAAAGCAAAATACAAGCCTGTTATTGAAAACTATTTCAATAAAGTGGCCAAACAAGACAATTTGACTTCATTGAATACTGCTTTCGCTAAAGAAGGAGCGTATATTCACATTCCTAGGAATACTGAAGTTGAAAAACCAATACAAATCATCAATTTTACTACTGGAACTGAGACGGCAACAATGCTACAGCCTAGAAATTTAATTGTAGTTGAAAAAAATGCACATGTTCAGATTATTGAGCGTCATCAGAGTTTAACAGAAAATGCCGTATTAACAAATGTTGTTACGGAGGTTTTTGCAGACAGAGATTCAACGGTCGATATTTATAAAATTCAAAATGATCATATTGCTGCTTCCCTAGTAGATAATACCTATGTAGAACAACAATCTAAAAGTATTGTATCTGTTCATACGTTTTCTTTTGGTGGAAACATCACAAGAAACAATTTGAACTTCTATCAAAAAGGAGAATATATAGATTCTATCTTAAAAGGAATTACCATTATTGAAGGAAAACAACATGTAGATCATCATACATTAGTGCATCACATTGAGCCTAATTGTGAAAGTCATCAAGATTATAAAGGAATTTTTGACGGACGCTCTACTGGTGTTTTTAACGGGAAAGTAATCGTTGAAAAAGAAGCTCAAAAAACCAACGCATATCAAAAAAATAATAATGTTTTGATAAGTGACGGATCTACTATTAATGCAAAACCTCAACTAGAGATTTTTGCTGATGATGTAAAATGTTCTCACGGATGTACTATTGGTCAGTTAGATGAACAGGCTTTATTTTATATGCAACAACGTGGAATTCCGAAGAAAGAAGCGAGAGCTTTGTTAATGTATGCTTTTGCTAACACTGTATTGGAAAGTGTAAAGATTCCAGAAGTAAAAGAAAGAATTACAAAGTTGATTGCTACAAAATTAAATGTAAATATTGGTTTTAATATATAAAACCAAGTATAAGTACAAGAAAAAAAACAGGCAATTATGCCTGTTTTTTTTGTCTAAAGAATTGTTAATTTTAAATGATTAAACTAACAGTCATGTCTACAGCACCAACTCCTCAAAAAAACACTCTTACACCAAAGGTGGCTAAACCTTTAACAAAAAAAACAACTCCTAATCCCGTACCTCAAAAAACAATTGTTACAGAACAAGGGATATCTCAAGATGTGATTGATCAATTAAGTAGAGATGTAAACATTATGCTGTCTTTTGCGGCAAAAAATGGAATTACCATCAATACAGAAGTAAATCCTT
>TARA_R110000787_G_scaffold1852_1_pt1 | contig 12302 bp, 8 predicted proteins | sample TARA_R110000787 | Tara Oceans TARA_R110000787 (sample SAMEA4397920) | marine metagenome | biome: Polar Biome; feature: [DCM] deep chlorophyll maximum layer (ENVO:01000326); material: water (ENVO:00002006), including particulate matter (ENVO:01000060) such as... | depth 35 m
ATGCCCAATTTGAGTATCTTGTTTTCCTTCCATTGATGTTAGAGAAGCTTCTAAAGTATCTAATTTAGTATTAGTTTGTGTTTGAAGACCTTCTAATCCATCGACAGCAACTGTAATTGCTGCGGCTGTTATTTCGATTTCATTTACACTACATTCCAATCTACCAGAAGCATCTAATTTAAGGCGTTTAAAACCATTTCCAGCGGCATTTTCAGCGAGGATAATTGTTCCTTGAATATCAGACATTTATATATTAATCATATATTATTTTTTTGACTTTTTTTTCTTTTCTGATTTATCTGTTTTGGCTGATTTAGCTGATTCTTCGGTTGTAGGTTGTGGAGGTTCAATTGGCACATCTATCCTTAAAATAACAGAACTATTTTCATTTAGATTAGGATTTGTTAAGTCGGGATTTAATATTTTAACACGAATATTATTTATATTAGTATTTTGATTAAGGACTTGGACAATATCGCTTTGAGCCAATGGAATAAAATCTTGTGATGATAAACTGGTTTTAGCAACAACACCGAGTAAACCGAGTGGGTCACCTTTACTCACAATATCTTTATAGGTTGGAACTAAATCACTTGTAATTAAGTAATAACCAAATTTACTCAAAGTCGGTAAATCTTCGGCTGCCAGTGGAGTCGGTTTTGCCACTACATTAACCATTGAAGTAAAACTATGTATTGAGCCTTGATATGATTTTTGATTTGACCCAGCCATCGGCATCTGAGCGGCATTGCCAGACTGGCCTCCAGAAGCCGTTACCCAATCACGGGTTAATTCAGTTCGTGGTGTGTTAATATCAAAATTATTATAAACTTGTGGTGCTGTTAGACTACCACCACCATAAAATACACTTGCTTTGTAATCAGCTGGATTTGCTATTGTAGAAATTGAAGGTATTGTTGAAGTATCTAACACTGTATCACTTGTTATTCCTCGGAGTTTATAAAAAGTAGGATTAGCATATTGAACTATATTTTCAAAGTAATTTTCATCGTTAAATTGTTCATATGAAAAACCGAGTTTTCCCCAAAGAGTTTTTGTTTTCCATATTTTTTTTGCTTGGGTTTTATTTGTAAAAAATTCTTCATAACTTGCGTGTTTATTATAAATAGTATCAGTAATTACACTTGGTCTATCACCATATTTTAATGCTGTTGCTTGAGAGAAATTATAAACTATCACTCCACCAGTGCGACTTTTCGGTTTTTGAAAACTTGAAATTATAGCCTTCTGTTCAGCAGTTGTCCCCGTTTCTTGACCAACCACAAAAAAATTAACATTTTTATCGGAAAACCCATCCTTAAATACTTGTTTTCCACCATTCCAAGTTGGCGGAAATTTAACTCTTACTGAGTAAAATGCGTCGCTTGACTGCTGAGGCCCAGGAATAGTTCCATTAGCAATAGCTGGGATTATTTCAATGATTTCAACAAAATACAAAACACCGCTAATGTTTTCTGCTACGGGTAATTTGTCGTCAGAGTGTGGGTGTGGCTCAACAGCATTTGGAGCGAGTTTAGCACCAATTGTCATATAACTCATAGTCGCACTCTGAGCAGTGCTTTCAGAAAATCTAATATTCGATAAAATATTTGTATTTTCAACTATAGTTCCTCTCATCTGTGTTGTTTCTTGAACCGTCCCAATAGCATCTCGACCATTAGCACCCCAGATTTTTTGGAAAGTTGAATAGGGTTGAGCATCACATATTTCAGCACATCTTTTTAATCCAACACCGACTTCTCCTTTATTTGGAATGGGGCTTCCAGTTATATCATTAGATGGTATTCTCCAACTTGCGTGGAGATTATTTAGTGCGAAAGAAGAAGTATCGGTGTCAAATTGAAGATTTGCTTCGGGTGCTCCAATTGTCATACACTCAATATCTCTGCCTATTGTATAATCACAATTTGATTTAGAATTTACATTACCATTAAATAAAGCAATAACGCCACTTTCAGCGTCGCAATTAGTTATATCTGTCATTTGAGTTCCATCAATACCAAATGCTAATGGAATGCTTGATAATGTAAGTCCAGCATAAATTGGTGGGTTGGCAAGTAAGTTGCTTGTCGGGACAACGCCTTGAATATTATCGTCCATCATATAAGCGACATATCCAGTTCCAGCAAGTTTATTAGTAAAATTAACTCGGGTTTTATAATTGAGATTTTTGTTGGCAGTCCGCAAAATAGCATAATCTAATGCTGAAATAAATGTATGGTCTGGAATAACATCACCTAATACCGCATTTTGGTCTGGGTGTATCTCTACTTGGTGAACCGAGTCTGGAGCGTCTCTGTATCTAATCGGTTTTATTTTAGTTGTAAATCCTTGAGTTCCTTGATTAATCATACCATCGAAGTTTGAATTAAGAATTGCTGAATCATATGGTTTTTGTGGAACTTTGGAGGAAGGACTGGCTAATCCGCTCAATTGATTATTAATTAATGACACCACTTGTTGAATACCATAAGTCCCCTTTGGAACTGTTATCTGTGCTGATAAAGGTCTTGGACTACAATAGTAATCAGTATCTTCAGTGAGAAATATTTGAACATTATTTTTAACATCAGCACCTAAGTCTACTATCTCCCCAGCCAAGTTTTCAAGTTGAAAACCAAGTTGAGAGAAAGTAGCACCACCCTTAATTCTACACCCCATCGGAATATCTTTATTCCCATTTTTATCATAAACTCTCATTCCGACTTTGGCAACTTTACCAGCTGGATATTGACCTACGCCAACTTGTCCATCTAAAAAAGCATCAGAATTTAATATATCTACATTAAAAATACCTTCTGGAGCACTTCCAGCCCCCGATGCTGCTGGATAAGCATTGGTAAAGTTCCCCACTCCAGTTACATTGTTTATCGCACCATCAATAACCAATGTGTTAAATATAGTTGGAACACCAGCGGGGTTTGTTTCACTTCGTCTCTTTGTTATCATTCCGCCAATATTTCTAAGTTGTCCACCATTTAAAATCACGTCCCAATTTGTTATAGTAAATTCGGTTGAGCCATTCGTAACTCGCATATCAGCTCCATCAGTTGTTGAGCCTATACTGCGTGGCTTAGTTATTGAACCCGAAAGTTCAAATTCGGTTACATCGTCTGGGGTGGGTGGGTCTGATAAAATTAATGGAACTCCACAACCACCGAATTTATGAGCGTCTAAATGTTGATATGTTCCTTCGGTGACATTACCATTAATACCCCAGAGTCCTCTTCTACCTAATCCCCGACCACCATTGACTACGGCGGCAGCCCCAGAGGCAGCATTATTAAGTAAGTTTAAAAAAGGTGAAGGTTGTGAATTCAATGCGTTTTTTTCACCTCGTTTAGTTTCAATTGGTTCAGAGGGGGTAGGAATAATGTGTTCCATCTCGGAAATATAACCATAATAATATATAGTTTCGGAAATATCTTCTTCAAATTCTATCGATTGTCCAGTAATTCCTTTCTGATTAATAAATGCTTGATGAACTGATATTTGAGAACCCGAAGGAGCAACAATTGTATCTCGAAGAGCAAAATCCCATATATTAGTTTGTTCTGATTCGTTATCTTGAGCAGAAAATCTATTAATATCTAAATAATAAGATTTAGTTGGGCCACTCATATATATATATAATATATATATTAAAAATTGATTTGACGAATAGCCTATTTTCGTTAGCATAAGATGATGAAAATTTATAAATTGACCAGCCCAAATACCGACTTGGTTTATGTCGGTAAAACAGAAAGAGAATTAAATGTCAGATATAATGAACATATTAGAGATTATAGAAATAGAGTTGGTATGTGTAGTTCCTATAAGATAATTGAATGTGAGGAAGTTTCAATTGAATTGATTGAAGAAACTGAAACTGAAGATAGAGAAAAATATTGGATTGCTGAGTTAAATAGTTGTAATGATAGAACATATGATTTCGATAAGAAGGGTTATCAAGAGTCATATTACAAACAAAATCAAGAAAAATTCCGTCTGGCAGCCAGAGAATATACTGCTAAAAACAGAGATAAAATTAATTCCCGACTTCGGGAAAAAAGAAATAAAAATAAAGATGAACTAAATAGAATTCGCAGAGAAAAATATGCTGCTAAAAAGTCGGTAATTAAGAACTAACCATTATACTTGTGCCTTTTGGAAGTTTCTTTACCACAACAACTCGGGAATGTGTGATGTAGTAATCTATATCCATCTCACCTCGGTAATCTGGAGATTTACCAAGAGCATTAGCAGCAGCATCTGTTCCATTACCAGAACCATTGATTCTCGGTTTTCGTTTGTATTTCCAGATTAATGGAGACCCACTCATAATGGTAGTCCCGCCACCTACAATCTGTGGATTACCATTTGATAAATCAGCACCGAGTGGTTTATACTGAGCCATTAAACCATCTTCCATAGGAGCTAATCGTTGTCTTTCAGCATTCGGGTCATTAAAATACATAGGTCTTGGAAGAACTAAATCTTCACCCATAACAAGACTCATTTGATTATACTGACTTGCGTTGTTGAAAATAAAGTTTGGATATAAATCTAATCCATTTACTTCGAGATTATATTCTTCTTCATCTACACCGTGAATTGCTTGGTGCTGTAATATTTTTCGAGCAAGACCCATAGAGTTTGGATTAGTAAAAGTCATATTTTCAGTTGTTGCTGCTTCGCAATTACCCGAAATAACAAGGGTTCGTCCAGCCACATCAACACTTGTTACATATTTAGGAGTTCCAGCAGTCGAGATAGAAGCAGAAACTGCTAAAGCACCAATTGAGATATTTTCACAATTTATATCGGTAATAGCACCAGACCCAGTTCCAGCAGCAGTAGCAGACCGAGTAACTGTTGAACCTTCTCGTTTTTTATAATCAACAAATCGTTTAGCCATAACTACATTATGAACTTCCTTACCAGTTTGACCTAATCTATGTTCGACTTCTTGGATTTCTTTTGAATTACCGACTGCTGATATTTTTTTCTTAACAACAGCAATCTCTGGAAATTCAAATCTATATCCGCCTTGTTTAGTAGTTTGCTCCAAAAAGTTATTAATTACCGAAGAAGGTGGCAACATATAATCAACCACAAGTTGAACTTCATTAAAACCTATATCGGTAGTAGCAGCAGAATATGGCGACCGAGTATCAGCACCAGTAGATGGTTTGTATGGAACTGGAACACCAGCGACTGTTGTTGGAAGATTAACAAGACTATAAGCATATTTATCACTGAAGTTCATTTCAAATTCTAACTGAATATTGTAGTCAGTAAATAAGAAGAGCGGAAGACTTCGACCTTTGAGGCAAGGGAAAATCATACTGAGCGGAATACCGAATTTTTCATTAAGAGAAACAGTAGAGTTTACAGCAAGAGAATTAACACTGGCATTATTTCCGTCGGACACTCTTCCAAAATTAATTCCAGAATCATTTTCAACCATAACAATTTGACCACGACCAGTCGCAGCAGTTCCAGAACCTCGATTAACATTAGAGTTCTCAAGAACTTTGAGTTCTAATGAATTACCGAGATAATGACCTAAAACATTTCTTCTCTGTAATACCGACTTATTAAGATTTAACATAGCAGCAATTCTATCTACATCTTGGGCATTCTGGACTTCATAATCACCGATTCTGAGGTGAGCATTTTTAATACAACCCAGAGCACCAGACCAAAGATTAACTCGGAATTTATCTTGATTACCAGCAGTAAGATTTTTCAATTTAAATGTCAACATAGAAGTTCCCTCGAGAAAACCGACATTTCTAATAGTAAATTTAAAGACTTTAGATGTATCAGTTGTAGAATTATTAGTTTCAACTGTTTCGGTTCTAATTTCCGACTGTTGTGGCACTTCTTTCAATCCATAATCAAGTAATTCAGCAATAGACATTTTATATATTATTAATATATTTTAATTTAAACTTTTTTCTTTTTTTCTTGAAAAACATTTGGGTTTTTCTTTTTGATTTTTTTATACGGCGTTGCTTTTTGTTTTTTCACTATATCAAATTCTTTTTTTGGCGGTGGCTTAATTTTGTGGTCGGCTTGAACTTTTCCATCAAATATCTTTTGTGAGTTGTGTTTTTTATTTTTATACTGTATGTCGGGATAAATTGAATTCCACGCTTTTAATTCAATGGGGTCAAATCTCTTAATTTTCATTTGTTCGGCTAATGAATTCTGTTTTCTTGGGGCACGTTGATTAATATGTTTTGTTGAATTTAAATTGTTCATTACTATCTATATAGATTTTTCTATTGTAAAATTAATGACACTACCACTCAATCCCTCCGAAATCTCATTGGTTTCAATATCTCTAATTTCAACATCAATACTATTAAGAACTTGTTTATTATTATTTAAATCAAGTTTCTTAACTATGGAAGGTTGGAAAGTCCCAACAACAACATCTCCGTTTCCAGTATTAATAACTTTGGAATCAGAATACGGAGTTGGAACATCAGCTAAAATAGGTTGAGAATAACCCGCCGACTGAATATTAGCACCAGCACTCATTGCTTTACTCTGTATATTTTTATATGCCGATATTGATAGATTTTTTAAAAAGATTGAATATGATTCGTCTGTATGTGTGGCATCATCTTCCTTTACAACACTTTCTACCTCGTTTTCTGGTCTATTTGGATTGAATGATGGACTTGTAGACACTCCAACATATTTTGCTAACTCTGTTGACATTTTTAATTGATAGTTTTGAACAAAAGTAATAGGCGAAGCATTAGATGCTGCCCCACTAAGAGGACTATTAGCACCGATTTTTTCGAATCCAGTCATTTTAATATTTTCAAATCCTTCACCGACTTTTTGAGCTGAAGTAATAATGTTGAATGGAATTTGACTGTTTACTTTCTGTGCTTTTTGAGCAGCAGTTCCAGTGGTAAAGTCGGTAAGTCCATTTTGTCTAAAGAATTCATAATCTAACCATTTTGTAGAATTTTTAGTATCATAAATAAGATTCTCACCAGATGCTATATGCGAGTTAGTAAAATTGAATATACGGAAACCTAATTTATCTCTTTTATTGGCATTGAATCCATCAGCCCAATAAGTCTGGATTGCTAATTGTAATTGAACATTGTATCCCGTAACTCCACTGATTAAATTATCAATACTACAAGAATACATAAGTTCCATTCTATTAAGTTCATCTGATGGTTTAGATGGTCTACCGCCAAGTGTTGTGAAATCAATTCCTCTCCATATATTTAATTGTCTCAGATTATCTCCAGTGATTTCAACACCCATAAATGCTTGAGGAATTGCTGTTAAAAGTGATGCTGCTCCAGCGGAGTTTTGAATTGCGTCAGTGACACTCGGTTGATAAAGAATAGGATTGAGTAATGTTCTACCAGATTTTGAAGTCTGTGTTCCAGATGTTCCTTGAGTAAATTTATTATGAGTTCCAGCATTATCATAATCAGTCCAATCACCAGCACCAGTTTTAACAGCATCTGCTATTTCGTGTGAACTTAAACCTAAAAATACCTTACCCACTTGTTCACCTACCGTCTTTTTTGCTTTGAAAGTAATTAAATTATGATTAGAAGAAAGGGCAAGATTAGATTGATATGAAAAATCATACGTTTCTTTTGACATAGCAAAACAATCATAATATATACCAGCACCAAAATCGGCTGATGTTTTAACAAGGGAATCTCCATCAAAAGCCATTCCTATATTGTGTTCCGCTGATAAAGTAATGGCTTTTGATGCTCCAGAGTTTTCTTCATTGTAATCTTTATAAAAACCGATGGAGAGTTCAGAAGTTTTTTCTTGGTCAAATATTGAATTATAGAGAAACATTTGTTTTGGAAGTCCACCAACAACTCTAATACCATAGTCATCATCAATTTCTGGGTCGCCACCTAATCGATTAGCAATAACGGTTGTTAATTCTTCTGGGCTATAACCAGTTTTATTTGTTAATGGATTGATAGATGGGATTGTAATTGTATTAACAGTCATTACCGAGTTAGATGTAGTTGTATCATTAGGAATAACAGTCGGTAATACATCTCCTAAAACGACTTCTATAGTTTGGTCTGTAGTAAAATATATGGAAGAATTTCTTTTAAATTTTGCGAAATTCAAATATACCTTTGAATTTGGGTGGATAACTATTGGTTCTCTAAATCTAACTGAATAAGTATGTCCATTTCCAACTGGCGATACTAAATTAATTGAAGTCATTATATAAATAACTTAGAAAAAAAGTAAGAATAAATTTTAAAAATTTAAGTGTAATCGTAAATGTTCCCAACCTTCTGCGACATTATCGTTTAACCAATATTTTCGTTTTGTTTTTATGGGGTCAATTCTTAAAAATCCATCACTGAATTTTTTTTTTCGGGACTTAACTTGAATTCGGATACCTTGTTCGGCAAGTTGTAGTTTCATTAAGAGTTTTTTAGCGGGGTCTCGACGCATAGGTGATTTCATAATGTAATACCTTCGTCCATATAATTCTCCTAATCTCGAACCATCTTTTTTACCGATTTTATATCCATTGTTGATTTTGAATATTTTTAAGTCCATAATAATAATATATTTTATTTTTAAATATCAGTTTTATACTTGCCGAGTATTTCTAAATTATCCTTTGTGAGTCGTCCCTTCGGGCAATCTAGATAATTATAATGTTTATCTCTGAGTGCTTCTTCAAGCGTAGCAGAGCATTCTGGGTGGAGAATGTCGTCTATTATTTCGTCTAAGTCGGTATTATAAGCACATTTTGAATTACAACAAATAGATAATTTACACTTTATTTTATCTATAATTTTATGTAACCACATAATTATAACAAAGAAAATAAATCTTTATTACATAGTTTTAACCAAAGTCTGAAGGTTGAGACCAGCATTGTATTTAACAAAAGTCTGAACCAATTCACTTTTGTTTCGTCTGTCAACTGGAAGAAGTGTTGAACCAGCATTGACTCCCGAATGAACGGTATTTGAGTAATCCCGATTAATATAACTCATAGAATTACCGAGTCCATAAGTATAATCAACTCCAAGACCGAGTAGTTCTGGATACAACTGATTACCGACACCATTTGCTGCTGCTACAGAAGTTCCTTCAACCACCGCATTACCAGCAGTATAAATACCGTTAGTTCTATCTCGGTAATCAAATTCTAAATTGTTGGCTGTTCTTCGCATATTGGCTGAACTTCGTTTTGCTTCCATTCCACCAAGCAATGCTCTTTCAAAATGTTTTCGGAGTTCAATATCACCCATAATATTTTCACGCTTAAGATATTGTGAAGGGTCAATAGAACCAGTGCCAGATTCAACTAAGGATTCGAAGTTAGGCTGGACTTTTAATGGAAATGTAAATGGAAATCTAAGATTGTCTTTTTTATGCTCTATCTGTTTCATTCCCACTGGAAGTCGGAAATTTGCTTGTTGATAAGAAAGATTGTTGGTTTGGTCTTTATCCAGATATAAATTACACATTGCTTTTACCGACTGAAGCTGTGGAGTATAAGAAATATTATCTTGGTCTGCGTGAATATCATTCAGTAAGTTAAGTTGGGAATTGAGTGGAATCTGGGCTTGATAAGCCTTAAGTTCTTGTGGAGTTGGCACAATATATCGACCCTCTAATTTAAGATTTCGAAGACAATACATAGAATTTGATAAATCAAATGCTGCGGCAGCACCTTTATCTCTAAATCTCTGGAATAGCACTGAACTATCTGGTGCTAAATGAAGTGTGAGCATAAGCCCATTTGTATATGCTTGACCTAAATGAATGTTGCCAGACTGAAACAAATCAATATCTAATTTAATTGAGAATGGAACACCAAGTTCTCGATTGTTATTCGTTTTCAAATCTTGAGCAGTTTTATCAGCAATAATATTCATTCTTCGATTAATTTCGTTTGCGTGATGTCCTTGAGCAAGAGTTCGGTTTGCGGCAACACCCCATAAGTAATCTTCATCATTGTTGGTATAGGCTTGTCGAAGACTCGAATAGGCTGGATAATTATGAATATTAATTATCTCGGTATTTGTCTTTTTTGTCTGAACTACTACCTTATCTATAACATTGTGAACTCCACCGTGATTCGGTATATTACAAGCAGTTTCTTTTGAGATAGAAGCACCATTATCATTTTCTAAATCAGCATAAGTCGGGTTTCTAAAACCTTCATCGGTATCTTGTTGTTTTATTAAAAATTGTCCAGAAAGAACAAGTGTTCTTGTTTCTAATAGTTTTTCAACTGCTGGGAATGAGAACTTAATTATTGGATTAGATTCTTTGAATGAGAAACCACCAGCAACACCATTAGTCCCCGAACTTTGAAGCGGATTGTCATTGAGTGGCGAAATACTAAAATAATTCTTTTCAATAGGCATTTTATATATTAATAAAATATTTTAATTACAAATAACTTTTACTTTTTAGAAAAAAGTATTCAAAAATAAAAATTAAAACAATTGATTTTGATAAACTTTTTTTAAAAGTTAAAAGTATTTTATAAGATTAATTGGAGATTATCTTTATTAACCATTATTGTTTTTACTGAAAATACGAAATTTATAACTCTCATATTACCGACTTTACCAGCTCCATCAGCGTTGGCAGCACTTCGGTCTTGACTGAATGTAAGTCTAATCTGAGGTTCAGCGTCTTTAAGATTGTAGACAAATTGTTCTCCTCGTGCGAGTTCTCTGGCGTGTAAGTAAGTATTTGTGTAATCACAGATATTACCAGCTCGGCATTCACCAAGTCTTTTAACATCTTTACCAATAGTTTTGAATGCTTTGACAAGTTCATTCATATTAACAACTTTGTCGGCTTTAGCTTGTGGATTATATGCTTTGAGTGGATAAAGTTTGTTATTAATAAAATACTGAACTGAATCTAAATAACTTCGGTGTGGTGGTTGTCCATTGTAATAATTCTGTGAGTGTTGGTCACTTTCATTTTCTACAGAGATGTAGTGTGTGAAAATACTTTTAGCAGCAGAAGCAACTGAAGTAATATCGGTTTGATGTGAAAGACTACTGACTGGAATATTATCAAGGAAACAATCCCAAGAGACGTAATCAAACTGACTTTCCTTAATCATTCCTTTCATCATATTTTGTGGGGGAATTACTTGTAAAACCTTGAGTTCCAAGTTCTTTAATTTATAGGTTGATTGAGTTGATGGATTAGTAAAGAATATTCTACAATTGTTAGTAGTCGCACCAGCAGCAGTTAAACCCGCCTCTTTAATAACTATAACAACTTTTGCTGAAGGTGTTCCGTCGGTTTGTGTGAATTGTCGGTGGACGTGGGCTACAGTGAAGTTTTGAGCATTGGCTTCCCCACCACCACCCGTATTTTGAAGAGTCATTTTAGCACCCTTAACAATACCGAGAACGGCTGGGTCGGCAATATTAGCACCAGTAATAGTTATCATTTGAAGTGTTTGAGCACCTATACCACCACCAGCGACGGCGGCTTTAACTTCGTCTACAGCAATACCAGTGTCCCAATCCTGACCCTTAACAACAGATGTCGCAGTAGCTCCACTCGCAACATAGGCTCGAGTCATAACTTTTTTATCTTCAGCAAAAGTAATTTCAACCCGAAGTCCACCAAAGAGTAGGATAGGAGTAAGTTTTTCCGAGACACCGAAATGAGAGAAGATTCCCGACTTAAGTGGAATACAGAATTTACGAGCACAGAATTTTTTAGCACACATTTCAGTATCTACATCGAGCACTTGGTTAGCACCACTTACTACACCACTACCCGAAGATATTTGACTGAATAATTCACTTCCTAAATCTAAAGTGCTTCGTGCGTCGCCAGTATATCCACGCTCAATCAAAGTATTTAATTTAGTGTCTGGGGCTTGAGAACAAGTAAAAGCCCGACATTCTGGGTCAGTTCCATTCTTAAGTTGTGAGTGAGCATTATCTTCCTCCATATATTGGTTTTCAATAGAACTCCACAAATTGTAGTTTGTAAGTGATTCGAGTAATTGACCATTAGCAAGAGAAAATATATCCATTCTATCAATAACCGAAGATGCTCCAGCAGTTGTTGGAAATAAATTTACCCGACTTTCTGGACAAGTATTTAAAATATCAAATGAAAGATATGAATCTCTTCCCTTAACAAATCCAATATCTGGGTGAATTGTGAAAATTGCTTTTTGTTCACTTGTAAATTCAGTTCCATTATCGGCGACGAGAGCTATAAATTTTGAGTTTTCGGCAACAGACATTTTATATATTATT
>TARA_R110000787_G_scaffold20580_18_pt1 | contig 12300 bp, 8 predicted proteins | sample TARA_R110000787 | Tara Oceans TARA_R110000787 (sample SAMEA4397920) | marine metagenome | biome: Polar Biome; feature: [DCM] deep chlorophyll maximum layer (ENVO:01000326); material: water (ENVO:00002006), including particulate matter (ENVO:01000060) such as... | depth 35 m
CGCTACGGCACCCGCGCGCTTTTGGTGGAACGCAACAGCACCACTGTCCAGGAACCACGGGCGGTATCGATCGACGATGAATCGCTGCGCACGATGCAGGCGGCAGGCACGATCGATGCGGTGCTGCCCGGCATTGTCGCTGGCTATGGCTCGGAATATTATACGCCCGCAGGCCGCCTTTTCCTGAAGGTCGAACCGCGCGAGGAGCCTTATGGCTATCCCCGCCGCAACGCTTTTCGCCAGCCGCTCTTCGAAGCGCAATTGCGCCAGCCGCTCGATGGCTCTGCCTGCGTCGACACGCTGTTCGGCTGGGCGATGCGCAGATTCGACCAGGATGCGACGGGCGTAGTCGTCACGCTGGAAGATGCCACCGGAGCCGAGCGGATCGTCCGTTGCGACTATTTGGTCGGTGCCGATGGCGCGCGCAGTCCCGTGCGCGGGGCGCTGGGGCTGACGCTGGATGGCGAGACGTTCGAGGAAAAATGGCTGATTGTCGATCTGGAAGATTCGCCGATTGCCAGCAAGGAGACGATCGTCTTTTGCGATACGCGACGGCCCTGCATCGCGCTGCCCGGACCCAATCTGACGCGCCGTTTCGAATTCAAGTTGCTGCCCGGCGAGAACCCGGAAGCCATGGTCGACCAGGCGACGGTGCAAGCCCTGCTGGCGTCGCATGGTGCCCATCCCGACAGCCGGATCTGTCGCAAGACCGTCTACACCTTTCACGCGCGCCTCGCCCCGACCTGGTCGAACGGGCGGGTCTTCCTGGCCGGGGATGCCTGCCATCTCACCCCGCCCTTCGCCGGGCAGGGGATGAATAGCGGCATCCGCGACGCTCATAATCTGGCGTGGAAACTCGCCTGGGTCAGCGCCGGCCGCGCGCCCGCACGGCTGCTCGACAGCTATGAAAGCGAGCGGCGCGCCCATGTTGGCGAGATGATCCAGCTGGCGCTGCGCATGGGGCGGATCATGGGGCCGCGCAACCGCACGGTTGGTTACGCAACGCAGACGGCCTTTCGGGTCATGGGCCTGTGGCCCACCTGCCGCGATTATTTCGCACAGATGAAATATAAGCCAAAGCCCCGGTTCGAAGCGGGTTTCATCCTGCCCGATCACCTGGGTGCTCGTCGCACGATGGTCGGGCGATTATTGCCGCAACCCCGGATAGTGCGACAGGATGGCTGCCAGGTGCTGCTGGACGAGGCCTTGGGCGAAGGCTTCGCGCTGATCTTTTTCAGCGATGCGATGGCATCGACCTTCGATACGGAGCGATGGGCCGTGCTGGCCGGCCTCCAGCCCAAAATCCTGATCGTCAAAACGGAAGGGGTGGCCGACCATCCGTCCATCCACATGGAAACCGTGATCGATAGTGATGCGGTCATCCTCAAGGCGGCAGGCGGCCAGAAAGACCGCATCCTCCTGATCCGGCCTGATCGCTATGTCCTCACCACGTTCCTCTCGGCCGAAGCGGATGAGAGGATAGGACAGCTTTCGTTACTGATGACAGCGGACAAGGTCGCCATAGCGGCATAGCGCGGGGCATTGCGGGGCTGCCAGCCGACGTATCGCATATGCAGTCCCGCCTTAATCCCCATCGCGAAAGGCGTTAGCCGGTCCCCGCATTCAGCCCGGTCATGCGCTTGCACCCGCAACAAAAAAGCGGAATGAACCGCCTAAGTGGGTTGCGAATGATAGTGGTTCGCATTAGTAGATCGCCGACAGGGTGAATCTACGCCCGCTATTGCCATAAAAGGGATTTTATGAAGGCTGCAAAGCTCGCGCTGTGCCTCTGCACGGCCATGACCGCCACGCCCTCCTTCGCGCAGGCGCCCGACGCCGCCGACGCTGTGGACCAGTCCAGCATTGTGGTCACCGCCGTTGCGGGCCAGTCGAGCGGGGCGGGTACGAAGACCGACGTCCCCCTCATCGAAACGCCGCAGCCGATCAGCATCATCAACGCCGAAATCTATCAGGCGCAGGGTGCGATCTCAATTGCCGACACGCTGCGCTATGTGTCGGGCGTGGTCGCCAACCCTTATGGCGCGGACGGTCGCGAGGATGGGGCCTTCATTCGCGGCATTGCCCCGCTCCAGTTCCGCGATGGCATGCGCGACCTGTTCAGCTATTTCGCCAATATCCGGTCCGACCCCTATAATTTCTCGCAAGTCGAAGTCGTGCGCGGCCCGGCCTCCGTGCTGTTCGGGTCAGGCTCGATCGGCGGCCTCATCAACACCGTGTCGAAGCGGCCCGATTATGACACGCATGGCGAAATGTCGGTGCGTTACGGCTCGTTCGATCGCAAGGAGATATTGGGCGACGTCACGGGGTCGCTGACTGACGGCGTCGCCGCGCGGCTCGTCGCGCGGGTCCGGGACGCCGATACGCAGGTTGATCATGTCGCTGACGACCGCGTGATGCTGGCCCCGTCGCTGCGCTTCAAACTGGGTGAACAGACCGAACTGACGCTGTTGGGTCTATATCAGGAAGATGATGGCGGTTCGATCTCGCAATTTCTGCCGATCGTGGGCACGCTTGCGCCCAATCCCAATGGCCAACTGCCCAACAATACCTTCATCGGCAAGCCCGGCTGGGATCGCTATGACGGCCGCACTCTGCAGGGCACGGCCCTGCTGGAACATCGCTTCAACGACCATGTCCGCCTGAACCTCAAGGCGCGGGTGATCGATACCGATGTCACCTATTTCACCCATTATCCCAACAGCTACAGCAATCCGGCCAATCCCTATCTCGATCCCGCGCAACGGGTGATCGGTCTCTATGCCGATGGCAGCTACGCCAACACCAATGTCTTTTCGACCGACAATAATGTGCGGATCGACTTCAACACCGGCGATGCGATCGAACATATCCTGCTGGCGGGCGTCGACTATAGCTGGAACCGGGTGCGCAAACTGGGTGGCGCAGCATTCGAAACGATCGACATTTACGATATCGATTATGCGTCCTTGTCCGACTATGGCGGCGGCATTCCGCAGCCGGGCGATGCTGGCTATCTCTATGGCACCAACAGCAATGTGACGCAGGCACAACTGGGCTTCTACGTGCAGGATCAGATCCGCTTGTGGGACCGCGTCTCGATCGTGCTGGGCGGACGGCGCGACCATGTCGACACCAAGAGCCTTGATCCAGCGACCAACAGCCGGACCAAGGAAACGGCCAAGGCCACCTCCTTCCGCGCAGGCATCATCGCTGAAGTCGTAACGGGCGTCTCACCCTTTTTCAGCTACACCGAATCCTTCAATCCCATTTCCGGCGGGGCCATTGACGGCACGCCGTGGAAGCCCGAACGCGGCCGCCAATATGAAGCCGGCGTCAAACTCCACCCCGACGACCGCACGCTGCTGACCGCGACCGCCTATCATATCCGGCAGAGCAACCGGGTCATCAACCTGACTCCCACCGTTTCAGTCCAGGCGGGCAAGGCAACATCGAAGGGGTTCGAGTTCGAAGGCCGCCGCACGCTGCCCGGCGATTATGAGATCATCGCCAATTTCAGCTATAATAAGGCCTATCTGAACGAAAATGAGGATCAGCGGCAACTGGACAATGTGCCCAAATATGGCGCGTCCGCCTGGGCCACCAAGACGTTCCGCATGGACGAAGACAAGTCGCTGCGGCTCGGCACCGGCGTGCGCTATGTCGGCGAAAACTGGTCCGGCGGTGCCGTGCGCACCCCGTCCTATACGCTGGTCGATGCGATGGCGGAGGTGAACTGGCGGCAATGGCGCATGTCGATCAATGCGACCAACCTGTTCAACAAGAAACATTATGCCGCCTGCCTGTCGCGCGGTGACTGCTTCATCGGGGCGGACCGCAACGTGTTCGGCACGCTGACCTACGCCTTCTGATGGCCTGGGTCTGGGCAGGATCGGCGATGACGGGGGCGGCGGTGCTGCTGCTGCGTCACGCCTGGGGTTTGCGCGTGCGTTCCGTGCCGCTGCTGGGCGCTGCCTGGGCGTTGCTGATCCTCGGCCTGGTTGCAGGCGGGATCGGCCATGGTGCGTGGGGCGTGGCGGTGGCGTCGTTGCCGATGATGCTCTGCGCCTTCGGCTGCCTCGCCGTCGCTGGCTGGACCGCCCCCCGCGATAAGGTGCGCGCGTCCCAGCGCCGCGCCCATATGCTGCCGGACGCAGGCGAACCGTCTTATATCGGTCGCCGCCTGCTGACCTTCCTGATCACCGTGCCGCTTGCCTTGGCCGCATCGCTCGCCTTAGCCTTGGCGATCCGCTTGTGGATGTCCGCCAATGGGGGCGGGGAGGCCAATGCCAATGTCACCACCCTCTTTCTGACGCCCTTATTATGGTCGGTCCTGATCGTCCTGCTGCTGCTGGCCAGGCGGCGGCGCACCCAATGGCTGATGCTGGGCATGCCGCTTCTGGTCGGCGGACTGCCTATCTTGTGGGGAACAATGTTATGAGCAGCGGCGAAAGCGTCGGCACCAAAGGTTTCGACAAGGCGACCGTCCGCGATGCGCTGTCGGCCCATGCCGCCATTGGCCTGTTGGCGGGGGCCTTCCTCTATCTCATCTGCCTGACCGGTACGATCGTCGTCTTCTTTGCCGAATGGCAGCGGATCGAGCAGCCCGCCGCGCCCGAAATGCGCGCGATCGCGCCTCAGTCGGTGCAACGCGCGGTGGAAACCGTGCTGGCCAGCGAGAAAGGCAAGCCGCTCACCACGCATCTCTACGTCCATCTGCCGACCCAAGACCTGCCCCGCACCACGATCACCACCGATCATCAGGCGGTCCATGTCGCCTCCGATGGCACCATCGCCATGCCGGAGGAAAATGCCTGGTCCGAATATCTGCTGTCGCTCCATTATACGCTGCATCTGCCATCGACGCTGGGCATGATCCTCGTCGGTATATTCGGCGTCATGATCGTGGCGCTGGCGATAACCGGCGTGGTCGCGCATCCGCGTATCTTCCGCGATGCCTTCCGCCTGCGCGCGCGCAGTAACGGCGGGGTGGGGCTGGCCGACTGGCACAACCGGCTGGGCGTCTGGACGCTGCCCTTCACGATCATGATCGCGCTTACCGGCGCGATGATCGGGCTGGCGGTCGTCACCGGCTATGGCCTGGCGGGCAGTTTCTACAAGGGCGATCTGGAAGCCGTTTACGCCCCGATCTTCGGCAGCGAGGCTGCAGCGGACAAAGCGCCCGCACCCGTCCCGGATATGGCGGCCCCCATGCGCTATATGCAGGCCCATCATCCCGATGTGCATCCAAGCTACCTCATCCTGCATGACCCACTGACCGCCGGTCAGCATGTGCAGGTCGTCGGCCTCCACCCCCAACGGCTCATCTTCGGCGAATATTATATGTTCGACGCGAAGGGCGGCTATCATGGCAAGGCAGGCCTGTCCGACGGCGCACTGGGCCAGCAGGCGGCGGCATCGGCCTATAATCTCCACTTCGGCAATTATGGCGGCCTGCCGGTCAAGATCGCCTATGCCCTGTTCGGCCTGGCGTTGTGCGCGATGACGGCGACGGGCACTTCCATCTGGCTCGCCAAGCGGCGGCGGCGCGGGCTCGACCATCCGCGCCTGACCCGCGCCTGGGACGGCATCGTCTGGGGCAGCCCGGCCGCGCTGATGCTGACCTTCGTCCTGCGTCAATGGGTCGGCAATGGCGCGCCGCTGGTGGCGGCTTTCTGGGGGCTGCTCGTCACGATATTGGTCGTCAGCTTGTTCGTGACCGACGGCCACCGCTTCCGGCGCGGCCTTCAAATCCTGTTGGTTGTCGCCATCCTCACAGGCTGCGTGGGATTCATTCTGCTGTAAAATCCGCGCGCCAAAGCGGCGCGGCCAGGCTCTCGCGCAGCGCCTGCAAGAAGGCATTGGTCCGCCCGCTGCGCCCCTGCCGGGCGTGCAGCAGCGCCACCACATCGGCAGCGGGAGGGGACCAGCGCGGCAGTATTGCCTGCAACCGCCCCGCCGCCAGATCCTGCGCGACATCCCATTCGCTCCGCAAGATGATGCCCAGCCCCGCCAGCGCCCAATCGCGGATGATCTCACCATCATTGCTCGCCATGACCGGCTTGATCCGCACTGTTACCTTGCCCTGCTTGGGATGGGCAAAGCGCCAGAGCGTGACATCCTCGTCATTCTCGCGCAGCGCGAGGCAGTGATGCGCCGTCAGATCCTGCGGGGTCCGGATCGAGGGGTGCCGGGCAAGATAGTCGGGCGCGGCGCACAGGATGCGGCTGTTGGGGGCAAGCGTCGTGACCAGCCGGTCGCTTTCGGGCAAGGCCCCGATATGGACGACGATATCCCAATTGTCGGCCATTTGGCGGATCGGGCTGTCGGACAGTGCCAGCGTCACCGATATCGCCGGATGCCTTTTGGCGAAGTCGCGCACCACCGGCGCGACATGCCGCCTGCCAAAACCATAGGGTGCCGCGACGCGCAGATGCCCGCTGACCTGCCGGGTGCGGCTCGCCACCCGCTCGGACAATTGCTCGATCGCGCTGATGATGTCCGCCCCGTCCGACGCGATCAATTCCCCTTCGTCGGTCAGGCGCAAACCGCGCGATGTGCGGTCGATCAGCTTCACCCCGATCCGCTCTTCCAGCGCGCGCAGTCGTTGCGTGACCGCAGGCGGCGTGACATTCAATCTGCGCGCCGCTTCGGCCAGCGACGGCGCGCTGGCGATCATTTGGAAGAAGCGGAGGTCGTCAGTGGAAAGCATTAAGTTCCATCTTAGCTATAAATACAGAATATGTTAATTGCAGACTTCAGAAATCGGCATATTCTTCGGCCTATGGCATGTCAAAACCAATGTACGGGTCGCTGTCCGTCCTACCGAAGAAAGCCTCGCTCATGACCATCCCATCCTGCGACCGGCTCTATATCGACGGGGCTTGGGTCGATCCGATCAAACCGCGCCCGGCCATCCCGGTGATCAGCCCGGTGACTGAGCAACAGATCGGGTCGGTCGTCCAGGGCAGCGCAGCCGATATCGACGCCGCCGTCCTCGCCGCCCGTCGCGCTTTCCCTGCATTTTCTGCGACGGCCCCCTCCCACCGTGTGGCCCTGCTTCGCCGGATACTCGCGCTGATGGAAGAGCGGTTCGAGTCCTTGGCACAAGCCATCTGTCTGGAAATGGGCTCGGCGATCGGCTTTGCCCGCGCGTCGCAAGTGCCCTTCGGCATCGCCCATGTCCGCGCCGCGATCGATGTACTGGACGATTATGCCTTTATCCGGCAGCAGGGCAGCACCGCGATCCTGCGCGAAGCCATCGGCGTCTGCGGTCTCATCACGCCCTGGAACTGGCCGCTCTATCAGGTCACGGCCAAGGTCGCACCCGCCATTGCCGCGGGCTGCGCGGTCATCCTCAAACCCAGCGAATTATCGCCCTTCAGCGCGCACCTCTTCGCCCAGATCATGCATGACGCCGGGACACCGTCGGGCGTCTTCAATCTTGTCACCGGGACCGGCGCGGAAGTCGGTGCGACGCTCGCCGCCCATCCCGGCATCGACATGATCTCGATCACCGGCTCCACCCGCGCGGGCGTGCTGGTGGCGCAGGCCGCGGCCCCCACGGTCAAGCGGGTGACGCAGGAGCTGGGCGGCAAGTCGCCAAATATCCTACTGGACGATGCCGATTTCGAGCGGGTCGTGCCCTTGGGCGTGGCCTCGGCCTTCCGCAATGTCGGCCAGTCCTGCAGCGCCCCCACCCGGATGCTGGTGCCGGCCGAAAGGCTGGCGCAGATCGAAGCGCTCGCCGCTACCGCCGCTGCGGCGCTGGTCGTCGACGATCCCGCCTTGGACGGCACAGACCTTGGTCCCGTCGCCAATCGCAACCAGTTCGACAAGGTGCAGGATATGATGGGCGTTGGCATGGCCGAAGGCGCGCGGCTGGTGTGCGGCGGTCCGGGGCGGCCGGACAGTCAGGGGAAGGGGTTTTTCGTCAAGCCCACCATCTTCTCCGATGTCCGCCCCGCCATGCGGATCGCGCAGGAGGAAATCTTCGGGCCTGTCCTCTGCCTCATCCCCTATGCCGACGAAGCCGATGCGGTGCGGATCGCCAACGACACCATCTATGGCCTTGGCGCACACGTCCAGTCGCGCGACCTGGACCGCGCCCGCGCCGTCGCCGCGCAGATCCGCGCAGGACAGGTGCATATCAATCATCCGGCCTGGGACGCCATGGCCCCCTTTGGCGGCTATAAACAATCGGGCAACGGCCGCGAATATGGCGTGTTCGGCCTGGAGGAATATTTAGAGATCAAGGCGATAGTGGGCTATTTCCCATGATGAACGCTATGATGACCACAAGGAACAGACCGTGACGATAGCCCGGACCCTGGAACTACAGCAGGACGAAGCGGCAAACACGCGCCTTGCCGATCTGGAGACGCCCTGTCTCATCCTCGACGCGGACCGTATAGACCGCAATATCGCCCGCCTGCGCGAACGGCTCGCGCCGCTCGGCGTATCGCTGCGCCCGCATCTCAAGACCGCTAAGTCGATCGAGGTGGCCCACCGCGTCATGACGACGCCGCAGGGACCGGCCACGGTCTCGACCCTCAAGGAAGCGGAATTCTTCGCCGCTGCCGGTGTCCGCGACATCATCTATGCGGTGGGCATTGCGCCGTGGAAACTGGCCAAGGTCATCGCCCTGCGCAAACAGGGCGTCGACCTCGCCATCGTCCTCGACACGGTCGAACAGGCGCAGGCCGTCGCCGCTGCGTCACGCGAAGCGGGGGATGCTATTCCTGCGCTGATCGAAATCGACTGCGACGGCCATCGCTCCGGCGTGTTGCCGACCGACCGGGACCGGCTGGTCGCGATCGGGCAGGCGCTGACCCAGGGTGGCGAACTGCGCGGTGTTTTGACCCATGCTGGCGGAAGCTATGCCGCGCGCGGGGAAGAGGCGCTGCGCCGCTGCGCCGAGGAAGAACGCCTGGCCGTGGTCGACGCTGCGACCATCCTGCGCGATGCAGGCCTGCCCTGCCCGGTGGTCAGCATGGGCTCTTCCCCGACCGCGCACCACGCCCATGACCTGACCGGCGTGACCGAGGTGCGCGCGGGCGTGTTCATGTTCTTCGACCTGGTGATGGCGGGCGTCGGCATATGCCGTATCGAGGATATCGCCCTTTCCGTGCTGGCGACGGTGATCGGGCATCAACGCGACAAGGGCTGGATCCTGATCGACGCAGGCTGGATGGCGATGTCGCAGGATCGCGGCACATCCAAACAAGCGGTCAATCAGGGTTATGGCATCGTTTGTGACAGCAGCGGCACGGCCTATGATGATCTCATCCTGGCCGACGCCAATCAGGAACATGGCATCATCATGGTCCGCCCGGGCTCCGGCGCAACCTTGCCGGACCTTCAGATCGGCGACCGGGTGCGCGTGCTGCCCAACCATGCCTGCGCCACCGGCGCGCAGCATCGCCGCTATCATGTCGTTCATGGCACCGACGACCGGGTCGTGGCGGAATGGCAGCGTTTTGGAGGATGGTAATGACCAACACACCACAACCGATCCTGACCGACACCGCTCCGGCCCCCGCAGGCCATTATGCGCAGGCGATCCGATACGGCAGCACGCTTTATATTTCGGGTCAGCTGCCGATCAGGACTGACAAGGCACCCCTGCCCGACATGGCATTCGAAACGCAAGCGCGGCAGGCCATCGCCAATATGCTGGCGATCCTCAAAGCGGCGGGGGCCGAGCCGTCCGACCTGTGCCGGGTCACCGCCTATATCGTCGGCGTCGACAACTGGCCGCGCTTCAACAAGGTCTATGCCGACATGCTGGGTGCCGCTCAGCCTGCCCGCACGGTCGTTCCCGTGCCCGAACTCCATTATGGCTATCTGGTCGAAGTCGACGCGATCGCCAGCCTGCCTGCCACAACCGATTGATCCCTCAGGAGCCGATGATGCTGCCCTTCGTTCAACAGGTCGAGAGTGATGGCCATCTGCCCGACGCGGTCGATGTGGTCGTGGTGGGCGGGGGCATCGTCGGCACGGCGGCCACCTATTATCTGGCGAAGCGCGGATTGAAGGTCGCCCTGATCGAAAAAGGCCACATCGCCTGCGAACAATCGAGCCGTAGCTGGGGCTGGTGCCGCCTGCAAAATCGCGATCCGCGCGAAATGCCGCTGTCCTTGCTGTCGATGCGCCTGTGGGACAGTCTGGCGCCGGAGATCGGGCAGGATCTGGGCTTTCGCCGCACCGGCCTTATCTACACTACCGATGATGCCGCGATGCTGGCAGGCTGGGAGGCCTGGACCCCGACCGCGCGCGAGTTTGGCGTCGAAACCTATATGCTCAGCGCCGCCCAAGCCGCCGAGCGCATTCCCCAGACGCGCCGCAACTGGGTCGGCGGCCTCCATTCGGTGCAGGATGGCAAGGCCGAACCCGCCTTGGCCGCGCCGGTATTGGCGGAAGGTGCGCGCGCGCTTGGTGCCACCATCCACCAGCAATGCGCCGCGCGCGGCCTAGACATTACGAACGGCCGAGTCACTGGCGTCCATACCGAGAAAGGCATGATCCGCACCGACGCTATATTGTGCGCGGCCGGTGCCTGGGCCTCGACCTTCCTGCGCCGCCACGGCATCCGCTTCCCGCAGGCCAGCGTTCGGCAAACGGCCCTGCGAACCAAGCCGACTGTCAATGTCGGCGACGTCCTCTATTGCCCGGACCTCGCCATGACCCGCCGCCTCGACGGCAGCTACACCATGGCGATCAGCGGCCGGGCCACGCTGGAACTGACCCCCCAGGGCATAGGCTTCGCGCGCGAATTCATGCCGCAATTCATCCAGCGGCTCAAAGCCGTGCAATTGGGGGTCGGCGCGTCCTTCCTGACTGGCCCTGAATCGTTGTCGGCGATGTTCGGTCGCGATGAGGGCATCTTCGAACGCAACCGGATCGCCGCGCCTGTGCCCAATCGGCAGCTGGTCCAGGCGATCATGGACAATGTGCGCGGCACCTTCCCGCAACTGGCAGGCATAGAGGTTGACCACGCCTGGGGTGCCTATATCGATTGCACGCCCGACGCGGTGCCGGTGGTCTCGGCCGTCGATCCTGTCGATGGGCTGTATCTCGCGGCGGGCTGTTCGGGCCATGGCTTCGGGCTTGGCCCCGGCATCGGCTATCTCGCGTCGGAACTCATCACCAACGATCGGCCAAGCGTCGACCCCACGCAATTCCGCCTGAACCGGCTGGTCGATGGTTCGACAATCAAGGTCGGCTCGCTCTGACACCCGGTTGGCTGGGCCGGAGGCAAGGTGCCGTCAAAACCAAACGCCCACCTCCCAAAGGTTGACACCGACCAGCTGTTCGTATTTGGTCTTACCAATAATTGGGAGAGATCATATGCGCGTATCGAACATCACTTTGCTCGGCCTGGTCAGCACGGCGGCGATGGCTTTGGTGGCCATTCCGGCCAGCGCGGGCACCTCTCCCACCTCCGCCCAATCTAGTGTGGAAGCCTCCGGTCCCCGCCAGATCGTCTCCCTCGCGTCGGGCTGGCGCTTTCGCTTCGGCGGCGATGCCGCTGGCGTCACCAACCCAGCCTTTGACGACAGTAGTTGGGAACGGATCGACCCCCCCCACACATGGAACCGCATGGGCGAATATCAGCTCACCCGGTCGGCACAGAGCAATTTGGAGCAGGGCATCGGCTGGTATCGCCTGGCCGTGACCGCGCCGTCGCGGGCCAAAGGCCAGCGTCAGTTGATCCAGTTCGACGGCGTCGGCGCGATCGCGGAAATTTGGGTGAACGGCGAGCGCGTCGGCGGCCATGCCGGTGCCTTCTCGACCTTCCGCTTCGACATTACCGATCAACTGCGGGCGGGCGCATCCAACCTCATCGTCGTCAAAGCCGATAACAGCAAGCCCGCGCCCGGCAGTTCGACGGCGGACGTCATTCCACTGGGCGGCGACTTCTTCGTCCATGGTGGCCTCTATCGCGGCGTGTCCTTGATCACGGTCGATGCCGCACAGTTCGACACGCTCGACCATGGCGGACCGGGCCTGTATATCAGCACGCCGCAAGTGACGGACGCCGCCGCCAGCGTGGCGCTACTGGCGCGGCTGCGCAACGCCGGGCCGGGGCGGCGCAAGCTCACCGTCAAGACGCAGATTCTGGATGCCGACGGCGCGGTCGTCGCGCGCGACAGCGCGCCCGCCGCACTGACCGCGAATGGCACGCTGGAACTGCGCCGTTCGCTGACGATCGCACAGCCGAAATTGTGGCAGGGACGTGAAAATCCCTATCTTTATCGCGTCGTGTCGGAATTGGTCGAACGCGGCCGCGTGGTCGATCGG